>MTLC01004318.1_pt1 | contig 15467 bp, 13 predicted proteins | sample 1982451 | NCBI WGS metagenome assembly MTLC01 (sample SAMN05710165, study PRJNA340218) | biofilm metagenome | isolation source: sample SPH anode biofilm adapted to +100 mV | place: USA | collected 2012-02-03 | reverse complement strand
AAGTCAGACGAGCAAATTGATTTTTATCTGACAGGAGAATGATCATGTCTTCAGCAACCATTGTAACCATCAAAGGTAAATCTTACGAATTTGTGAATAAAGATGGGAAAACGGCGCTTTATTTTTCTGCCAGAACCACGCCTAGGGCTGATAGAGATAAGGCAATTCGAGAAGTTCCACTGTATTGGTTTATTACCAGAAAATCTGGTGAATTATTGTTTGCTTTGAAACCCAAAATACCATTTTTTAAAATCATCGCAGCACAGTCATTTTACGATAATTTTAAAGGTCAATGGTTTGAACCTTTGGCTGACAATTACTATGAGCTGGTGTGGATCCATCCACATTGTGGAGAAGCCGGTTCTCCACAATATGCAGCATATAAACATTTCTCTTGGAAACAGATCGTAGATTTTATAGATAACGAAGACATCTCGATCGCAACTGATTTTTTAAAAAATGGGAATGGTGACTGGAAACAATCAAAAAAGGCAGGAAACCATTATTTACTCTGCTTTATCCATGGGTTTCCGTATTGGTGTGATGCCGTAGGCCAAATTCCATTTGCCATTTGGAGTTATAGAAATAAAAGCAGAAGCGGTGCTGATAAAGAGGGTGCGATCAAATGGGTTATCGGTGAAGGCATTGCAGTTGCTACTGGAAAACCCCAAGATATCATTAAATTTAATTTTGACCTATCAAATGAGTATGATAATTTTTTTGTACTCCGTGGTGCTTTATGGGCATCTAAAAGATTTTCATCAACTACTACCGTTTCGAATACAGACTATCCTGCTGCAAGAGTTAAAGTAACAATCAATGAAACATCATATTCTTTACTTGCAAATTCGATTACCCAGGAGCAATTAACACATTATGGCATCTGGCACAATGAATAGATTTTTATTATCGATATTCATTACCATTATGCAGTTCATCAGCTTTTTTTTTGCCACTGAACTATACAGTTATTATGCAAAACCAATATTTCACCCATACATTGGCTATTCTATCCTCATTAAAATAACACAGGTTTATTATCTGTTTTTTTAATGGCAATTTTCTTCACAAAAAACAAGGTATATATATATTTATATAGCATTACTTATCTTATATATATATACAATTTATATTACCCTGAATACCCATTAAGAGGGTTATTGGCTGTAGCCATGATGCTTATATTTGAAATTGTCGGAGTTGCCATCTCCAAAAGCTAACAAACAAAAAACAGTGAACTCAGGAAGTTCGTTTTTCACAATAATAGCTAACTTAATGTGGGACGGTTTTCAACCGCCCCATAAGTCGAAGTTATGCGTTTTTGAAAGTTCATTATGAAAATTAATACTCTAAGAACACTTATCTTTTTTTGTATTTCTAGTTCTTGCCATGCTTTCGATTGCAATACTGATGCATCAGAAATCACCGACGCGGCAAGAATTCTATCAGACCATTCCGGATATGAAGTTATTGCTGCTGGTCGCTCTTATTTTTATACCGCGCCAATGTCTACATGCGTTGACAAGCAGATCTTTTTGGTAAAAAACGATCATGTTGATGCTTATTTTGATTACGGCGAATTTACATATGTCATGTTCATCCACCCAAAGACAGGTAAAGATACTTCTGGCTGGATGCTAACAAAACAACTCAAAGAAACTGGCTTTAGCGTCGGACCAACGCAAGCTGAATGAATTAAGGAACGTTTATATGGATATTAACAACCTGCCTTTTTGTGTCACAACATGGAAAGACATAGAACCAACAACACATTCCGGTGATTCAGGTTTCGCTCTTTGGCATACACAACAATTTGGCAATATTCGAGTTCGTATGGTCGAATATTCTCCCGGTTATATCGCAGATCATTGGTGTAAAAAAGGTCACGTCCTCTTCTGCATCGAAGGTGAACTCTCTAAGCCTAATGCGAAGCTCAAAGAGCAAGATGAATTGAAAAAACTCAGAAAGCGGATCGCCGAACTTGAAGAGGAAAATGACATCCTAAAAAAGTGGCAACGCTTTCAAGCCGAGGAACGGCGGAAGTCTTCCGATTCATAAAAAAGCATGCACCACGCCTTTCTGTGAAGCGTCTTTGCCAGCGCCTTGGCGTTTTTCGAAGTGGCTATTATGACTGGCTTAAGCGCATTCCCAGTAGCCATGCACAACAAGATGCTTCGCTACTGGCCCATATTCAGCGTGTGTTTAAGTCATCATCAGCCGAAAACGGGTTGCCAGATTGATGCAGGAAAACGGCTTAAAAGCTCGTGTTGAGCGTGTTTATAAACGATTAAATAAGGTTCGTGCCGAGCTGAAAGTGCTGCCCAATCATCGTTTACAAACGCCGAAACCAACAGGACCTAATCAACAATGGTCCAGCGATGTAACGTATATCCGCCATGGCCGTCGGCACGTATTCCTGGCGTGATTGTTGATCTCTGGTCGCGAAAAATTATCGGATGGGCTTTGCATGAAAAACTGAATGCTGAACTCTCGGTTGCAGCCTTATATCAGGCGCTGAAGCAACGAAAACCCAAGCCTGGTCTTATGCTCCATACTGACCGGGGTGTTGAGTTCAGAGCACAAGCCATGCAAATCTGACTGAATAAGTTCGGTATTCGCCACAGTATGAATCGTCCGGGGCAATGCACGGATAATGCTGAGGTTGAATCATTCTTTAAAACGTTAAAATCAGCGAATACATACGGAATTTTTATAATAAGGTGCGGCTGCACAGTAGCTTGAATTACGTATCTCCGATACAGTTTGAACATATCGCTTAATAAACGCGTGTCCGTTTTATCGGGTGAATATCAACGTCAACTGTTTTCGACTAATTTTCCTACGCTGCTGCTTATTTTTTATTATTGTATTTAAGATTACAATTAATTTTCGCATACGGGTAAATTCGATTGGTCGCAGGTAAATACAAACGGATGTTCGGGATCCGGAAATGACGTTCTAATCGATGACTGTCCGGGTTATCGCTATAGAGTTATGCAGTGCTCACACTTGTTACCGGTCTCTCAATGAGATGCCAAATTTGGTGTAGTGCATGGACTTCCCCCCCTCTTTGCGGCCCCACAAGTCAAAGCTGCGGAATTTTGATAGTATTACGAAAACATCAGCCTCATTTTCTCTGAATTAGTTCTTGATGGAGCCCCAAGCACATGAAAAAAATCGCTTTTTTTGATATCGATGGCACCATGGTTAATGTTCCCAATGGCATGTTGCAGCCTTCAAATGAAACTCAAGCTGTGATTAAAAAATTCCAGGAACAAGGCAATTACATCGTTGTGGCAACAGCAAGAACACAAATTCCTGATAGTGTCCGTGATATCAATTTTGATGGTTTCATCTGTAGTGATGGTCACTATATTGAGTTTCACGGTGAAACATTGGTTAATAACATGTTCACTGACGATGAAATTGATATGCAGTTAAAAGTTTATAAAGAACACAATGGTAGTTGCGCCTTGGGTGGCTATCATGGCAACTGGGTCACTTCACATTCTGACCCATACCTAAAGCAGCATCATGCGATATACAGTGGTACGGATGACCTTTCCTATATCCCGCTGGTTTCAGATTCTATTGGTCAAATCCAGGCTAACTCTATTGCTGCGGTGTTTTCCTCTGCTGAGGATTTGTTTGCGGCAAAAGCAAAATTACCTGATAACTGGGCAATTAATGCCTATGGTGATGATATTGATATTCGAATGGATGTGCATTTAGAGGGGTTTTCTAAAGGAACCGCATGTGAATATTTATTCAATAACCTCAATATTCATAAGAGAAATACCTACGCCTTTGGTGATGGTCATAACGATATCGAAATGTTGCAGTTAGTTGGTACTGGCATTGCCATGGGAAATGCATCTGATGCAGTAAAACTGAGCGCGAATGCCATTACAGATACTGTAGATAACAACGGCATTGCAAAAGCCTTTAAAAAACATTTGGGTATTGATTACTGAACTTCCTGCACCAAGTGAATATCAAAGATGCAGTACCGTGTGGTCAAATTCACTACCTGATGGCAAAGTGTGTCACTAGGTCATATATCAGAGTTTTATAATGTTTTCTTTGTTTCTGAAATCAATGGTTGGGGCATTTGCTGTTGTTCTGATTGCCGTGCTGTCCAAATCCAAGAGTTTTTATATTGCGGGCCTGGTTCCGTTGTTTTCGACTTTTGCCATCATCGCTCATTACATTGTCGGGTCTGAACGTTCAGTTGCTGAACTTCGGACAACGGCTTTGTTCGGCTTATGGTCCTTGATTCCTTATGCGGTTTATCTGGTGAGTGTTTATATCTTTAGTGCTCGCTTTGATATTGTCAAAACGTTGCTATTTTCAGCGCTGACCTGGTCTGTTATTGCTTTTGTCTTATTAATTATCTGGTCTCGTTTACACGGAATGTCAGGTTGACCGCCACGGCACGGTGGCCGTCTCACAAGTAACTTTAGCTTCCCGGAGAGCACAAATGCTGAAACAACTTGAATGGGCAAAGAAGCTCAAAGCTATCAGTCAGGCTAGTCATACTTATTCACAAGATAAGTTTGATCTGGAACGTTTCGACCAAATTGAACAAATCGCATTCGAGATGCTTTCCGTGATCAGCGGTCATCCGGTTGAAAATATTCTCCAGCTATATATTCCAGAAACGGGGTATCCAACACCCAAGGTTGATTTACGTGCAGGCGTAATCAAAGACAATAAGATTCTTCTGGTTCGTGAACGTGCCGACGGATGCTGGACTCTTCCCGGTGGCTGGGCTGATGTCTGTGAAACGCCGACAGAGGGTGTTATTCGTGAGGTTTTTGAAGAGTCCGGTTTCAATGTCGCTCAGCCCAGACTGATTGCAGTTAAGGATAGAGATGTTCATCCGTACATCCCCAAGTTTCCATTCCATATATATAAAATGATTTTCTTGTGCGAATTGGTTTCAGGATCTCCGGCAATAAACATCGAGATATCTGATATAGACTTCTTTGCACTTGATAACCTGCCTGAGTTATCTGCGAGTCGCGTGTTGTTTGATGATATCAAATTGGTTTTTGACCATTACAACAACCCGGAGCTTAAAACTTACGTGGATTAAGTTAAAAAATGCTAACTTACTCCCACTAGGGCTAGCTGGACGTAGTTGGGAGATAAAATGGATATCCAGGTAACCGGCCTGCAGACTTTTTTCGGCGCTATCGCTGCGATTGTCCTGTTTATCTACGGGCTACAAGGATTTAGCCGGGAATTGCGGGCTGTTGGTGGACTTGCTCTGCAATTCTGGCTGGGGCGCGTGACTGCGAGCCGCTGGCTTGGCTTCACCGTCGGAGCGCTGGCTACTGCTGTCGTGCAATCAAGCAGTGCAATCACATCTTTGACTGCAGCCCTTGTTGATGCGTCAGTAATCTCGTTCCGTGCCAGCCTCGGTGTATTGCTGGGGTCCAATGTCGGCACTACCGCAACAGCCTGGCTAGTCTCACTCAAGCTGACAGATATCGGCCCATTCTTCATTGTTCTGGGCGCATTACTGTCCGTGCTGCCCAAACGTGTAAGCGTGGCGGGCAAAGCAGTCTTTTATTTCGGGCTGATCTTCTTTGCGCTCGACCTCATTTCGGCAGAGCTCACGCCACTTCGCGAGCAACCCGAGTTTGTCGACTGGCTTGCCCTTGCGCATACACCATGGCTGGGATTGAGCATCGGCTTGATGTTCACCGCAATTGTTCAATCGAGTAGCGTAACTACCGGGGTCGCCATCCTGCTGGTATAGCAGGGAATGTTGCCCGCCGAGGCGGCGATTCCCATCGTGGTGGGGGCTAACGTTGGCTCGACGTCGACGGCATTGCTTGCGAGTATCGGGATGAACGCCGTAGCCCGAGCAACTGCGATAGCCAATTTCCTGTTCAATGCCGCAGGTGCGATCATCTTCTTCCCATTCCTGCAACAGTACGCGCATACCATGCTGGAGCTTGCCGGAGATCCTGGTATGGCTGTCGCGTGGGCACATCTACTTTTCAATCTGACCACTGCGATAACATTCCTTGTATCCATGGACTGGGTAGAACCCAGATTTCGGCGGTTACTGCTACGAGAGCGGGTTTGAAATTCGCCCGCTCCTCTGCAACAACCAGATTTTTATGTAATCGGTTACACAACCTGAATGTGATCACAATCGTAGAAAGTAATTCTCAATATACTGCTTATAAATACGACAAGATGTACATCTCCTATCGTCGATGAGCAAGTAAAGGAGTTTATTTTCAATGAATTATGATTTAATAACGTTGCATGGGCAGACTTCAACGCTAATTCTGAAAACCGGGCCGGCTCCTGAGATCGTGTATTGGGGTGAAAAAGTAAACATGCAACCTCATGTAAACGATACCTTATCGATTTCTCGGCCAGTTCCGCATGGCAGGCTCGATCTTGATGTTCCTCTTACATTGAGCCCGGAGCAGGGACGCGGCATGTTCAGCAGTCCGGGATTAGAGGGGCATAGGAACGGTTATGACTGGTCGCCGGTTTTCACCTTCCATTCCGTTGAACAGCATGCTAACTCACTGAAAATCATCACTGAAGACGCTATCGCGGGCCTGAAACTTGTCATCGATTTGATTCTGGATCCTGTTACTGATGTTCTGCAGGTACGGCATACGCTGACCAACATTAAACCGGAACCTTATCAGGTGGAACGAATAGCCATAACCCTCCCCCTTCCTGAACGCGCAGATGAATTGTTGGCCTTCCATGGCCGCTGGGTACGGGAGTTCCAGCCTCACCGGATTAATCTGAAACACGGTAGTTATCAGCAGGAAAACCGGCGGGGACGCACCTCGTATGAACACTTTCCAGCATTCATCCAGGGAGCAGCGGGTTTTAATGAGCAACAAGGCGAGCTCTGGGGTTTTCATTTCGGCTGGAGTGGAAATCATCGTCTGCGTTCCGATGTAAAAACCGATGGCCGTCGTTTCATACAGGCAGAAGCACTCTATTTTGCCGGTGAAATCCAGCTGGCTGAAAACGGAAGTGTCAGCACGCCCTGGCTCTATGCCGCTTACAGTCAGCACGGTCTGAATGCCATGAGCCATGCCTTCCACCAGTTTGTGCGGCAGCAGATCCTCCATTTCCCGGTAAGCAAACCCCGCCCGGTACATCTGAACACCTGGGAAGGGATCTATTTCAAACACGATCCCGCTTACATCATGCAGATGGCGACACAGGCGGCAAAGCTGGGCGTTGAGCGTTTTATTATCGATGACGGCTGGTTTAAAGGTCGCGATCATGACCGGGCAGCCCTGGGTGACTGGTATCTGGATGAGAAAAAATACCCGGAAGGACTGGAGCCCGTAGTTAATCATGTCCGCGCATTGGGCATGGAGTTTGGTATCTGGGTCGAGCCGGAAATGATCAATCCTGATTCCGATCTATACCGCGCGCACCCTGACTGGCTGCTGGCTGTTCCGGGTTATAACCAGCCTACCGGACGCAATCAGTATGCGCTGGATCTGCAAAACCCGGCTGTGTTTGCCTATCTGCTGGAACGTTTGGATGACCTGCTGAGCCGGTATGCTATCAGCTATATCAAATGGGACATGAACCGGGAAATTGTTCAGCCCGGCCATGACAACAAAGCCGCCATTACCGGACAAACGCAGGCGGTTTATCGCTTGTTTGATGAAATCAGAATGCGTCATCCGCTGGTTGAAATTGAATCCTGTGCATCCGGCGGCGGCCGCATTGATTTTGAAGTGCTGAAACGTACGCACCGTTTCTGGACATCCGATAATAATGACGCGCTGGAACGCCAGCAGATACAACGTGGCATGAGCTATTTCTTCCCGCCGGAAGTGATGGGCTCACACATCGGCAGCGCGCACTGCCATAGTACTGCCCGCTCCCACAGCATTGCATTCCGTGGTTTGACTGCATTGTTTGGCCACATGGGGGTCGAACTGGATCCGGTAAAAGAGAGTACTGAAGAGCAGGCCGGATTTGCCCATTTTATTGCTTTGCATAAACAACTGCGTCCGCTATTGCACAGCGGCAAGGTGGTTCGTATCGACCATCATGATCCCGCCATGATGATTAATGGTGTGATTGCGGCAGATCAGACCGACGCGGTATTTCTGATCAGCCAACTGGCAATGCCAACCTATTCACTGTCGGGATCATTACGTTTGCCCGGATTACAGGCTGATAGCAATTACCGTCTGACTGTACTGGAAAAACCGGCCCGCTTTGATGGTGGTGTCATGAAAACACAACCGCAGTGGCTGACTCAGAATGAAACCATTCTTTCGGGTGAATGGCTGGCCAAGATAGGTATTGCGCTGCCGGTAATGGATCCGGAAAGCGCTGTCTTACTGCAGTTTAAACTGGTTTAGCAATCAAAGAAGAAGGCCTGAAACGTACGCTTTAAACAACCGAAAATTTAAAGCAGTACGTTCAGGCCATTTAGCAATTAGTGTCTGCTTTCTGAAGGGATCTCGCGGTTGCCAATGGCAATACCATCCTTATTGAACAGATGGCAATCGTTCAGGTTAACGCCAAGGTGGATATCCTCATAAAGTTCAACGGCCTTATCTCCCTGCACATGCACTTTAAAACCTTCCTGCCCGCAGTAATTACCAAACAGATAGGTAGAGTTACCCAGGCGCTCAACCACCTCGCTCTGGAATGTCAGCGAGAAATCACCCTGTTCAGTTTGCATATGAATATGTTCCGGACGAACACCTAAGCGCACCTTTTCTCCCACTTCAACAGCATCGGTTGTCACAGGAAGCATGATGGATTGCCCATCCGGCAGGCGGACTGACACCTTGCCATTGGCGACAGCATCGATAGAGGCATCAATGAAATTCATTTTTGGGGAACCGATAAACCCGGCCACAAATTCATTGGCAGGTGCATGGTAAAGCTGCAACGGTGAACCGACCTGTTCAATCTTTCCACTACGCAATACCACAATCTTATCGGCCAGAGTCATCGCTTCAACCTGATCATGGGTGACATAAATCATGGTGTTACCCAGTTCATGGTGCAATTTGGCAATCTGCAAGCGCATTTCCACGCGTAATTCGGCATCCAGATTCGATAACGGTTCATCAAACAGGAATACTTTCGGATCGCGCACAATCGCACGGCCAATCGCCACACGCTGACGCTGGCCACCTGACATGTCCTTCGGTTTACGATCCAGCAGTTGTTCCATCTTTAATGTTTTGGCGGCGATATTGACGCGTTTCGCGATCTCTTCTTTGGCCACACCGTTCATTTTCAGGCCAAAACCCATGTTCTCGGCCACCGTCATGTGCGGATAAAGCGCATATGACTGGAACACCATCGCTACGCCCCGATCGGCAGGATCAACATCGTTGACCTTGCGGCCATCGATATAAAGCTCACCGTCCGAAATTTCTTCCAGCCCAGCCACCATGCGCAGCAAGGTTGATTTACCGCAGCCGGATGGCCCGACGAACACCACAAATTCGCCACTGTTGATCTGCAGATCCACACCGTGGATGGTCTGGTTTTTTTCATAACGTTTAACGATTTTACGCAGTGTAATATCAGCCATTTTTTGTCTCCACTGGCTATCCGGCGCTGTTCCACCGGATAGAAAATTAATTCGATTTACTAACCGGTGATGGTTAACGCAAGGGTCTGACTACCCAGACGGGCGCTGGTAAAGGTGACTGTCGCCTGCCCGCCATAATGACCCGCTTCAATCCACAGCCCAACCGCGCCGCCTTTCAATACCAGCTGGCCTGGGCCGATAATTTTTGCAGGCCCCTCAACGGAGACGGAAATAATGTCATCCAGGAATGGCAGTAGATTACCGCATTGATCCAGCGCTTCGATGGTAACGCGAGTGGCCGCTTTCTCGTTGGCTGGTAATTCGCTGTAATCAGACTTGACCTGTAAAGAGGTTGCGACCGGATTGGCCGGCATTTCCATTTCGCACACGACCTTGCCGTTGTGAAAACCGCGCAGTGATACGGTATCCCACTTCATGCCCCATTCACCAAACTCTTGTGGTGAGATCACCTCGTCATCAATGATCACCGGTGCATGCGGCAGATGTGGGAATTGTTTCACTGCCGGTTTCAGCCGTTTCACCGGGTAATCACCGAATCTGAATTCGATCTCATCGCAGTTGGTCAGAATGATCAGTGGCAAAATCAGACACTCGCAACGCTCGCCCCGCGCCCAGAAGGTCACAGGTTGCATCACCGGTTCGTCGCTGACGTCGCACTGGCTCTTATAGGCATAAGCGGCAAACTTGGGAATGCGGAACATATCGCTGATACCGTGATAACAGATCCGGTCTCCACTGCCGAAATCCTTATGCGTGTTGTAATCAAACAGGCACCAGGCAATACAACCGGAGATATTCGGATCGGCATAGCTGGCATCCAGCACCCGTAAATGACGAATCACATGTTCATGCTGACGTTCTTCCGCATCAAAGCGTTTGGTCGGGAACATATGGCCGTTATATTCCGTCACCAGATACGGCACTTTATGATCCAGCCCGGTGACCTGTTGCTGATCCCGGAGCGCAACGGCGCCGCCATTCAGCACAAAGTCATTCATGGTGTAGACATCTTCCAGAAGTGAACTGCCGGTATGACAACGAACACCACCGGTCGGACGACTAGGATCTAATGCATGCGCCAGTTTGTTAGTGCGTTCATAGAAATGATCATCATCACGCGATTCATTGATTCTGACGCCCCACAGTACAATCGACGGATGATTCCAGTCACGCTGAATCATCGCCCCCACATTAGCAATGGCGCCCTGTTTCCACTCTTCACCACCAATGTGCTGCCAACCGGGGATCTCCTCAAATACCAGCAATCCCAACTCGTCACATCGATCCAGAAATGCCGGTGACTGCGGATAATGCGAGGTTCTGACCAGATTGAATTTAAGTGTGGTTTTAATGAAATCCGCATCTGCCTTTTGTGCATGAGCGCCCATCGCATAGCCCATATAGGGGTAAGACTGATGACGATTGATGCCGCGGATCTTCAGACGCCGTCCGTTCAGCAAAAATCCATCGGGCATGAATCTGGCCTGACGGAAGCCCACCCGGGTGGAAAACTGATGACTGAAACTGTTACCGCTGATACTGACTTCAAGACGATAAAGCACTGGCTCGTCCACATCCCATAAGCGGATATCGGTTAACCCCGTCATCCGGAAGTCATCCCGTCCCTGATAATCGGACATGACATGATGATGTTCCGCCACCAGCCTGCCATCGGTCGTAGTTAAACGGGCAACCAGTTCTCCGTCATAATTACCAGGAGCGACCTGATCCAGATAAACACGTACCGCCAACGCTTTCTCGTCATGCAATACATCTTCCGCGATAGCCTGTACGTTTTTAATGCGCAATCCATCGGTTGTTTTCAACCAGACATTGCGATAAATGCCGGCATAAGTCAGGTAATCAATCTGACCACCGAATGGAGAAATCTCCGGGTTTTCACTGCCATCAATCACTACGGTGATCTGGTTTTCACCCTGCAGCAGATGTGGCGTTAACTGCACTTCAAACGGGGTATAGCCATCACGATGTCCGGTTAACAGCTTGCCATTGAGATACACTTTGGCATCCGCCATTGCACCATCAAACTGCAGCCAGACCTGCTTACCTGCAAACTCAGGGCGCCAGAGCAATGCTTTCTGATAACTGAACTTGCGCTGATAAACCGTTTCGTCAAAGTAGTTATATTCCAGCTCTACCGCAGTATGAGGCAAATCAACCTGTTCAGCTGACGCCAGCGCCGCCTCGGTGAATGATGCAAATTCACCCGGAATGAAATGCCACTGCTTATCAAAGCGTTCACATAGATTCATCATTTCACTGACCCTACCATTCCCTGGACAAATTGCTTCTGCATTGCAAAGAACACCGCGACTGTTGGCAATGTCGCCCCCACCGTACCGATCATGACTACCCCAAAGTCAGGGATATAAGCCGAAGATAATGACGACAACACCAGATTGATGGTTTTCATATCCGGGGTTTGCAACACGATCAGCGGCCAGAGGAAGTTATTCCAGTTCGCCATGAAGGTAATGATGAATGCGGCCGCATAGGTCGAGCGCATGACTGGAAAGAACACGTAGACAAAAATCTGCCATTCTTTCACTCCATCAACACGGGCCGCATCAAGCAATTCCTTCGGGAACGCTTTCGTGCACTGGCGGAAGTAGAAAATGATGTAAACCGATGCGATAGAAGGCAATACCACTGCCCAGTGGGTATCCAGCAGGTTGGCCTTTGCCATCATGGAAAACAAAGGAATCATCAGTGCCGCGAATGGGATCATCATCGTCAGCAGCAGCAGGTTATAAACCTTATCTCGCAGTTTTGACTGATAAATCTCGAAGCCATAACCGGCCAGCGAGGCGATGACCAATGTCAGGAAGGTACCCAGCAGCGAGACTTTCGCGGTGTTCCAGAAAATCTGCGGCAGATCAACCAACTGATTCAGCTTGGTAAAGTTATCAATCAGCGCTGTACCGAACGACATTTTCCCCTGGTTGATATCAGCCGTGGTGTTGGTGCTACTGACCACCATCCAGAAAAACGGGAACAGGGAAATGAAAGCCGCCACCACCAGAAACAGGTACATCATGCCCTGGTAGATTTTTTGTCTGGAGAAATTAGATGTCGTCATTATTTTTTGTCCTGTACAAATTTAAACTGCACCAAGGCCAGTACTGCAGCAAAGAACACAATCACGTAAGAGACTGTGGCGGCATAACCGAAATTCGGTACAAATTTGAACGACAAGTTGTAGATATACATCGACAACGTCAGCGTGGCATTCGCCGGACCACCATTGGTGATGTTCATGACTTCATCAAACAGTTGCAGAGTACCGATGGTCGACATGACGGAAGTGAACAGGATCACTGGCTTGAGTAATGGCACCGTAATATGGAAGAACGTCTGAACCGGCGACACCCCTTCCAGCTTGGCGGCTTCATAGATCGACTTGTCGATGTTTTGCATAGCTGCCAGATAAAAGATCATGTTGTAGCCAGTCCAGCGCCAGGTAATTGCCAGAATAATGGTCACTTTTGACCAGAACGGATCCGTCAGCCAGGCGATGGGATGTTCAATCAGCCCGATCGTCATCAGCGCTGAATTCACAATACCGTCATAGCCGAACATGCTTTTGAACAGAATGGAATACGCCACCAGCGACGTCACACAGGGCAGGAAAATGGCCATACGGAAGAAACTGCGGAACCGGACGTTTGGCGAATTCAGGCAGGAAGCTGTTGCCAAAGAAAGCAGGATCATCAGCGGAACCTGCACGATCAGGAAAATCAGGGTATTGGTTAATGCGGTAATAAACACCTGATCATTCATCAGACGGATAATATTACCGAAACCAACAAATTGAACGATGACCCCTTTCCCGGAATGCAATGATAACCAGAGCGAATTCAGGATCGGGTAAATCATGAATAACAGCACCAGCGTCAATGAGGCCAGAACAAAACACCACCCATTGATATCGTAAAAACGGTGAAAATTGCGACTACGAGCCTGAGTCATGGGCATAACACCTGAATGAGACATGATAGAAACCTCAATAGGAGAGCCGGTAAAGGTGATGCACCGGCTCTCAGTGTTTTACTATTGAATTTGAGCTGACAGTTGACTGTCGATCTGTTCCAGAACCTGTTCCAGTGGCATACCCTGATAGTAAGCCGGTAACTGTGAGGCGATCGCCGCATCAGCTTCATAGGTGTAATAGCCGTAATTCACTTTCGGGATTTTGCCCAGCCAGTTTGCAAAATCGCTGTAGATTGCCTGACCGCCGAAGAAAGCATCCGGTTGCTGATAAGCCGTTCCGGTACGCGCTGGCAGATAAGAGCCTACCGCACCACGTTCTGTCAGGATCTGCTGGTAGAACTCGCTGTCTTTTCCGTAGGTGCTGTTAAGGAAATCGATTGCCTGTTCCGTATTATCGGAAGTCGAAATCACATACCAGCTTGAACCGCCCAGGTTGGAGTAGTTAGTCCCACCTTCAATATTCAGCCGGGGTATTGGTGCAATCGCCCATTTACCCGCCTGATCAGCCGCGGATTTCACAGATGGCGTGATCCATACGCCGGTAGTGACGGTCGCAACATCACCGTGGTTGATCGTTCCGACCCATTCAGACCAACCCATGGTTGGACGCACGATACCCGCATCCATCAAGCCTTTGTGAATGCGTAAGGCTTCTTTCAGCGCCTCATTGTTCTTGATGTTTACCGCACCTTTATCATCAAAATACCAGCTGCCGGCAGACTGCATCATGACACGCATCAGACCAAGATCGTTCGGGTCAGTTCCCAGCATGGCTTTGCCGGTTTTGGCTTTGACGACTTTCCCGATTTCGATAAAACGATCCCAGGTGATGTCTTGCATGTCTTCCGGCTTGAAACCAGCCTGTGCCAGCAGATCTGTCCGGTAATACATCCCCGTCACACCGGAATCAAACGGCATACCGTAGATTTTGCCATTCATGGTCATCAGATCAACTTTGTAAGGTGCGAACTGGCTGTAATCGACCTTGCCGGTCATCTCGGCAAATGCGCCGGGATAGGAACTCAGGAATTTCGGTGCGTTGTAATCCTCTACCAGCACGATATCCGGCAGCGATTTCGTCATGCCGGAAGCCAGCATGGTATGCATCTTCTGCTCGAGATCGGCTTTCGCAAAATCGGTCACTTTGATTGTTACTTCAGGATGTGCTTTCTGATAGGCCGCCTTGGCCTGTTCCATAATGGCAATATTGAAATTTGGATCCCACGCCCAGATAGTCAGCTCATTTTTCTTGGCTATGGCTGACATACTACAGGTTGCCACAACGACACCCAGAGTCAGGTTACGAACGAGATTGTTTTTTTCAAAACGCATAATGATATTCTCCATGAACGCTTCAGAAGTGAAGCAAACTCAACAGATACCCCTAGTCTTTCAGCAACACCGCGCTAACAAAACTCCACAAAGGTGGTCGCTGACCCCGTTTACAAATTCTTACAAACCATTACAAATTTCTGTGTAAACGATTACCCAATCCTATATAGGTATGAGACTGAATAGATATGAGTCTTGCGTTCAAATGTGAAGATCTTCAAATTCAAAAGCAAAATAAGTCAGTAAATGTGACAGATATCAAAGTCAGGAAAAAGTGAAAACAGGAAGGGGGAAATATTTCAAATTTATTATAACGCAATGATATTTATGTATTTTTACAGAAAATGCAGACGGTGATTATGAGATTCTGCTAAAAGTGCCCAATGGAGGCCCAAAACATACGTTCACATGACATCGTTTTCACTGAATGAAGTTTCATGAATAAATCAAGGACGAGATTGCCGCCACCCAGAATGAGATGGTAATCCTCCCATTTTTAACCGCAGTTAAAAGTAGAGGTTATGCAGCC
>MTLC01000419.1_pt2 | contig 15495 bp, 14 predicted proteins | sample 1982451 | NCBI WGS metagenome assembly MTLC01 (sample SAMN05710165, study PRJNA340218) | biofilm metagenome | isolation source: sample SPH anode biofilm adapted to +100 mV | place: USA | collected 2012-02-03 | reverse complement strand
TTTATCAAGCGATTAATTTTCTTGACACGGCTGGTCAAATGGCCTAGTTACTATTGTTTGAAATTTTTTTGACATAAGAATAGGTGCAGCCAATGGCGAAAAAAGAGAAATCAGAGTACATCATCCAGGCCGTCTCGCATGCCCTCGACCTCCTGGAACAGTTTCACGACGAGGTGGACGAGCTGGGGGTAACCGAGCTCTCCAAGCGGCTGAAACTCCACAAAAACAACGTTTTTAGGCTCCTGGCGACCCTTGAGTCCAGGAACTATATAGAGCAGAACAGGGTAACCGAGAACTACCGGCTGGGGCTCAAGACGCTCGAGCTCGGGCAGACTTTCATTAAGCAGATGGGGCTTTTGCGCCAGTCACGCCCGGTACTCGAGGCGCTGGTCAAGGAGTGCAACGAGACTACCTACGTCGCCATCCTTAAAGAGTTCCACATCGTCTACCTCGACGTGGTCGAGACCGACCTGACGGTCAGGGTCGTGCCGCGCGTCGGCGCCCGTCTCCCGGCCTACTGCACCGCGGCCGGCAAGGTTCAGATCGCCTACATGGCCGACGAGGAGCTTGAAAATTACCTGCCGACCAAGGAGATGAAGCGCTACACCCAGAAGACGGTTACCGACCGCGAGGAGCTCAAGAAGCACCTGAAGGTGATCGCCGACCAGGGGTATGCCATCGACGACGAGGAGATGGATGTCGGGGTGAAATGCGTCGGCGCACCGATCCGCGACTACACCCGCCGCATCATCGGCGCGGTCAGCATCTCCGGACCCTCCATGCGCTTCACCGACGATCGCATGGAAAAGGAGCTCATCCCGCTGGTGATCAAGGCCGGCGAGGAGATCTCCCACAAGCTCGGCTACCACAAGTAGCCGTACATACCCCGAACGAAAAAAAGGCCCCGTCACCATGGGGCCTTTTTCATTTCAAGGAGCCGGAGCCACTAACGGCGCTCCGCTTCCCGGTGCGCTATCTCTTCCTCCCACAGCCTCAGTACCTGGGCCTCCAGCTCTTCCCTGCTTCCCCGGTTGTCGATGACGATCCTGCCGAGTTTCTTCTTCTCTTCCATGGGCATCTGCGACGCGATGCGCGATAGTGCCGCCTCGCGGGAAAGGCCGTCCCGCTTCACGAGCCGCTCCAACTGGGTCTCCCGGTCGAGGTAGACCACCCAGACCTCGTGCACGCGGGAGGTGATCCCCGCCTCGATGAGAAGCGGGGCAACGTAAAACGCGGTCGCCGTTCCCGCCTCCCTGAGCCTTTGCAGCTTTTCTTCTGCAAGTTTTCTTATCGCGGGGTGGGTGATCCCCTCCAGGATGCGACGGGCCGCCGGGTCGGCGAACACCACCGCCCCCAACTCGGCCCGGTTCAGGGTGCCGTCCGGGTTCAGGACCTTGGCGCCGAAGGCGTCGACGATGCGGGCAAGCCCTTCCGTCCCAGGTTCCACCACTTCCCGCGCAAGTTGGTCCGCGTCGATCACCGGCGCCCCCAGCTTCTCGAAGAGACGGGCGACGGTGGTCTTGCCAGAGGCGATCCCCCCGGTGAGTCCTATGATACGCATGCTGCTCCTTTTCAGTAGGTGATCCCTTCCTCCCCGAGGGTGAAGGTCGGGGAGGTGAGGTCCTCCTCGATCTGGGTGACGCTCGAGCCGATCCTGATCTGCGCGCCGAGGAAGGCATCCCGCTCCACTTCCACACGCGCCTGTGCGTTGATTTCCATCCGTTTTTGCAAACGCTTTTTCTCGCCGGTCAGCTCGGCGATCTCGCCCTGGTACTTCGTATAGATCCGTTGTTTCAGATTGAAAAGTCCCGGTTCCATGCTCCCCGGATTTTCCTGGACGTAGGCTATGGTCTTCGTCAGTTCATCCATCTGGCGCTGCTTTTCCGCCAGGGTTTCCTGCACCATTTCCAGTTTGCGGTTGAGGGCCGGATCGACGCCGACCTCAATCACGGTAGGCACTCCAGCGTGCGAACCGATTACCACGGCGTGGACGAGGGTTGCTGCGCGGCAAAGCCCGCCGATGATGTGTCCCTTGCGCCCCCCACGCTCGCCGACCAGGATGCTTCCGCCGGAGGTGAGATCGCTCTGCATGGCGAGTTCGCGAATGGCGATGTCGCCGCCGGCGGTGATGGCGGCGTTCTCGGCGAACTGCACCGTCACCGCCCCCCCCGCCTCGAGCTGGGCCATTTCCTGCCGGCTGACCATCCTCCCCTGAACGGCGTGGCCGTGCCCGATGACCCCTCCCTGTACCACGATGTCCCCGCCGGCCTTGAGCCTTGCCGCTTCCACAAGCCCCCCCACGGTGATGTTTTCCGTGGCGGCGACCTCCATCCCCTCGGAGACGTCGCCGGAAATCTCCAGGGAGCCCTTGAAGTGGAGGTTCCCCGTGGAGAGGTCGACGCGTTTCAACTTGAAGACCGGGTCCACGATGACCCCGTGCGGTACGATGACCGGGTATCCGGAAATGGCGGCGACGAGTAGGTCGCCGTCTTCGACGTCGCAGGCGATGCCGGTCAGGTTTTCGGCGAAGGGGATGTCGACGCCGTCGGTGGCGGGAAGTTCCACCCCCAGCAGGTTCACCCCCGGGATCCCCTGGGTGGGCCGGGTCCTGCGCATAACGGGGTCGCCCAGGCCAACGCTGACGATGTCTCCAAGGTTTCGGTAGTCAGCGGTCTCATCATCGGATAGCTGTGGTACCTGATCGGCCATCTCGGGAATGAGGCTGATGAACTGGCTGTCTTCACCTGGTACGGGCGGGGTCCCCTGGGCGATGACGAGCCGGGATGCCTTGCCGGCCGCCAGGGCGCCCCTGATCTCGTCGTAGAGGATGCCGCAGACCACACCGAGCCGGGTCAGCTCCTTCTCGACCTCTTCGAAGGTGATGGTTCGGCCGCCGCAGGCTGGCTGTATCGTCATAGTCGCCGTCATGGCGTCGTCGGAGAGCTGGACCGCGAGCGTCGCATCGCGCCTTTCGCCTATGCGCTGCGTGAAGCCAAGCGGGGTCACGGCGCATTTCTGCAGCAGCTGTTCCAGCGCCTCAGGGGGGACGAAAAGCTCGCCGAAGCCTAGCTCGATAAGCGCCTCCTGCAGCTGGCTTGCCTCGAGGGCGCGACGTTGGACGAGCGGGGTGAACTGCGCCTGGAGCGACTGCCCGTCCGGGGTGAGCTGGAGGGTCAGGCCGGTGCCGTCGAGCAAATGGTTCTTCTCCATGAACGCCTCCCGAAGACGCCCAGTGGGTATTCATGGGCGCTTTGCCATTATTATCGGCGCAGCCGGGCAAAAGTTGAGTCTTCTTGATGCGGCGCCGGCAGCACGGGGTGTCGTACTCGGTGCGGACGGGGCGATGTTAGGGGGGAACGGAGATAAAAACAACCATTAATTGCAGCCATGCATGCGCTCACCCTTCGGGGCGGGGCGTCGCTTTGTATACGACGTACAGCGGCGATAATCCGAATGATTTTTCGCTTGATTAGAGGGGAGTGATGTGGTAAAAACTGGATACTGTATACAATGTGACCGGCAAAATTTACTTAATAAATGTAAATATTTAGCCGATAAAGCGGCAGATTTTACAGCTATTTCGGAGGCCTAAGTGGCAGAGGTGGTTTTTTCCAGCTGGGGCAGAAACATAGTTGACAACCGCAAGGGTGGCGAGAAGAAGGACCTGTCCTTCAAGCTGCCTGCCACCTACGATGGGGAGCGCCCCCTTTCGGCTTTCATCGGGTGGGACGGGATCATCCTGTACAACAAGGATGTCGACATCCCGGCCATGATTACCGAGTACATGAAGCGGGTGCAGACGAAGTACGTCTGCGGCAAGTGCACCCCGGGCAAGAAGGGCACCCGCGTCATCATGGACGCCCTCGCCGGCATTCTCGAAGGGCGCGGCAGCGAGGAAGACCTCGACACCATCCTCGACGTCGGGAGCGTGCTCGCCCATTGCAAGTGCACCCTCTGCCCGAGCTCCTCGGTGCCGGTGATCGACGCGGTCACCCACTTCCGCGACGCCTTCGTCAACTACATCCGCGGCGCAAAGAGCCTCTCCTCCGAATTCCGTTACATCGAGAAGTACACCGCCCCCTGCATGGACAAGTGTCCGGCCCATATCGACATCCCGACCTACATCGAGGCGGTGAAGGACTACCGCTTCGGCGATTCGCTCGCCACGATCCGCGAATCGATGCCGCTTCCTTCGGTCTGCGGGCGCGTATGCCCGCATCCATGTGAGACCGCCTGCCGCAGGAAAAACGTCGACGAGCCGATCAATATCATGGTCCTCAAGCGCAGCGCCTCCGATTACGAATGGCAGCACGGCCATCTCCCCCCCATGGTGCCGGCGGAGAAGAAGTCCAAGAAGGTCGCCGTCGTGGGTGCCGGTCCTGCCGGTCTCGCCGCAGCCTATTACCTGGCGCTTGAAGGGTACCCGGTCACCATCTACGAGGCGCTCCCTCTCGGTGGCGGCATGGTCGCCGTCGGCATCCCGCCGTACCGGCAGCCGCGTCACCTCTTGCAGCGCGACATCGACATCATCGCAAGCCTTGGCGTCGAGATCGTCTACAACACGCGGGTCGGCAAGGACGTCACCCTCGACGAGCTGAGGCAGAAGTTCGACGCCGTCTTCCTGGCGCCGGGCGCGCACCGCTCGAAGCCGATGGGGGTCGAGGGCGAGGACAAGGGCTACAAAGGCTTTTTGACCGGCGGTATCGACTTCCTGAGAAACGTCTACCTCGGCCTTCCCACCGGGATGGGCAAGAAGGTTTTCGTGGTTGGGGGCGGCAACACCGCCATCGACTGCGTCAGGGTGGCGCTGCGCGAAGGTGCCGAGGAGTCGGTGCTCGTCTACCGCCGCTCCCGTAAAGAGATGCCGGCGGACGTCTGGGAGGTCGACGGGGCGGACGAGGAAGGGGTGCGTTTCGAGTTCCAGGTGCTCCCGACCAAAGTCATCGCCAACGAACAGAACGAGGTCACCGGCGTCGAGCTGATCAGGATGGCGCTGGGCGAGCCGGACGCCTCTGGGCGCCGCCGTCCCGAGCCGGTGCCGGGCTCCGAGTTCGTCATCGAGTGCGACACCATCATCCCGGCCATCGGTCAGGATGCCGACCTCTCCTTCATCCCGGCCGATGCGGGGATCGACACCACCAAGTGGAGCACCATCGTCACCAAGTACGTTCCGCTCAAGGGGCACGACGGCAAGGACCTGAAAGACGGCATGGGGAACATGCTTTCCAGGACCCTCATCACCGACTGCGGTGGCGTCTTCGCCGGGGGCGACGCCGAGATCGGCCCGCTCACCGTCGTGGCCTGCATAGGCTCCGGTCACCGCGCTGCCAAGGTGATCCATCGCTACCTCGAAGGTAAAGGGGTAGAGCTTACCGACGACGAGAGGATGGAGGACATCCTCACCTACTTCGGCGTCTACGACAAGAACGAGGACGTGCAGTGGCTCGATTCTGCTTCCCGCGCGCACCAGAAAGAGGTGCACGGGGCGCAGAGGGCTAGCTACAAGAACTACTGCGAGGTGGAGCTCGGCTACGCCAACAGCCAGGCGGTGCGGGAGGCCGAAAGGTGCCTGCGCTGCTACCGAGTCGCCATGGTGGCCGTCTAGGCGACACGCCGGCCCCGACCTAGTTGAATTCATTACACCGAATACTGAGGTTTTTATATGGTCAGCTTAACCATTGATGGCAAGAGCGTGCAGGTCGAAGAAGGTACCACCATACTGGAGGCCGCGGCCACGGTCGGGATCACGATCCCTACCCTTTGCTGGCTGAAGAAGGTCTCCCCCACCGGCGCCTGCCGCGTCTGCGCGGTAGAGGTGGCCGGGGTGGAGCGTACCATGACCGCCTGCAACACGCCGGTCAAGGAGGGTATCCAGGTCACCACGGACACGCCGGCCCTCAGGGAGGCGCGGCGCAAGATCATGGAGCTCATGCTGGTGAACCACCCGCTGGACTGCCCGGTCTGCGACGCCGGCGGCGAGTGCGACCTGCAGGACTCCTGCTACGCGCTGAACGCGACCAAGCAGGACTACTCGGCGATCCTGGAGCGCCGCCAGATCCGCTACGACTGGCCCCTCATCGAAAGCGACCCCAACCGCTGCATCCTCTGTGAGAAGTGCGTCAAGGTGGACCACGAGATCGTCGGCTGCGACGCGATCAAGGTGGTGAACAAGGGGGAGGACGCCATCATCGACACCGTCGACGGCAAACCCCTCAACTGCGAGTTCTGCGGCAACTGCGTCGCGGCCTGCCCGACCGGCGCCCTCATCTCAAAGCCGTTCAAGTTCAAGGGGCGCCCCTGGACCTTCAACCGCATCCCGAGCGTCTGCGCCTTCTGCGGTACCGGCTGCCAGATCGAGTATCACGCGAAGGAAGGGCGCGTCGAGCGGGTAACCAGCGAGGACGACGGCTACAACAACGGCAACCTCTGCATCAACGGCCGCTTCGGCTACCGCTACCTCGATTCCGACCAGAGGCTTTCCGAGCCGATGCTGAGAAACGATGCCGGGGGCCTCGGTAAGACCGACTGGAACACCGCGCTCAACACCGTGGCGGCGAAACTCAAGGCGATCGTGGCGCGCGAAGGGGGCAAGGCGGTTGCCGGCCTCGGTTCCCCGAGGGTCACCAACGAGGAGAGCTTCCTCTTCCAGAAGATCTTCCGCGAGGCGCTAGGCTGCGGCAACGTCGATTCGGAAGCGGGACTTGGCTTCGCCCAGGCGCAGGCCCAGATGCAGAGACGCTTCGGTTTCACCGGTGCAAGCAAGCAGCTCGACGCGCTCGATGAGGCCCAGGCCATTCTGGTCTTTGGCTGCGACCTGAACGCCGAGGCGACCAACGCCGAGTACCGCATCATCAAGGCGGCTACGAAGAAGGATGCGCGTCTGGTCCTCGTGAACATGCGCGACGTCAAGCTGAAGAAGTTCTCCAACGTGCACCTGAAAAACGCACCCGGTGCCGAGCTGCAGGTTATCTACGCCCTGATGAAGGGGCTCATCGCGGCAGGCGTCTCCGTCCCCGCCGGGGCCGAGAGCGTCAAGGAAGGGCTCGCCCAGCTTTCCATGGCCGAGCTCTGCGAGCAGGCCGGCATCACCGAGGCGGCCGTCGAGAACGCGGTGCAGCAGCTCGCCGGGATGAGCCGCGTGGCCATCGTCTTTGGCGCAGATCTGATCAGGAGCGCCGACGCTTCCGTCAAGATCGCAGCACTTGCAGACCTCGCCGTGCTCACCGGATCCTCCGACGCGCAGGGGGGGGGCATCTACCCGATCGACGCGAAGAACAACAGCGTAGGCCTGCTCGACATGGGGGTGGTCCCCGGGGCGGACGGCAAGGATATCTGGGGCATCGTCGAGGGGATCGAGGCGGGGAGCATCAAGGCGCTCTACCTCATGGGGTGCGACCTGGCCGGCTTCCCGGACAACCAGCGCATCAGGAAGGCCCTCGCGAAGCTTGAGTTCCTGGTGGTGCAGGACGTCTTCGAGGGAGACTCCCTCGAGTACGCCCACGCCGTGCTCCCGGCTGGTGCCGCGGCTGAGAAGAGCGGCTCGTTCACCTCGCTCGACAACAGGGTGCAGGCGATCTTCAAGGCGGTTGACGCCCCCGGTCACGCCAGGGAAGACTGGGCTATTCTGGCCGACCTCTGGAGCCGCCTCACCTCCAGCAACCAGCGCATCACTCCGGCAAGCGTCATGGCCGAAATCAAGACCAAGGTCAAAGCGTACGAGGCATTTGACGGTTCCCGTGACGGCGTTACAAAGGGTGCGACCGCTGCCAGGGGCGATGCGCCGCTCGCACCGATCACCAAGCCGGCAAGCTCCGCCAAGGCGAGGTTCCAGCTCCTGGTCGGACCGGTCGGTTACCACAACGGTACCTCTACCACCCGCTCTTCTGCCAACCTCGAGGTCTGCCCGACCGGGTTCGTTGAGCTGCATCCCTCCGATGCCGCGTCCCTTGGCGTCGCGGAAGGAGCGAGCGTCAAACTCTCCTCCGGCAACGGTGCCATGACCGCACCGGCGCGCATCAGCGACAAGGTGCAGCCCGGCCTGCTCTTCGCTCCGTCGCACTTCAGGGAGCTGAACGCAAACGCGCTCCTCAAGGGGAACTGCAACCTCGTCGAAGTGAAAGTGGAAAAGGGATAGGAGATGCCGCGCACGGCATGAAAGAACGAAAGGCCCCCGAAGCAAGCGCTCGGGGGCCTTTTTTTGTGGCGATCCCGGACGTGTGATGATAATCTGCCGGTCCAACTGCAGCGAGATCACTGTGGAGGTGGAAAACGATGGAAGACAAGCTGACGCAGATCGCCGCGATGGCGGGTAAAAACGACAAGATCGCTGACAAGCTGGAGCAGATGCTCTCCGGCCCCAACGACCGTGCCTACGTGGTCTGCAGCTACGAAGACTGCAAGCTCCACCTCAAAGGGCGCTGCACCATCTACACCGTGCTGGACGTGCCGCGCATGAAGACGGGGCAGCCCTGCAACAGTTACGAGAAACACCAGGCGGCTGAGAACTGATGGGGGATCAGCTGTAGAGGGAGTCTTCTTCCTCGGGTGGCATCCTGCCGTTTCGCTCCAGAAAGTCCAGTTGCTCCTGTTTCTTTCCGAGCTGGTCGCTGCAGAAAGTCCAGATCCGGTAACTTTCCAGGCAGAGGACGGTGAAACCGGCGCCGAAAACGGCCCAGTAGTTGTCGGCGAGCGCGTCGGCCACGTAGTAGAAAAGGTAGAACCCGAGCGCGTAGCCGACATGACAGAAGCTGCTTTTGTGGTACACGCCGGCCATCATGCGCGACAGGCTCAGGATGATGGCGGAAAAGGTGTAAAGCACCAGCACCATGCTTATCATGAACGGGGTGGGGGGCGTCCCCATGGCCGCAACGAGCTGCTGGGGAGTGGGGAGGAAGGTGAAGCCCCGCCACGCCACGGTACTGGCGACTATGAAGAGCGACAGCGCGAAGAGCCCGCGGTTTGAGAAGCGCCGCAGCCTCGCCATGTCGTCCATGAGCCCCTGCCGCAGCACGCTTTTCGCGTCCCGGGCGGCGCTACCCGTCGCCATCTTGTCTTTGCTTGCCGCTTCCATGGAGCACCCGTCCGCTTTCATGACTGGCCTGCTACCGGTTCGGATCTGCATTGGGGGAAGGATTTACCCGGTTCAGTTCGACGTGGTCCAGCCTTTTCCTGATACAGTAGAAAGACTGTGCGATCCTGTCAAGCTCATAGGGGAGTTTTGGCGGGTGCAGCGCGGTACCTCCCTCCTCGTTTTTTTCCGCAAAATCCTGCAGCTTCCTCATAGGCACAAGCACGATCATCTTAAGTAGTGCGATCACCCCCGCCATTGTCAGTACCAGCGTCAGTATCGAGAAGATGATCATCTGCAGGCGGATCGATGCCAGCGAGGCGAGAGTAGCTTCCTGCGAAAGGCCGATATCCAGGGTTCCCAGCACCTTCTGGTCGGCGGGGTGGAAGTGGCAGGCGGCGTTGGCGCATTCGGGGTCGTTGTAGATCGGCGCGGTTATCGCGATCACGTCGGCGCCGAGGTTGTTCTTGAAGCTGCGGGCCTTCTGCATGCTGCCGAGCGTCGTGATGGGCTGCGCTTTTTCGTGGCAGATGACGCACCCTTCCGCTTTCTTGTCGAGCTGGCGGTTCACTTCTTCCGGGTGTGACGAGACTACGACGGTCCCTTTCTTGTTGAAGATGCGCACGTGCTGTACGCCCTTTTGCTCGCTTATGTTCCGGATGATCGCCTGGTTTAGCTCGCGGTCCGATTTGAGCATGGCATGCCGCGTAGACTTCAGCACGATTCCCGCCAGGTTGTTCGCGTGTTCCACCGAGTCCCGCAGCACCACGTTCTTGATCGCCGCATACAGGAGCACGAAGCAGACCACGAGGAAACCGGTTACCACGATCCCGACCGGGACCAAAGCCCTCCCTGCGATTCGCTCGAACATGGTGCACCTCCGTTTTCACGTATCCCCGGCGACCGGTTTACTCCGGCGCCGGGGTGGCTGCCGCCTCAACTATGCTGATTGTCAGGTATGTGCTGCATGCACTCCGGGTAATGCCGTACGGGCCGGTACCCCCTGGGGGCGTCCTGGTGCTCTTCGGCCACCTCGTGGTGCTCCTCCACCTCCTCCCAGCCGAAGATCATCGGTTTCAGGTAGGAAAGCGGGGTGGCGCCGAGGGTCGCCAGGTAGACGTGGGTGCAGAGAAAGGCCACCAGTGAGCAGGCAAGGAGAAAGTGCAGGGCGACGATGAACTTGATCCCTCCGGTCATGAGCACCAGCACCCTGAGCGGGGTGACGTTCATGAGCAGCAACCCGCTGAAGATGACGAACGGCTCCAGCATGAACATGACCACCAGGTACGCCGCCTTCTGCATCGGGTTGAACTTCACCTTGGGTGTCGCGTGGAAGGGGCTCGGACGCCCGAGGAAGTACCAGAAGCAGTAGTAAAGAAGCTGTCTTACTATGCCGTGCTTGATGTCTTCCTGGTTCGGGATGTAGATGTCGTCCAGGTTGCTCTTCACCGTCGCGTAGTAGAAGAACCAGATGAGAAAGGAGAACGATACGATCAAGCCGGCGGTGTTATGGACCCTGATTGCGGTCTGGTAGCTCCCGAGAAAACTGAGCGTTTCTGGGAAGCGGATCTGGACGCCCGTTACTGCGAGCGTGATGATGCCGAAGGCGTTCAGCCAGTGCCAGACCCTGATCGGGATGGGCTGCAGGTATATTTTAGTTTTCTCGCTCATGACTCATGCTCCTTTTTCTCTCTGTTTTTGCGGGTAAGGAAGCGGAGGAAGCCATGCCCGACAGGCATGATGAGGCCGCCGCAGATGATGGCGAGGCCGATGCGGTTCAGGTTCTGGTTTTTCGTCGAGCCCATGAGGTAGAAGTCAGGGGTGCCATAGAGGGCGTCGAGGATGGCCCCCTTCTCAACCGCCACCCGCTGGTAGGTGCCGTCCCTCCCCGGGAAGGTGAGGTAGCTCGTCTGCATCACGGTGGAACCTGAGGTGTGGCAGAAGGAGCAGTTGCGGCGGTTGTCGAGGATCTCGAAGTTGTGTGTGACCGTTTCCGGGGTCATCATCCCCTGCAGGTGAAGGTTCTTGTGCGCCGGGTCGTTGTTGAAGTTGCGCAGCTCCTGGATGGAGATGTAGTTGTCGTGGTTCTTGTCCACCAGGGAGACGATCTCCGCGCCGCCGGCGAGATTTTTCAACTCGTCGTAGCTTGCCATCTCCTGTTTCCCGAAACGCGAGCCGTTTTGTCCTTTCACGATGTACATGCTGATGTAGTAACTCTTCGCCCCGGTATGGCAGGTGATGCACGGCAGCATCCTGAGGTGCAGATCCGCCTGGGGCAGCCACTGTCCGTGTGTTGCCGTCATCTTGAAGACGTCATGGCAGTTGGAGCACATGGTGTTTATCTCCTGACCGGAGATTTCCTCGGGAGACTTCACCTTGTGCGGGTTGTGGCAACCGGCGCATCTGGTCTTGCCTGCGTGGATGCTGGAGCCGTACTGTTGGGCGATCTCCGAGTGGCACTCGGCGCACTCGGCCCTGGCCGGCACTCCACCTTGCGGATGTGCCGCCGGCATGGAGTCGTGGCATGATGGGCAGCCGATCTTGGCGTGCGTGGTCCGCGTGTAGCGCGCGGGATCGATGAGCATCTTCCCGCCTACGGCGGCGGGGTCCGCATGGCAGGAAAGGCAGGTGCCGCTTTTCCCTTCGGTGCCGCCGAAGGAAAAGCCTTCCGCCCTGCAGATGGCCGCGCTTGCCAAGAAGAGCAGTGCCATGAGGAAAAGGGCTATCCGGTTCTGGTTCGTGTGACGGTTCACGTTGGCCTCCTTTTTACGGCAGTTATCTCTTGGACAATTCGCTAACCGCGGTCTGCGCCACCCTCTGTGCCAGCCTGATGCGGAAAATCGGCACGAGCTGCGTGGTGATGATGACGGCGCAGAAACCGAGGAAGAGGTAGGTCAGCCCTGCGGTGGCGAATCCGGCCCCCTGTATGGCGAGGGTAAGGGCCGCGCCGATGACCACGGAAAGAAGCGTCATGAGGCAGACGACGTGCCTGGCCGGTGCCGCTATCCTGTTACGTTCCCGGCCGACAACGCCTTTGCTGCCGTTTTCGCGGTTCTTTCTGAAGGCACATCCAACCGCCGCCTCGAGTTCCTCGGTGTCGCACGGATCGGCCGGTTTCAAGGCGCAGTAGAAAATTCCCTCGTTGTGGACCCGGCGAGCAAGCGCGGCCGGGACGTCGTCGCATACCAGAATCACCTGGAGGTTCGGATTGCCACGTTTCAGCAGGTGGAGCAGGTCAGCCGATGCGATATGGGGATCGAAGTCCCCGTCCAGCAGCAGTACGCCACCGTGCATCCCGAAGACGCCCTGCAGCAACTCGGCGGCTGAACCCATGGTTGTCACCGAGTATCCCGAGGCACTGAACCTGTCCGCCATCCGGTCACGCCGCACTGCGTCGTGTTCCGCTACTATGACTCTGAGCTCTTTCATGGCCCACCTCGACTGGCCTTAGCCAGCACCGACTACTTGGTATCGGTTTCCACTGGAACGCGGGATTTTTTGCTGACCAGGGAGTAGACCCCCTTGAGCATGGCACCCAGCAGCATGAGCCCCGGGATCACCTGGACCACGATCACCGCACCGAGGAAGAGGAAGAACATCTTGGACATGGTCCCCTCATGCCCGGAGAGATCGACTACGCCGGAGATCATGGCGGCACCGGCCAGGACCAGACCGATGATGGAGCAGGTGACGATTTTGGCTTTTTGGTTGGCTAGCTTTTTCATGGCATCCTCCTTAGTATCGGGAAATTGTGCTTGTTAACGTTTCAGGGTGCTCTAGCCGATTCTGGTGCTGCGGCTCTTCACCGCCGCTTCCCGCTTGGTGTGGGCGCCGAAGAGTCCCTTGAGAAGTCCTATGAAGAGCGCTGCGCCGGGGAAGAGCTGGAAAATGAACACGGTGGCCGCGAAGGTAATGAAGAAGGTGGCAGCGAATCCGTTCCAGGCAGGAGCCGAATCCTGGGCTGCTGCAAGGGCCTGGGGTACGGAGGCGAGCAGGGCTACGATCAAGGTGGCGAGCGCTTTCATGATTTCCTCCCAGTCGCGGGCAGATCGTCATGCCCGGATCTTGCTTTTCTATTAGCATCGACCATGCCACTTTTTGCAAACTTGTAAGTATGTGAAATTGTTATATATGTTCAGCTGCTGTGTTCGACGTGGCAAGAAATCCTTCCCGAATCTGTATAACGCTTTAATACAGCTCCGCATTTCGGGCGGATGGGTAAAACGGCCGTCGCTAAAGGCATATAACGCAATTTCAACAGGTTATACGTGTCCGGCACGGTGTATAAAGGCGGGATACACTCTAGGAGGTGCGGCGCGGCTTTACTGTCTCGAGCCTTTTGCTTCTTTATCTGCAAAGGCATGGAAGGTTGCAGTGAGGAACTTGCCGTTTACAATGCTTGATGTTGACACGATGATGTTTGTGGGCTATTGAATAGCTGCACATGAATGACATCTTTTGTTGACGTCGACCGACGAGGTGATCGAGCCTGTAACCTTGAATGAGGTATGGTGAGCCTATGAACATCCTGGTTGTAGATGATGAAGCTGTAATTCGGGAGGGGCTTTCACGGATTCTGGAGGGTGCTGGTTACCAGGTGGAAACTGCGAAGAGCGGTATCGCAGCCATCCCGTTGCTGCAAAAACAGGAATTCGATCTCATCATCACCGATCTCAAGATGCCGGGCATGAGCGGTTTCGAGGTGCTGGACACGGTGAAGACGCTGCAGCCGGGGGCTCCGGTCATCATGATCACCGGGTTCGCCACGGTGGAGACCGCAGTCGAGGCGATGCGCCGGGGAACCGTCGATTACCTCGTCAAGCCGTTCGCTCCGGACCAGATCCTCGAAAAAGTTAAGCTCGCCCTGGAACAGCGCAAGCTCCCCCCCGAAGACCTCTTTCTCAAAAACGAATTGCAGTGCCACCAGGGCTTCGATCTCTTCGTGGGGCAGAGCCCGGAGATGCAGAAGGTTTACCGGCGCATCCTGCAGGTCGCACCCACGGCTAGCACGGTCCTCGTCTACGGCGAAAGCGGTACGGGGAAGGAGCTCGCGGCGCGCGCGATTCACAACAACAGTCCCCGCAGGGACCGTCCCTTCGTGGCCGTAGATTGCACGGCACTCGCGGAAACCCTTCTGGAGAGCGAGCTTTTCGGCCATGTGCGGGGCGCCTTCACCGGCGCGGTGCAGACGAAAACCGGCCTTTTCAAGGTTGCCGACGGCGGCACCCTTTTCCTGGACGAGGTGTCCAACATCAGCGTTTCCACGCAGGCGAAGCTTTTGCGTGTACTGCAGGAGCGGAAGGTAACCCCGATCGGGGGGACCCAGCCCGTCCCCTTCGACGTGCACCTGGTCGCTGCGAGCAACAGGAACCTGAAGACCATGGTCGCCGAGGGGACCTTCCGCGAAGACCTCTTCTTCCGTCTGAACATCATCCCGCTGGAACTCCCACCCCTGCGCGAGCGCAAGGGCGACATCCCGCTTCTCGCGCGGCACTACCTCGAAAAATTCGTGGGGGAAATGGGGAAGGATATCCGAGGCATCTCCCAGGAGGCGATGCAGTTTCTGGAGCACTACCCGTTCCCGGGGAACGTGCGCGAGCTGGTGAACTGCATCGAGCGGGCCGTCGTACTCACCGAGGGGGAACTGGTCCAGCAGGAAGACCTGGAACTTGGCGACGCGGTCGTCTCTGGAAGGGATGATGCGGAGGGTGACGGCGAGTTTGGCGGGCTCGTGCCGCAAAACGTCGAGGACCTGAAGGAGATGAAGCGCCAGATCCGTGACAAGTCGGTGGAGAACGTGGAAAAAGCCTTCGTCATCAACGCGCTCAAGAAGACCCAGGGGAACATCTCGCGTGCCGCCGAGGAGACCGGCATGCTGCGCCCGAACTTCCAGACCATGCTGAAACGACTCGGGATCTCGGTGAAGGATTACTTCGGCAAGACATGACCTTTACGCTTGCCGCAAAATAAAACGCGGGCCGCCGCTTCTTCGTGAAGCGACGGCCCGCGCTGCGTTTTAGGGGCCTTTCTCAGCCGCGGACGTGGCAGGAGTCACAGTTGCCGTTGACCGTGAAGGCGGCCTTGCCGTCGTGGCATGCCCCGCACGACCTGGCCTTCTTCATCTCGGACATCGAGACAGGCTTGTTGCCGCTTCTGGCCGGGAAGGTGCGCGTGTGGCAGTCCTGGCATTTGTACATCTGCAGGTGCGAGGTGTGGCTGAACTTTACGTCGCCGACCTTGGCCACCTTGAAGTTGATTTCCCGTACCGGATGGCATTTTTCGCACTTGGCCAGGGCGAAGGCCTCTTTCGCGTTGTGGCAGGCGCCGCAGGATTTCCCCTTCTGCATGGCCGCCATGGAGACCGGCTTGTGATTGGGTGACAGCGAGTAGATGGCAGAGTGGCACTTGCCGCAGCTGTAGAGCCCTGC
>MTLC01000356.1_pt1 | contig 15500 bp, 13 predicted proteins | sample 1982451 | NCBI WGS metagenome assembly MTLC01 (sample SAMN05710165, study PRJNA340218) | biofilm metagenome | isolation source: sample SPH anode biofilm adapted to +100 mV | place: USA | collected 2012-02-03 | reverse complement strand
AAAGGTCGCGACAGGCCCTTTTCAGGAAGTACTTCTCGGCGAGCCCTCGCATTTTCCAGTGCGCGGGAAGCCGGAAGGCGGACTCGATCACCCGGTAGTCGAGGAAGGGGTGGCGCATCTCCACCGAATGGGCCATGGCCACGCGGTCCCCCTGTGCGGAGAGAAGAAAGCCCGCGAGGAAGAGCTCGATCTCCAGGACCTGCGCGCGGCTGAAGAGGTCGCGCCCGGCGAACCCCTCCGGGAGCAGGTGTACAAGTTCCTCTCGCGGATCGTACCCCTCGAGCTGCTCGCGTAACCCCTTCGACAGGAACGGAAGGTTTCTCGCCCCTCCCCCCCAGCGCACCGCGTGCGAGAAGAAGGGATCGTCCAGCTGCCCAGGTTCTACGGCGAAGAACTCCCGCAGGAAGTGGCGCCCGCGGGAAGGGTCGCGGAACACGTAAGGGTAGAGCCGCTCGAGAAGGCGCGGGCGTAGCGACGAGCCGGGAAGGCGCCCCCACCACTGCCTGATCTTCGCCTCCTTGAAGATGTTGTACCCCCCGAGCATCTCATCCGCCCCCTCTCCGGAGAGGACGACCTTGTACCCCTCCTCGCGGACCAGGCGGGAAAGGAGGTACATCGGGACAGGGGAAGTGCGCAGGGTCGGCTGTTCGCAGTGCCAGACCGTCTCAGGCAGGAGCGTCCGGATCTGCGCATCTTCGACGAGAACGCGCCGATGGTCCGTCCCCAGACGTGTCACCATCTCGTCCTGCGCGGGGCTCTCGTCGAAGGCGGGGTCGGCAAAACCAAGCGAGAAGGTCTTAAGACGGCTCTTGCAGTGTCTTGCGATGAGGGCGGCGATGATGGAGGAGTCGAGCCCCCCGGAGAGATAGGCTCCCACCGGGACGTCGGCCCGCAGCCTCAGACGGACCGCGTCGTCAAGGAGCGCGGCGAAATAGTCAGCGGCCTCGGCAAGCTCCCCATGGGAGACCTCTTGCCGGGAAAAGTGCGGGATGCGCCAGTAGGGGACGGGGTCGGAGCGCCTGCCGGCGACGCGCAGGTAGTGCCCCGGGGGGAGCGCCTCGATCCCCTGGAAGAAGGTCCTCCCCGGGAGCGTGCTCCAGAAGACGAAGAGCTGGCTGAGCGCCTGCGCTTCGAGGTCGCGCCTGCCGGCGACAGCGAGGATCGCCTTGATCTCGGAGGCGAACAGGAGCCGGCCGTCGGGGGTGAAGGTGTAGTAGAGCGGCCGGACGCCGACGCGGTCCCGGGCGAGGAAAAGCTCCCCCTTTACGGCATCCCAGATGGCGAAGGCGAACTGGCCGTTGATCCTGTCGAGGCAGGCGGGGCCGTACTCTTCGTAAAGGTGCAGCAGCACCTCGGTGTCGGTGCGGGTGGTGAAGCGGTGCCCCCGGGCGAGGAGGTCCTCCTTCAGCTCGAGGTAGTTGTAGGCCTCGCCGTTGTAGACGATCCAGAGCGTGCCGGTCTCGTTGCCGATCGGCTGCGTTCCGCCGTCGATGCCGATGATGCTAAGGCGCAGGTGCCCGAGCCCGGCGCGGGTGTCGAGGTACACCCCGGACTCGTCCGGTCCCCGGTGGCGCAGCGGCGAGATCATCGCCACCACCTGCTCCAGGCTTGGGGCTTCGGCTTCTTTCAGATTAACTATGCCTGCAATCCCGCACACTTGGTTCCTCCCAAGCCACCTGATATCCTCCGGGCGGCGCAAAACCATGAAACTATACCAATGAAGTTTCCTGAAGCAATGCGTTTTTTGGCACGGAATTTCGGGCGTACCGTCGGTGAAAGCCTGACGGCAGAGCCTGCGGTGCGTGAAAGAGGATGGGAAAAGCAGCGGCGCAACATAGAAGGGGCAGCGGTCACGACCACTGCCCCTTCCCTTTTCCCGTTTGCCCTGCACCGAATCTTATCCGGCGGAGTGGAGCGCATCAGCGCCGCCTGCGGTGAAGCATCATCCCATGTGCCGGTAACCGAGCTCACCAAGGGCCCTCAGCATCCCCCCTGGCAGCTTCTTCAGGAGTGCGCTGTAGTTCCACCCCTCAGCGCCCGGTCCGCAAAAGCCCCCCGCGCGTAAATCGTACCGGTGGTACCTGAGTTCGCTCCTGACCCCACCCCAGCCGTCCTTGAAGTGAATGAGGCCGCTGTTGTCCGGATCGGTCCGGCCAAGGCTCAGGCTGTCGAAGCCGCTTTGCGCACACCTGGTGATCATCTCCCAGAAAAGCAGGTTGTTGGCCCGCAGGCTCTGGTACCTCTCGTCCGACGCACCGTACTTGTAGATGGCGTTACTGCCATAGTGAAGACAGATGGCCCCGGCGACGGCGATCCCGGCATGATAGGCGAGAACGGCGAAGCCGAGCCCTCTGCCGATCAGATGCCGATGCAGGTTAACGAAGTAGCTCCTGGGCTGTGGGGGGACCCCCTGACGTTTCCTGGTCAGGCAGTGCAGCTTGTAGTAGGTGAGAACGCCTTCCAGGTCCTGGTGGAACTGCACGCGTACCCCTTCCTTGAGCGCCTTCCTGATCCCCCTCGCCGTGCTCTTTCTCACCCTCGCGAGCATTTCGTCGGTATCCCGGCAAAGGGCAAGGGTGTGATTCACGAAGCAGCTGCTTGCCACCTCCCCCTCCAGGAAGCGCTCCCCCCTGAATTCGAGATAGCGCCACTTCCGCTTTCTGCCGTGGGCCAGTGCCGCCTGCAAAAGCGCCTGGAACTCCTCCTGCCCGTCGGCCACCGCCCCGCAGGAATCGGAAAAGCAGAGGGAGACACCGCGTCTTCCCGTGATGAGGCTGTCTACCTCCATCAGGGGAAGACAGGCGGCAACCTCCCATGCACGGTTCAAAAGCAGGTAGGCCGGACGAAAGCGGTAGGACTCGGCGAGCAGCCGCGCCCACGCGGAACTGTGGAACACGGTGCTCGCCCGACGGCTGCCGACCCATGTGTCATATGCATCATCACTGCGGGGATCGATAACGTGGAGATCGTTAAGGGGCATCACTGATCCGCCTTACTTCCTGGCAGATGTATTGAATCTGGTGTTCCGTCAGCTCAGGGAACATGGGCAGAGACAACAGTTCAGCGGCACAGCGCTCGGCAACGGGAAAGCTTCCCGGAGCCTTTCCGCTTGCGCTGTACGCCTCCTGCAGGTGGATGGGAACCGGGTAGTGCACGCCGCACTCAATGCCGCTTGCGTGGAGCGCTTCTTTCATCTGTTCCCGGTTCGGGGTCCGCACCGCAAAGACGTGATAGACGTGACGGGCGTAATCCATCTCCTGCGGCGTTTTTACCGCCGTGATCTCCGAGAGGTTCTTGCGGTACCACTGGGCGTGGTCGCGCCGCCTGGCGTTCCACCCTTCCAGGTACTTCAGCTTGACGCTAAGCACCGCGCCCTGGATGCCGTCCATGCGGCCGTTCATCCCGATCACGTTGTGGTAGTACTTGCGCGACTGGCCGTGGTCGCGCAGCATCCTGATCCGGCGCGCGAGCTGCTCGTCGGCGGTGACCACCCCACCGGCCTCGCCGTAGGCGCCGAGGTTCTTGCCGGGGTAGAAGCTGAAGCAGGCGGCATGCCCCAGGGAGCCCGCGCGCCGCCCCTTGTACTCGGCGCCGTGGGCCTGGCAGGCATCCTCGATTACCGCGAGGCCGTGCCTGTCGGCGATGGCGAGGATCGGGTCCATGTCCGCGGTCTGCCCGTAGAGATGCACCGGAATGACGGCCCTCGTCCTTGGGGTGATCGCGTTCTCCAGCAGGGCTGGATCCATGGTGTAGCTTTTCTGGTCGATGTCGACAAAGACTGGGGTCGCGCCGCACAGGGTGATCGCTTCCGCCGTCGCGATGAAGCTGTTCGGGACCGTGATGACCTCATCCCCCGCTCCGATGCCGAGGCCCAGCAGCACAAGCCAAAGAGCCTCGGTGCCGCTTCCCACCCCAGCCGCGTACCTGCTACCGCAGAAGGCGGCGAACTCCTCCTCGAACTTCTCGACGTAGGGACCTCCGGAAAAGGCGCAGTTGGCCATGACCTCGCCTATCGACTGCTGCACCTCATCCGCTATGGCGTCATACTGGGCTTTGAGATTGAGAAAGGGCACTTTCATCTGAGTTCTCCTTCGGGATGTAACGCAACACCCGGGCCGGATTTCCGGCGACTATGCTGTAAGGCTCCACGTTCTTCGTGACGACGCTGCCGGCACCGACGACGGCATTTTCGCCAACCGTCACACCGCACAGGATCGTGGAGCTGGAACCGATGGATGCGTTTTTCCTGATCACGGTCTTGACCACGCTCCAGTCCGATTCCACCTGCAGTTCCCCCGAAGCGGTGGTCGCCTTGGGGTAGAGGTCATTGATGAAGGTCACGTTGTGACCGATGAAGACGTTCTCCTCGATCTCCACCCCTTCACAGATGAAGCTGTGGCTCGATATCTTGCAGTTCTTGCCGATCTCGGCGTTCTTCTGGATCTCCACGAAGGCGCCGATCTTCGAGTTGTCACCGATGGTGCAGCCGTAGAGGTTGATGAACTTCCCAAGTTTCACGTTCTGCCCGAGCTTTACGTCTGGTGCCACTGCCGCGAAGTTTTCCACCATAGCGTTCTCCTTTCCAGGGTGCAGTCGCCGACACACGTCCCGTCAGCTCAACCGCACGAGCACGCCGCCGCCAGCCAACGACTTCTTGATCGCCTCAAGGATGCGGACCACCCGCAACCCGGCGTGCCCGTCGTTTTTCGGGGTGACGTTGTTGTTTATGCAATCGATGAAATAGGATGTCTCGCCCTGCAGCGCCTCAACCTGGGTAACGCGCGGGGCCCACATGTCGCCGCTGCGGTAGCTGAGCCGCAGCCCATACGCCTTCTCCTTGGACTCCATGTTCAGGCTGTCGAGGCCGTCCACACCCTTATCGTAGACCCGGATCTTCTCGTCGCTCACCAGGTCGTTCCAGACCAGCATCTTCTTCTGCCCGCCGATCAAGGTGGTCCTGATCTTTACCGGCGACAGCCAGTTCACGTTCAGGTGCGCGATGACGTTGCCCGGGAAGTAGATGGTGATGTAGGCTACGTCCTCGAGGTCGTTTCTGAAGTGGGCGATGCCGGTGGCGGTCACCGCGACGGGTTCCAGGCGCAGGAGATGGTCCATGATGGAAAGGTCGTGCGGGGCAAGGTCCCACACAACGTTCACGTCCTTCTGGAAGAGCCCGAGGTTCACCCTTATCGAATCGAAGTAGTAGAGGTCCCCGAGGATGCCGTCATCGATCAACTCCTTGATCTTTTTCACCGCACCGGTGAAGAGGAAGGTGTGGTCCACCATGATCTTCAGGTTTCTGCGCTCGGCGAGCTCGATGAGCTTTTCCGCCTCGGCCACCGAGGCCGTGAACGGTTTCTCGATGAAAATGTGCTTTCCGTTTGCGAGCGCCTTGCGGGCGATCTCGAAATGCGACGAAACCGGCGTAACGATCGCCACGACGTCGATATCCTTGGCGCTAAGGAGCCTGTCGCATTCGCGCTCGGTCCGGATCCCGGGATAGCTCGCGGCGGCCCGCTGCAGGGACTTCTCGTCCGCATCGCTTATGGCGACGACCTTGGCGCCCGGGGTCGTATTGAAGTTCCGTGCGACGTTTGGCCCCCAATAGCCGAATCCTACTATGCCGACGTTGATCATAGCTCCCACCCTGAATGTTGAAGCGCTAGTAAGCCCCCCTGCACCTCAGTACGGCCACGGGGGTCATGAGGAGGATCTTCAAGTCCAGCAGCACGCTCCAGTTCCTTAGATACCGGAGGTCAAGCCGCACCATCTCGTCGAAGTTCGTCGAGCTTCTGCCGCTTACCTGCCAGGCGCCGGTGATGCCCGGTTTTTTCCCGATCAGGCGGTTGCGCTGCCAGCCGCGATAGTTCTCGACCTCGTAGGGGATCGGCGGCCGCGGCCCGACGAGAGACATCTCCCCCTTCAGCACGTTGAAAAGCTGCGGCAGTTCGTCCAGGCTGTACGCCCTCAGAAACCTGCCGATGCCGGTGACGCGGGGATCGCTGGTGATCTTGTACACGGTGTCCTCGCCGGCATCGATCCTCCCCTCGATCAGTTCTTTCACGAATTCCCGGTGGATGGCGTCGTCCCGGTTCACGTGCATGCTGCGAAACTTGAAGAGGTTGAACCGGGCGCCGTTCAGCCCATAGCGCTCCTGGATGAAGAAGACAGGCCCCTCCGAACCGAGCCTGATGGCGATGGGGACCAGGAGAAAGATCGGGCTCAGCAGCAGTAACGCCGCGAGGCTTCCGATCAGGTCGAGGGCCCGCTTCGCGAGCACGCCGGGTGTCTTCGCCATGGTGGTAGCGGTGACCTCCGGGAAAAAGAGCAGGTCAAAGGCGGCGCCGTCTCCCCCCGATTCGGGATAGAGCCTGAAGGTGACCACTATGCGGCTCGCCTCCTCCTCGCCGAAGCAGCTCCGCAGCATCCCGGTCACCTTGTTGCCTACGCACCGCTCCGCCTCTTTCACCTTGTCCGCCTCCACCTCCACCAGGATCGCGCCGGCCGCCCTCCCCTCCAGTGCGCCGCAGATGTCGGTCTCTCTCAGGCAGCCGGGAAGCCCCTTGGCCAGCCGGCCAAGGAAAGCGGCGGGGTCATCATCAAAGCCGCCTCCCGCAGTCACCACCATGACAAGAAGCGGCTTACCCGCTCTTTCAGCGCGTTTTCGTTCCTGGATGAGTTTCTGGCGGAAGCTCTCAAGGGGATGGAACCCGTGACCGAAGCGCTCTGCACCTCCTGCGCGGCACCCGCACAGCATGCGCCACCAGGAAGCTCTTTTTATCCATTGACCGTCCATGTGCAGCTCCGAAAGGACCAGATACAGCCGGTGCAGTTTCAATGACAGCGGCTGTGCAAGATCATTAATTTTTTCCAACCGTGCAAGTATAGTGAGGCGCTTCACCATGTCAAGGCGCCCGGAGACCGGCTACAGGAACTGCATCTTGCGCTTGAACCCGGGCTTCAGCAGGATGGTACGGTTCTGCAACATCTCCAGGTCCCCCTCCTGCGTCAGCCGCTGCAAAAGCCTCGTCACGGTCTCCCGGGATACCGACGTGTAACCCGCGAGTTCCTTGTGGGTGAGCCGCAGGGCGATCACCACGCCGCGGGCGTCGGGCACGCCGTGCAGCAGGCTCAGGTGGTTCAGTATGGAGCGCAGCCGCTGTTCCGCATCCGGCAGGGTGATCGCCTTCAGTACCAGCTGCGCCTCGCGCAGGCGCTGGCAAAGCATCGCCACCAACTGGAGCAGGACCTTGTCGTTGCCGAGGAAGAAGGTGTCGAAGGTTTCCTTGGAGATGAGCCCGATCTCGGTGTCCTCCATGGCGATCACCGTGGCGGGGGCGGTTTTCGCGTCGAGCAGCGCCATCTCGCCGAAGACGTCGCCGCGCTTGTGAACGGCGAGGATGCGCTCCGTCCCCTCTCCCCCGAGGTGGACCACGCGCACCTTGCCGCTGAAGACGACGTACATGAAGTTGGCGGTATCCTCCTCGAGAAGGACGATCTGGTTTTTGTGGAACTTCTTCTCGATTATCCTGCGCTGCACCTCGGCGAACTCCCCCTCGTCCAGGTGCGAGAAAAGCGCGATCGACCTGAGCAATTTCACGTGGCCGGCCAATTCTCCTTCAGTCCCCGATTTCTTCAACGTGCACCCCCGGATGGGTGATGATCTCACCTTGACAGGCGCAGCACCGAAGTGGCGACCCTGCGAAAGGCCGCATCGAACTCTTCCGGCTCCGCCGAAACGTATATCCCGCTTGGCTGGTTGGCGTTGTACGTATCCACCCCGTTCACGTTCGCCAGCCGCCTCATGATGTTCTCCCCTTTTTCGTTGTTGCCGTATGACGGGCAGGCAGCCTCGAGCTGGCTTAGCTTGGAGCCGCGCCCGATTACGTGGATGGTGATCGGGTATCCCTGCAAACCCGATTCGCCCCGCGCCGCGTCGGCCACGTTCTCGGCCATGTTGCGCGCCGCGCGGTCGACGTTGCATTTCTGCTCATCGAAGCTGTTCGCTAAGGGGAGAAGCTCCCGCGCCGCGTTGAAGCTCTTAACGGGCACGGTCCCGCTCCAGTCCGTCTCAGGTAGCGTGTTAAGGGACAGGGCCGAGCGTCGCAGCAGCGAGCTCACCTCGTCTCTTTGGTACAGCGGGTAAAGGCCAGTGTCCTGCGAGGAAAGCGCGCCGACAGCCTCCCCGGTGCCGGTTTCGAAGCGGGCGGCCATGGCGTTGGGCGCGCCGGCGGCAAAGAGGACGATGATGCGCCGCTTCGATTGCCTCGGCTTGGGCAGGGAGTCGAGTTGCGCCTTGGCAACCCGGAGCGCCTCCTCCGCCGCGGCATAGCCGGGCTCCCGCGCTTCCGGGGCTGCGAGATAATCCTGCATCCTTCTCAGGTCGAAACCGCGTTTTTCCCTGATCCTGAACTCGTCGCGCGCCTCGACGCCGCTTGCAAAACGGATCAAGCCGACCCGATCCGACTCAGGGTTGAAGTTTTCCAAAAACCTGCCCGCCGCGGCCTTTGCCGTCTCCAGCGCCTGGTCGCCCGGTCGTTCCGGGGTTGCCAGCACAAGCACCAGGTCCACAGGGGCAAGCGTCGTGGTAGCACTCGCGCTGACCGCGAACTGCCTCGTTCCCACCGCCTTCGCGAAGTACGAGGGGAGCAGCGCCGTGGCGCTCACCGTTACGTTCCAAGATTGGTCCACTTCCGTGACGACGGTGGTCGGAGCAGCAACCTGTGCGCCCAAGAGGCCGTCAGGGTAGTTGGCGGCAAAGAACCTGGCGGCTTCCGCACCCGCCGTCTCCTCCCCCTGAGGGGCCACCTTCCCGGCGGCGAGCGCTGCGGCGTCGACCGCCGCGCTCAGCTTGGTCTTCACCAGGTAGGCCATGCCGACGTCTATGGCCAGCCCGATCATCGCCAGGAGAAACGTCGCGGTGAGGACGAACGCGACGAGCACCTGCCCCTTCTCCCTGCCTGCAGGCTCTTTCATGCCCCCTCCGTACCGTCAGAAGACGGTCCTCGAGTAGAACTGCTTGTCCAGCGTCACCATGCTTCCGGAAAAGAGGCTCCGGTACTCGTAGAAAACCTCCACGACGAAAGCCCTCTCCCCGCTCCCCAGGTTGAGCGCGTCCAGGTCCAACGCCTTTGGGTGCGCCCCCCCCGGCGTATAGGTTCCAATCCTGCTGTCGACCCTCAGGGCCCCATTCTTCCACGCCTCCTGCGCCTGGATGGTGTCCCCCTGCACCTCGGTGATGTACATCATCCCCCTTTGTGCCATGTCCAGCGGCTGGGCGGTGGCCGCCAGGAGCTCCATGATCCCCTGCAGATCCGGTTGCGTCCCCGGAGCGGGACGGGCCGCGAGGTTGGCCCCTTCGCGGCTCACGTTCGATATCACCGTGTTGGCTCTGATGGCGCAGGAGAAATCGTAGACCGCCAGCAGCACCAGCCCGAAAACTAGCAGCAGCAGGGCGAACTCGACGCTGGCCTGCCCGCGCACCCGGTTCCAGCTCCCCGCGGGCCTCATTTCCCCTCCGTAACGGGGAAGTCCTCGTTTCTCATGGTTGATCTGGCGGTGAAGGAGTAGGTGAGGCCGAAGACCGGCCTGAGGACCGGCGTCAGCAGCGGGCAGGTGTAGGTGAGGCTTACCATGATGAGCCGGTTCGGCTCCCCGGGGTCTCCCCCTTCTTCGATCGGGGCGCCGGTGTAGTTGGCAAAGGCCAGCACATCACGGGGAAACACGCTCACCTTCGGGTCCTTCGGGTTATGGAGGTTGCGGTCGTAGAGCCCCATGGACTGCTCGCGGATCTTGGCGATGAGAGCCGCCCTGCGCGATGGGTACCCCTCGCTGCTGCCGGTAATGGCGAGCCGTGCCCCTTCCCTCACCGCGTGCTGCATGGTGAGGTTCACGTAAAAAATCCACCCCAAGTCGATGACCGCGAATCCCAGCAGGGACACGACCACGACAACCAGTGCGAGTTCCACCAACGCCTGCCCCCTTGGATCGTTCCACATAAGAAAGCTCCTTGCGCGGATACCGGCCCCCTCCGGACAAAACAGGCACCAGTATAGGTTGGAGATTTCCAATTTCAAGCCGTCCCGCAGGGCAAAAAAGGTCCTTCCGGGATTACCGGGGCACGGTGGCCGGGAATTCCTCGCGGGCCTAAAAAAATCGCTTGCACAATCGTTCCGCCGTCGTAGTATTTTAAAGTTTTTTAATTTACAACGCGAATTTAATGATTGTTACGAATACTGATCACTAACAACCTGCAGCACTATAATATCCCGAGATGTGATAATGGTTTGAATCAGGGGAGCTGCAAATAATCAGCGGCAATACTTCCGATTAAATTAGTTGTGCAAACAACATCACCGCGATGTTGTACTGAAGTACGGGTGGTAGATACTCCAACAGCAGCCACGCAAAAGGAGGTCAACATGTCTGTAAAAGCGAAAGTATCAACTAAGATGAAGAGTTTGTTCAGAAGCATCAGTGGGCAGGGGTTGGTCGAGTACGCTCTGATACTGGTGCTCATCGCAATCGTAGTGATGGTTGCGGTGAGAACCCTCGGCAGGACGACCAGTACCGTGTTTACGGACGTCAACACCAACCTGAGTGCCCGCTGAGACGGCCCCCGTGGGGTCACCTGCGCGCACCCCGCCGCAGGTGGCCCCTGGCATCGTCTTCTGAAGGGCGCCTCCCCCCGGATCCAGCACCCCGCATGTGGCTGCCGGCGCACGTGAACGAGGAGGAAACGTATGACCCGCCCCAGCACTGTCGCAGTGGTCTCGGTATTTGCGTTGCTGTTCGCCGTGGCCGCGGCCTGGCTCTCCTACACCTACCTGCAAAGGGAAATGGCTACCTTCAAGGCGGTCCAACCGCAAAAGATCGTCGTCGCCGCGACGGACATCCCGGTCGGGTCCACAATCAAGGAGGCGCAGCTTAAGGTAACGAGCTGGCCCAAAGACAGCATTCCCCCCGGAAGCAGCCGGGAGCCTGAGCCCTTGGTGAACCGGGTGGCGGTTCGCCCGATCAACGGCGGCGACGCCGTCACAGAGGCAAAACTAAAGCCCCGGTCCGGCGCCCCCGGCAGCGGTTTCATGACCTACGTGGTGCCGCAGGGGCACCGTGCCGTCACCGTCGCGGTGAATGAAGTGGCAGGGGTCGCCGGGTTTCTCACCCCGAGCGACCGGGTCGATGTCGTCGTGACCATGCCCCTGCCGGAAAACGAAAGAGACAGCATCAGCAGAATCGTCCTCGAGAATGCCCCTGTGCTTGCCACCGGCCAGATCACCGACCAGAAGGGGGGAAAGCCCGTGGTGGTACCGACCGTCACCCTGGACCTAACGCCGGAGGATTCGGAAAAACTGGTGCTTTCCGCGAGCAAGGGGTCACTGCAGCTGCTGCTTCGAAACATCTCCGACAGCGCCCCTGTTGCCTCCCGTGGGATCACCGTATCCAAGCTTCTCGGGGTGCAGGCCGCCCGCACGCCACAACCGGTGGCAAACCGCGCCCCCTTGGTGCGCCCGAAGAGGGAGGCAAAGCCGACGCCGGCGGGCTCCTACACCCTGGTAATCGTCAGGGGATCCGAGAAATCTTCGCGGCAGTACCCCGAATAAAAAACGCCTACAACACGACCGTTTCCGAATCGGACGAGGTGACCCATGATGCTCCTGCGCGCCCTTAAAAGCCTGGCGTTTGCCATGACACTGCTGGCGGCACTCACCCCCCAAGCGGCCTCGGCCGGGGTCCCGACCACGGTGACCGTCAACAAGGGGGTGGTGCTGACCCTGAAGCAGCCGGCGACCTATATCACCATCACCGACCGCGACATCATCGACGTCCCGGATCCCCCGCGACGCAATCAGATCCTCATCAACGGCAAGAAGATCGGCAACACCAATCTGGTCGTGTGGGAGCAAAACAACGACAAGCCCATCTTCTTCGACGTGAGTGTGGTCGGGGACCGGGAAGGGATCGAGTCGCTCCTTGAGGAGTGGGCGCCCGACGACGACATCAACGTGCAGTTCGCCCAGGACACCCTGGTTCTCTCCGGGAGCGTCGCCAACGAAGCGACCATGAAGAGGGCGGAGGAGATCGCGAAGGCGTACGCACCGAAGGTACTGAACCACCTAACCGTCGAGCCTCCCGCACAAGTGCTGCTCCAGGTGAAGGTGGCGCAGGTGGACCGGACCTCGCTCAAGCAGCTGGGCATCAGCGCCATGGTCAAAGGGACGAGCGCCGAGGGGTTCCTGAACCTCATCGCGGCGCCGAGCAGCACGAGCTCCTCCGCGGGACTCAAGGGGATAGCCGGCTCGGTCCCGGCACTCACCTCGTTCGATCCTCTGGACCCGTTCACCGTCGGCGTCTCATACTTCCCGGCCGGGATCGGGGCGGTGCTGCAGGCGCTCAGCAGCAAGGGGCTCGCGAAGATCCTCGCCGAGCCGAACCTCCTGGTGAAGAGCGGACAGGAAGGGGATTTTCTGGCAGGGAGCAAGATCCCGTACAACGTGGTGGTAAGTACCGGCGGGACCGCCACCACCTCCATCGTCTTCGAAACGGTCGGAGTGAAGCTGAGGTTCAAACCTGAGGTGCTGCCAAGCGGCCTCATCAACCTGAAGATCGACCCGGCCGAGGTAAGCAGCATCGCCGGAACGCTCGCAGTGAACGGCTACCCCATCATCGACACGCGTGACGTGCGCACCAGCGTGGAGTTGCGCGAGGGGGAGAGCCTGGTCCTCGCGGGGCTGCTTCAGGAAGAGCAGGTGAGGAACATGTCGAAGATCCCGCTCCTTGGGGACATCCCGATCCTCGGCGCACTGTTTCGGGCCACGGACAAGGAGATGAGGGAAAAGGACCTCGTATTCTTCATCACGCCGAAGATCGTGCAACCTACGCCTCCGGGGGAGGCCACCGTGCTCCCCACGGACCGGGTGAAACCGGAAGAGAAACGGGAGTTCGACTGGATACCTAAGACACGCTAGCGGCGGCGGCCGGTTGCCGACAGGTGACACCGGGAAAGGTCCGGTGAAGGGGCTCAAGATGACTGCCGAGTTTTCCATTGCCATCATCGACGAGGACAGTGCGGCCCGAGAGGCGCTCCAGTCTTCCCTAAAGATGTACGCCGACTCGATCACCGTGACGGGGACCGTGGAGCATGCCACGAGGGAGACCTCGCTTGCCAAGGGGGTCCCCAACGTCGTGTTCCTCGGGGTCGGCACGGTCGAGAAGGGGATCCGGGACATCCGTGCCATCACTACCCGATTCCCCAGGGCCTCGGTCATCGCCTGTTCGGCCGAGAAGAGCGTCGAGGGGTTCATGGCGCTCATGCGCGCCGGTGCAGTGGAATACCTGCTGCGCCCCATAGCACCCGAGGAACTGGACCAGTCCATGCGGAAGGTGGGGCGCCTGCTTTTCCCGGTCGCCTCCCAGGGGGCTCCGGCAGGGGAGATCATCGTCGTCTACAACCCGATCGGCGGCATGGGGACCACCACCATCGCGGTGAACCTCGCCGCGGCGCTAGCCGAGGACGGCGCCAAGGTCGCCATGGTGGACCTGAACCTGGAGGCCGGCGACGTCAGTACCTTCCTGAACGTGAATCCCGCCTACACCCTAAGCAGCGTTACCAACAACATGGAGCGCCTCGACGCCGAGTTCCTCATGGGGGTGATGACGCGCCACAGCTCCGGTCCCTACATCCTCACCGAGCCGCTGGAGGTGGACGAGGCGGTCTCCATCACACCGGAGCAGGTGCAGCGCGTGCTGGAACTGCTGCGCGGGATCTTCTCCTACGTCGTGGTCGATGCGGTGGGACTTCTGGCCGGGTGCAACACCTCCATCCTTTCCAACGCCAACCTCATCCTCTTCACCACGACCCTGAGCCTCCCCGCCCTCAAACACACGAAGCGCTACATAGCCGCAATGGAGGCGAGGGGGCTTGGAAGCGACCGGGTGAAGCTCGTCATCAACCGGTACCTGCCGAGGGCGGACATCCAGCTCAAAGACGCGGAAAAGGTGCTGGGCATCCCGGTGTTCCAGGCCATCCCGAACGAGTACGGCGACGTGGTCGCCTCGATAAACAAAGGGATCCCGGTCATCAAGCTGCTGCCCAAGTCACCGGTCAGCAGGGCGATAAGGGGGCTGGCCGAGCGCGTCAGGCGCTAGGGCGCCGGGGCTCTGCGCCGTGACGCGGCCAGGGTACCGAAAGGGGGTAGCTATGCTGCTGGACGACCCGCTGGGCAAGGCAGGCGAAGACGCCGTCATCGCGGAAGACGATCAGTTGAAGGAGATGAAGACCCGCATCCACCGGCGCCTGATCGACACCATCGACCTCGCCAAGATGGACCTGATGAGAAGCTGCGAGATGACGGAGCAGATCCGCGGCATCATCGAGACCCTCATCACCGGGGAGGGTATCCCCCTGAACCAGAAGGAGCGGGACCGCCTGGTCCGGGAGATCCAGCACGAAACCTTCGGCCTCGGGCCGCTCGAGCCCCTGCTCGCGGACGACAGGATCTCCGACATCCTCGTCAACAACAGCTCGAGCGTCTACATCGAGCGGGAGGGAAGGCTCTTCAGGACACCGGTACGCTTCAGGGACAACGCGCACCTGATGCAGATCATCGAGCGCATCGTCTCCAAGGTGGGAAGGCGCATCGACGAATCCTCCCCTTACGTCGATGCGAGGCTTCCCGACGGCTCCCGGGTCAACGCCATCATCCCCCCCCTCGCCCTGGACGGACCGGTCCTCTCCATCCGCCGCTTCGGACGCGACCCTCTGACCATGAAAGACCTGGTGCAGCTGGAGACGGTCGACGAGCGCATGGCGCAACTTCTCGAGGCGGCGGTGCAAACCCGCCTCAACATCCTCGTCTCGGGCGGCACCGGGACCGGAAAGACCACCCTTTTGAACGTCCTCTCCGCCTTCATCCCGGAAGGAGAGCGGGTGGTGACCATCGAGGACTCGGCCGAGCTGAAACTCAAGCAGGAACACGTGGTGCGCCTGGAGACGAGGCTGCCGAACCTCGAGGGGCGGGGCGAGGTGAACTCGCGCGACCTTTTGCGCAACGCCCTCAGGATGCGGCCGGACCGGATCATCATCGGCGAGGTGCGCGGCGCCGAAGCGCTCGACCTTTTGCAGGCGATGAACACCGGGCATGACGGCTCCCTCTCCACTGTTCACGCCAACACCACCCGCGACGCCCTCTCCCGTCTGGAAACCATGGTGCTCATGTCCGGCGTGGAGCTCCCCGAGCGGGCCGTGAAGGAACAACTCGCCTCGGCCTTGAACCTCGTGCTGCAGCTCGTGCGCTTCTCCGACGGCACCCGCAAGGTGGTGAAGCTCTCGGAGATCACCGGGATGGAAGGGAACACCATCGTTATGCACGACGTGATGGTCTTCCAGCAGCAGGGGATCGACCGGGAGGGAAGGGTCGTCGGGGAGTTCGTCACCACCGGCGTCCGCCCCCTCTTCGCCGAACGGTTCCGGCTTTTCGGCATCGAGCTCCCCCAGGCCA
>MTLC01004271.1_pt1 | contig 15519 bp, 19 predicted proteins | sample 1982451 | NCBI WGS metagenome assembly MTLC01 (sample SAMN05710165, study PRJNA340218) | biofilm metagenome | isolation source: sample SPH anode biofilm adapted to +100 mV | place: USA | collected 2012-02-03 | reverse complement strand
GAAGGGTGGCCTGATGCTAATCTCTGGTCTAAACAACCGGGCGCGGTACACTCGGCGGGGTTGCCCTTGCGCATCTCTTCATCCAGGTGGGCAGCCACGGCCATCTTGGTCCGAGGGTTGGCCTCCAGATACAGCAAGGTGGTTTCCGCGTTTTTATGCCGCAAGGCCTTCTGGGCCCCTTTGACGTCGGATTCAACGATGGTGTGGATGGCCGTGGCGAACGAGGCCCGCATACGGTGGGGCGTCAATCCGGGAATCCCAATCGCATTCCCAGCCGCGCGGATCACGGCCCGGGTGCAGGTGGGCGCGTGTTCCTTGCCCTTGATGCCCGTTACGATCAATCCCTCCATTCGGATTTCCCCCTTGAGGGCTCGCAGGTGGTCGATCAGGAACTGTGGCATCGCCAGGGATTCTTCCTCGCCGCTCTTGGTGGAATCCGCTCCGGGGGTGAGCATGCCAGTGTCCAGATTCACCCACTCCCACTTGGCCTTGCGAGCCTCGCACTCGCGCAGCCCCAGGCCCAGCATCAACCGAACGAGGGTCTTGGTTTTGCCATATTTGCAGGCTTTGTCCACAGCCGCCAAGAAGGCGTAGAACTGCTCACAACGCACGTGAGGTCGGTGATTTCGAGGCAGCACCTTCTTCAGCGGGATCTTGCAGGGCATCTTGCCGATGAATTCAGACTCCACGGCGAAATGAAGCAGGGCGCTGACCCTCCGCAAGAAGACATTCAGCCCGCCTTGCGACCTGGCACGACACTTCTTGCCCTTGCGCCCCGCTTCGCCATCCAGCCAGTCGTTCGCCCAACTCTTGATTTCCTTCGAGGTGATCTGATCGAGAAGAAGGTCCGCCAACTCCGGGAAGTCGTGGTCAACAGAATCGACCATGTCAGCCAGGGTTCGCTCACTGCAATCGTGGCGCTTTGCTTCCACCCATTTCACCGCGACTTGCCGCAAGGTGGGCATCGGGTAGATGCCCACGGCCATCAAGGCCTTTGCCTCGCAAAACGACTTCAAGAATCTCTTGGCGTCTTCCTCGATGGTGCACTTCGTCGAGCCGGTATAGAGCACGCCGTTGACCCTTACGCGGTAGTGGTAGTGGTCCTCGACCCGCCTCAAACCTTTGTTCCAGCGAGTCCGTGATTTCTTGGTCGCCATCGAAAACTCCAAGCCTATGTCGCCCTACTTCCGTTTCCCCTTTTTGCGGCTATACCCACCGGTCGCAAAGGCCTCAAGCTCACCTGAGATCCGGGTCTCCTTGTTCTGCCTGCTGCCCTGGAGCCAGTCCCAGACCTCGGTCCACAGGTAGCGGATCCCGCAGTCACCCGGCTTGTAGAAGGGCATCCCGTTGGCGCGGAACCTGTAGAGCGTGCTGGTGGTGGCCTGGATCTTGGCGAAGGCAGCCAATTTCAGGGCAAGTTCCTTGCCTTCAAGCCAGGGCTCGATGCCATCGATCTGTTCGAGGCCCGGTGCAGGTGCCAAGGGATCTGAATCAGGCACGCTTTCGATGCCCGGGCGGTTCAAGTCGACGATGTTACCGGCGTACCTTATTTCATTTCTCATTTCATATCTCCCTGAGGATTTGCCCTCAAGGAAAATTATGAATTCGTAAATGCATCAGGATAAATTACTTGCGGTTACTCCTGAATGCGCAGAATCACCATACAGGTACTCATTTATTTTTCAATTCGCACTTCAGCGGGACGCCACTGTGCATGGCTGAAGGGGCCTGGACCCCCCTCAACACTCACGGAGGTCCCCAGGGATGCTTGCCCCAATCCGAATTCAAATCATGGCTAATCACGGGCGAATCAGATATGCAGCTCAGCAGCACCAGACCAAACACGCTGAAACATTCTGAAATTTCTTCAGGAGGCACTTCACTCGGCCCGCGGCCCTTCGCCGCACTTTCCCGCGCCTCTTGCCACAAATGCTCGTAGGCGGCCGTCAGGAAGGGGCCAAGGTAGTCGCGTTCCTCCCTCACGAAGTCATCGAGCCGCCCCAGCAGGAACAGCGCTCCCAAATCCAGGAGGTTCACGGCGCGAAGTGCTGGATCCTGTGAAAGGCCAAAATGGTCTTGAGCCAACTTGTTGAGGATGGGCACCGCAAGATCCAGGACCATGGACCGTGGGAAGTTGAGACGGCACTCCGCCTGGTACAGGATGGCTGCAACTAGAAGACTCGTCTCGCGGGCCATCGCTATCAGCATTGGCTCCGACCTCATGGCCGAACGTGAATACCCGCAGTAGAAGTAGTCTGGACCATTGGCTCGTTGGTCCGGCATGACCACCAGCCCTGAAACTAGGACACGCAGGATCGACCACTCCTGGTCCGATAGGGGTTCAGGATGCCGAAGGCGGTGCAGGCATGCTCGAAGCAAGTCGATATGATCCTGGGCGTCATCCTTCGATATGTAAGCATCGGGCCGGTCGGCCCGGAGATGGTTCTTGTAAAGGGTGCCCAGAAGCGTCCACACCTTACTGGAAAGGAGGGCGTTGGACACCGTGAGTTCCTGATGGGACATATTGATCTCCATGGTTACGGATGATTGGAAAGGCATGCCTCCGGCCAGCGGGCATTGCCCGGGTTTTTCAGCAGGTACGGAAATCCTCCCTGGTCAGCGCCTTCGGCTAACCGGTTGGAGCCTCCCCATGCCCCGGTGCAACGGACGCCAACTCTTCCCCTGGACGATGTTCCACAGATGCGTTGACGTCACCTGGTAACGTTCCGCAAGGTCGAGGAGTGTCGCGCCCAAATCCCAAAAAGCGTAGATGCCCAGAATGTCCCTTCTTTGCAGTTTGCGACCGTACGTGTCGTGCATGCACCTGTGATCGGCGTTCTGGGCAGGGTGGACGAACGCAAGGTTTATTGCTCTGTTGTCGATGCGGTTCCCATTGAGATGTGCGACATGGTAGCCCTCCGGGCAGGGCCCGCAAAATGCCTTGGCTACGACCTGGGACACACCCCAGGTCCGGGAACCCTCACCATTCCTCAAATTCACAGTTTTGTATCCCGCCCGGGTCGTGAAGACCTTGACTGGCCTTGGAGTGGCGTAATTTCGGCCTTTCTTTTTGTTCCGGACTTTGAAGATATCGCCGGTATCCGAAACTAAATAATTTGGGTATCCAGGCACTACTACTGACCGAGAGGTCGCCATTCGGTCCAGAACTTCTTCAGGCCCTGTAATGTTCTGAATTGGATTCGTTCTCTGGCATGGATCATGACCCAGCTCTACGCTGTGATTAATTGGGCCATTATCCTCAACTTTACCGGTCCCACTATCTGGAAGCGTGATTTCGATCCGGACACATCCGTTCGGCAACCCCCGCAGTTCCAGGCTGCGGCCAAGCTGTTTGTTTAACATTTGATCTCCTGAAAATAATTTAAATTGATGGCCTTCCTTGAATCGGATGGCGCTGCGCCGTCTTCTTCGTTTTGCCATACATTAGTTATATCATTTTAATCGCTATTTGTCAACATTAATTTTTGTTACGCCACTTCTATTCATTTTATTATGGTTTTGCGATCTATGAATTCTATTTTAATCAATTTTTATTATCTGTTTATTTGCTATTTCACTTTGTTTTTTAGGCCTTTTTTTGATTTTTCGTAAATTTTTATCTCGCTCCATTAGAGGTTGGACCAATCAAATACCGCGCCCTTTACCGGACCCGCTGTGAAGGAATGGAAGTGTGCCCGGAGAGAGGCATCCAGCCAACACCGGACCATTCGCTGAACCCACGGAGCGATCCTTTCGGCTCAAAACCCAAGGCCGATTATGCCGGGAGTAATATCGACACCTCCGAACCTCCTGGTGACAACCTGTGGCTTGCAAGTTCTCATGGGAGGAACTCTCGACGAACCGATTAAACGCGACCTTCTCCTCCGGGAAAGCGATCGATTCATCAAGGTTTCCCATCGGCCTCGCCCCGGCAAGTGTAGTCCTTACCAGTGTTTGAGGATCCGTTCAGCGAACTTGTCGTCCCAGGTGCTGGCCGTGGCCATGTGAAAGCTGAACATCAGCTATTGGAGTAGGACTCCACTCCAGAACGTTGTCATCTCCGGGGGACCTTAGTCCCGGGATGCGTCCCAGGTGTCGAAGGGGTGTTCCTTCTTCTGCGCCAGGTCGAACGGGAGCATGGCGAAGGCGGTTTCTGTGATCTCCCAGTTCGGCGGAGGGTCGGCGCTGCCGGTTCAGGAGTCCTTCCAAAAATAAGACTTAATGCGGGATAGAAGACTCATCTTAGCCTCCGTTGGGATGGCAAAGTTTAGCCACCTTAGACCCTCATGGGCTGGTGGCGATGACCACCGCATTCTTCCTTAGAATCGATAAAAACACCGCCGGAGGACGGGAATTTGCAATTCCGGCAGTTCCAAAAGACAATCATATCGTCAAAGGAATGCCATTCATGGTTCAGCCTCCGCCCCTGCCCCCTTCCGACGAGAAGCCGGACTTGCAGGACTTCCTTTGGGCATCACTTCAGGACAATCAGGCAACCCTTCGTTCGATCGATGGGAAGCTGAACGCGATGCTCTTGGTTCAGGTGGCTCCAATCCCCTTGATGGCAGGGACGTACAAGTTCTCCGCCATCTGGACCGCCAAGATTGGCTTGCCTCTATACCTTGTCCTTTGTTCTCTGATTGGGATCGTGTGGGCGGTGGCCCTATACCACCTGTTTTCTGGAATCCATGCCCGTTTCGTCCCAGCGGATTTCCGAGTGGATGCCAAACGAAAGCCGAAAGGTGTGCTGTTCCCTGGCGACTCCTACCTAGGGGAGAATTGCCTTCGCCTACAGGATTTCCTCCGAGATCTTCCCTGCTCCCATGAGGAGATTAGGGAGGAACTGGCGTTCGAAGTCCTCAAGGTCTCCCATATCCGCCTCAAGAAGGTTCACCACCAAAGATGGGCCATGGGACTCACTGCGTGCTGGATCGTCATGGCAGCCCTGGCCTTGGGTACTTACGGTCAGTTCTTGTTTGGAGCCGGGCATTGAAGAGGCGGATGACTACAGACGAAATTCAGACCATCCGCGCCCTGGCCAAGGAACGCCTGGAGGATGCGGAGAACAAGTGGACGAATGCCAAGGACAAGTTGGTCAAGCTCGCCGAGGATAGCAACCGCCACATCGCCAAAGCCCTGACCCAGATTCCGGGCTATGAAATCCTGGATGAGAATGAGGCGGAAATCCATGTGGATGATTTTGTCGTCCTCATCGCAGACCTCCGGGACTCGACCAAGCACCTTCTCAACCATTGCGCCGCCGCCCGGAACGAAGCCACCCGATTGAAGAGGGTTTTCATCGAGACCTTCGTCCTCCTCCCGTGCCTCGCCCAAACAATCGGGTTCAGCCAGGGGAGAGTTACGGAATACCTGGGGGATGGCCTGCTGGCGTTCTACCGCGTTCCCGAGGGCAAGGGCGGCAAAGTCGTTGTCGAGGCCCACCACACGGCCGAGAAGTGCATCGAGGCCGTCATTGACATCATCAATCCCCTGCTCAAAGAAGAATACGGCCTCCCCGGTCTTGAGATCGGCATTGGAATCTCCAGAGGCCCAGGAATTGTGAACTGGGTGGGCCTTCCAGGTGAGTTCATGTTGCCGAAGGTCTTTGGCGAGGCCGTCTACTACGCCAGCAAATGCGCCTGCGGCAGCAACGAGATCCTGCTTTCACAAACCGCCCAGAACACTTGGCCGATGGTCGAAGAAGGCAAAAAGCCTGTGGTGCGTATGAAAAAGAGAAAGGGCCGGGGAGATGTTGACGCATACGTCGTGGAATACGTGAATACCCATGGCGCGGCTTGATAAGAAAGTCAGAGGCTTAGTGGGAGGCTCCGGTCATTGATCATCTTGCGGTCGCAAATTGCGACTTCAAATTTTCCTGGGAAGGGACCCGAGATGGAGTTGGGAATAATCCTTGAATGGGCATTCCTGGGGAGACGGCGACGTCATGTCTCGGTTCTGCGTTCGCTCCTTCTTTTGTCCTTATTTCTTCCGTGCGAAGGGCAGGTCACCACAGCTTTGCCAGCCCGTGGTGGGCGGCCTGGTTATCTCCCTGAAAACCCTCGTGTTGTCCACCTTAACGAAAGAGTCTGCCCGCCTTATCGGTCCATTGGAGGTTCGAAGTGGATCCCTTCCGCCCTTGAGGAAGCCGTCGACAGCATCCAAGGGACTCGCGTAACAGCCAAGAAGGCCCAAGTCAGCAAGTTTCGTCACCTGGTTCTGCTGGAGTACGAATACGACTTCAAGCCGGGCACCATGTTTGGCGATAAGGAAACGTTCCAGCACATCGTCGACAAACCTACGAATGTCCTCCTCTGGGGTCCCCAAGCTACGGATGGATGCAATGGCTACCTCTCCGGCTGGAAATTGCACAAGATCGCCGAGAGGAACATCCTGGAACTCGAATTCTTCACCGGCGGGACGGGAGGATTCTGGGAGGAGTACTACGCTCTGGGTGCAGACAGGCTGGTCCCGATCAGGGAGGCATTCGCAGCCAAGGCCAAGGAATTGATTCCCAAGAATTACGGAGTGCGTCGGACCCTGGTCGATATCGAAAACATGACCTGCACGGTGCTTCTCAGTACGGATTCTGATGCCAATTGCTGCCCTTCCGGAAGACTGGATCTGCGGATCAGACTGGAAGGCAATGCCCTCGAATTTGTCTCCGGAGCCTTCTCGGGGAAATGACCTGGGCCTTCTTCGTGAACGAGATGTCAAACCAGGAGGGCCATGATGGCCGACCGCCTTCAGGAAGTTGAAGAGATCATCGCCCGCAGTGGAAATAGCTTCCATTACAGGGTCATGGCGGAATTCAAGAAGCGGGGCTGGACCGTCCTGGTTAGTCCCTATTACAACGACGTAATCTCAGGAAAACCCAGGGAGATCGACCTCATCGTGGAGAAAGCGTTTCCCTTCAATGACGGATTCGGTGGCTTCTTCGGTGACTTGAACCTGCGGCTGTTCATCGAGTGCAAGTGGATCGCCCAGACGACGGCCTTCTGGTTCGTGGAGAAGGACAAGACCAAGGCGCTCTCCATGGTCCTGGCGACCACCCCCTTCCACGAGCACAACGTCAACACCCGCAATCATCACTATCTCTCGGGTGATTCGTTGGAGGTCGCGAAGTTGTTCGCCGACGCCAAAGCCAAGGCGGCGGAGAACGAGGTGTTCTTCAAAGCCCTTAACCAGGTCCTGAACGGGTTCATCTACTACCGGCACCAGCCATCCATCATCAACGTGCCGCCCAACCGCCAAGGCTATACAAAGTTCACGCTCGAATTTCCGGTCATCCTTTGCAATTGCTTCGACCTCCTTTACCGCGTCAACACCGATGGAGACAAGCACCAGAAGATTCAGGCCCCCTTCCAGTTGGAGATGGACTACGCCTACTCCGACCCTGGCCATGGAGCGAAGAACGAGTATTTCCTTGTGGACATCGTCAGCCTCGACTCGCTGGACGGGTTCTTGGAGAAGCTCGAAACCGACCTACAGTGGACCCACTTCTTCCTGGGGCATTCCTGAGACCCCTTTCTCCTGACCTTGGATCAGACCTACCCGCCTCAGGAACTCATCCAAGCGTACCTCTGGCGCTGGGCGATCGAAGTCAATCACCGAATGTCAAAACGGACGCCGGAATTGGCCAGGCACATGTCCAGGTGGTACGGACGGTCGTCAACGTCCATCCAGCGATGGCGGCCGGGTTCGCCCTCCTTTGGGTCTGCGTTCTTATGCTGACCGGCGGAATGTCCCGGACCGCGGTCTACCTGCCCATGACCAGTTGGCAGCGCGACAACCTGGAATCCAGGAACAGGGTTCGCCAAGCGTCCGGGAAGGATCCGGTCGCTCCACGCGCCTCCGCCGTGGACGTTCTGACCCTTTTCCGCCAGGCCCTTCACGGGCGTTGGGAGCAAGGAATGGCACGGATTGCCTGGGAAGGAAGGAAATGGAAAATGCAGGACGCATGGATCTTCGCGCCCTGCATTTTTTCGGGAAAACCCACGCCAGTGCTACGTCGTTTCTCGCAAGTTACGCAAAAAACCGCCTATCTACAGAAGGCCTCAAGGCCTCCAATCACCACACTCCACCTTTCCCTTCACCGTGGAACCTTATGCCTTTGCGGGGAATGGGGCAAAGCCTCGCGGGCCGCAAAGGGTATGCCAAACGCATTCATTGGCATAGCCTTTGCGACCTTGCGCCATTTCCAGCGGGCAGACAATGAACCATGAAGGGGAAGAAGGTGCTCTAACCCCAGAACTGAATCCTTTCGTATTGGATTCATGAGCCTTCGGCCTCCAATAGAGCGGCAACGAGGGAACCCCATACGGCAAACGCCCAGGCACCCAGGGCCATAGGAGGGCCTCAGCCCAATTGCATCCAGGCCCCAAGTTCATGATCCGGCCACAACTACTGGTTGTATTTCTCCCCTCGCCAGGGTCCGCGGCCCACTCTCGCATGATCCGCGCCTCCGCAATGCTGCGGCTCGGCCCGGCGGAAGTTTGATCGCCTTCATGAGGTCAAAGGGTTCATTTGGGTTGGCAAAGGGAGAGCATCCATCGACCATTTTTTAGCAGCGCCTTTGAAGAATTCTCTCCGAATTCCAGAAGTGCAAAGTTGCCCCTTTTATGGGTAGGCCGACCTAGGCTTGCTCTCCCCCAGGGGTCAGGAAAATCAGGCCAAATGGCTGCAATCTTGGCATGCGCCAGGAAAGGGTTCCCCCAAAATTTCACACTAAGGACGCTGAAAATTGTTACCGCTTGGAGGCCATCGAAGCCTCAAAATGGGCTCCGTTTATGAACGAATTTCCCCCCATTTCGATGGGCATTTTTTAGGAATTTTGGCTACAGTGTGTTTCCGGCAAGCCTGCGTGACCGCATAGGCTGACGACCGATAGGCTCGTGGGGTTGCTGGAGGCCCCATGGCCAAGTCGAAGAAGGAACCTTCACCAGAGCAGTTGAACGGACTCCGCCGGCAGATCCAGGAATGGCGGCAGAACCGGACGGTGCCCGGCGCCATGCCGGCCGCTCTCTGGGACCAGGCCGTGGCCCTGGCCAAGCAGTTCGGCGTCTGCAGAATCGCCCGGGCCGTCTGCCTCGACTACACGGCCCTGCGGAAACGGACGGAGCAGGCCCCAGCCACGGGCCTGGTGAAGCCAACCTTCGTCCAATTGCCCGCGACCATCGCTCCGGCCGAGAGCCCTGCGGCTCCCACCACCATCGAGATCACCACCCGGGATGGGGCGCGGATGCGCATCCACCTCGAAGCCGGCCATGGAACGGAGGCCGCCAGCATCGTGGCGGCCTTCCTGGGGAGCCGCAGTTGATCCAGATCACCCCCCAGATGCGGATCCTGGTGGCGGTTGAGCCCGTGGATTTCCGACGTGGCATCGACGGCCTGGCCCAGGTTTGCCGGGAGATCCTTGCGGCGGATCCCTTTTCCGGAACCGTGTTCGTGTTCCGTGGCCGCGGCGGCACCTCGATCAAGCTCCTGGCCTTCGACGGGCAGGGGTACTGGCTCTGTCAAAAGCGCCTATCAAAAGGGAGGTTCCAATGGTGGCCGCCCAAGGCCGGCTCGGCCTCGGCGCGACTCCTTGCCCACGAGCTCCAGGTGCTCATCTGTGGGGGCGATCCGGCCGGTGCCAAGGTGCCTCCGGCATGGCGTCCGGTCGGCGCGCATGCCCGTCAGGATGCTGACCTAAATATTTGATTGGATTCGATTTTTATCCGCTTGTACTTAGCCTGGATTGGCCCACATTGAGGTATATGGGCCAGAGCAAACAGCGACAGAAGGCGACCCCGCCTCCCCAGCGTCCGGACCTCAAGTTCCGGGAGATTCCTGCGGAAAAGTTGCGCGACGATCTGGTCAAGCTCCGCGAAGGCATGGGAGAAGGCGAGATCTACCAGGACTTCAGGATGCTGGTCGAGACCATGCTCCTGGTCCGTGATGAGGCCGCCCGGAAGGGCGTCAGCGCGCAGCGGCTGCAGTTCCTCCTGTTCGGCCCGAAAACGGAGTCGTTCGCAGCCGTCTGCCGGGAGGCGATGCGGGCCGAGAAGGCAGGTGCCAAGGCCAAGGAGCCACGGGAAAAGGCGAAGGGCCATGGCCGCAACGGCGCCGCGGATTACCCCAAGGCCAAGCGGATTCCCGTGCCCATGGCGGGCGTAGCGAGCGGCGAGCCCTGCCCGCACTGCCCGAACGGCAAGGTCTATCCCGTGAAGGAGTATGCCCCCCTGCTGCGGATCACTGGCGTGGCCCCGTTCACGGCTTCCGTCTTTGAACTGGAGCGCCGGCGCTGCAGTTGCTGCGGCGAGGTGTTCACGGCCCCGGCGCCGGATGGTGTGGGCGAGGACAAGTACGACCACAGCGTGGCCGCTCTGCTGGGCCTTTTGCGCTACGGAGCGGGCCTGCCCATGAACCGGATCGAGCGGCTCCAGCTTGCGCTCGGCGTGCCCCTGCCGGCCTCCACCCAGTGGGAACTGCTGCTGGAGGCCGCCGGCCTCCTGGCCCCGGCCCAGGCGGAGCTAATCCGCCAGGCCGCGCAGGGCCAGGTGCTCTACAACGACGACACGGTCATGCGGATCCTGAACAAGACGCCAATCGCCAGGGAGGGACGCAAGGCGGTCTATACCAGCGCCATCCTCTCCCGGGTCGGAGAGCACCGGATCGCCCTGTTCATCACCGGCCACAACCACGCCGGCGAGAACCTGGAAGCCGTGCTGAAGCACCGGGCCGAGGACCTCCCGGCGCCCATCCAGATGTGTGATGCCCTCGCAGCGAACATGGTGGGCGAGGCCGGGGCACTGAACACCATCCTGGCCCATTGCCTGGCCCACGCCCGCCGCCGGTTCGTGGAGGTGGAGAACAAGTTTCCTGCCCAGGTCGAACATCTGCTGCTGCAGCTCCGGGAGGTCTATCGGACCGATGCCCAGGCCAAGCGGGAGGGGATGGAGCCACAGGCCCGGTTGGCCCTGCACCAGGAGCGAAGCGGGCCCATCATGGCGGGCCTGGAGGCCTGGCTCCGGGACCAAATTGAAGGCGGAAAGGTGGAACCCAACTCCGGGCTGGGCCAGGCCGTCGCCTACATGCGCAAGCACTGGACCGAGCTGACCCTGTTCCTTCGTGAGCCAGGGGCGCCCCTGGACAACAACCTATGCGAGGCCACGATCAAGCGGGCCATCATGCACCGGAAGAACTCGCTGTTCTACCGGACGGTGACCGGAGCCAGAACCGGCGATACCTTTATGAGCCTGATCCACACGGCGGAGCTGAACGGGGTCGAGCCGTTCGAGTACCTCATCGAGCTGCTGAAGCACTCGAAAGAGGTGCGCCAGGAGCCAGCGCGGTGGATGCCCTGGTCCTATCCGGCGCCAGCGGGCTCTGTCTGATAGGGACCCAAAGTTGGGCGATTTGGCTTGAGTGGTGGACACTCAGGGGTGCCAAACTTCGGATTTCAGCGCACGACGCTCAAGTTGCGCAGGGCTGCCGGAAAGACACTGGCTACAAGAAAGGGCCTTTTGATGGGTGGCGAAGCCGGGTTGTGAGTCGTTTTCTCGAAGAACGAGAGGTCGTTCCTGAGTTCATCACGCACGAAAATCCTTACGAAATCTCGTCAATTCCGAGCCCCCGATGAAGACATAAGATCTTCCCAATCGAAGGCAAAATTGGACCCTCAGGCGGCCATTTGTGTGCCCCAAGATCAGGTTCTGAGGCTCGAAAAGCGGTGGTCCAGGGTTCCTCCCCGGCATGCGCAACAGGCGTGGCGACATCGGATCCCGCAGATGCTGGCTCCTCGATTTCCAATCCTGTTGCCGGGCGTGAAAATCACGCCATCTAAGCTAAGCCGGGTGGCAGACGGCCGCCTTCAACGAAAAACGCAAACCCCGGGAGTTTGGAGTGACGAAGCCGCAGGCGACCGAACTCCAAACGCCCGGAGTTTGCCTTGCTTGCTTCCCTTCACATCTCCATTGGAGATTGGGCACCTCCGCGTGAAACTTTTCAGAACCAGATACCTCTTATTTCGTTCTTGAATGGTTCTCAAATCTTTCACCCAGGGCTTCCATTATTCTTGAGATCTGCGGAGAAATTTTTAATGCTGCATTCATAACGATTTTCATTTTTGACAGGACTCAATTCGAACCAAATCAGAACTTATGGGACCGGAAGAATGAAGCATTTGCAGTGATACGATAGCAAATATTCACTGGCCCATTACTGCCGCCCGGGACTGGCATCGTGCCTGGCCCGAACTGGAAATGGGGGAGTGTGAGCTATGCCGAAACGAAGGAACGCAGCCGATGGCAGAACCCGCCAGATAACCGTATCGGTAACCGAGGCGGATTGGGAGGAACTGCAAGGGCAAGCTCACCGGTCTCGGACCTCCCTAAGCACCGCCGTTTACCAACGCATGGTGAGCAATAGGCCGACCCCATCCAAGGATCTCTTGGAAGCCGTTCGGCGGATCGCACAAGTGTCCGTGATCCTGGACCAGCTGATGAGGAATGTGAAAGCGGGACGGATCCACTTTATGGCTGATCACAATCTGGACCAGGTTGCCAAGATCCTTTTTGATCTCCGTGTCCATCTATTGGAAGGCAGGCGGAAATGATAGCCAGCAAGACCCAAGGGAAATGGGCCAATGGATTGTTGAAATACCTCATTGATGGTCGAAGGGGTTCGGCTATCCCAAAAGGAGCCGAGGTGTTGTGTGGCACCCTTCTAGGCCGCGACCTCCCGGACCTCCAGAGGGAGATCGCCGCGATAGCAAGGCTTCGGCCAGATGGAAAGGGCAACCAAGTCCAACACGTCGCCTTCAGCCTAAGGGTTGGCGAACACGCGCCGGACGAGGGATATGCCGATCTTGGAAGACGTATCGCCGAGGAATCCGGCTGTGATTTTTGGGCCCTCGTTCAGCATAAGGATCGCCCGTTTGAACACGTTCATTTCTTCGGCCGCCGGGTCAAATTGGATGGCTCACTGGTGCGGGTTCGGCTAAGAGATTTTCGAATCTACGAGGCCCTTTGCCGAGAATTTGAAACCAAGTGGAACCTCCGGCCGGTTGCGAATCCCAAAGGGGTAGATCCCGTTCTGGGGAAAGCGCATGCGAGGTCCGCCCGCGCCGTTCGACAAGCTGACGCGGAATTCCAGATGCATCAGCTTGGTATAGCGAGCAAGAAGGATGAACTCGTAATGCAGCTTGATTGGGCGTTCGAAAAGGGCCTTCGGGGCCAAGCCTATTTTGATCACCTGAAGGCCCTTGGTATCGAAGCCAAAATCACCTTCAAAGAGCAGCGACCATCAGGGATCAGCTGGAAGCTGAATGACGACCCTCCCATAAAAGGTCAGACCTTGGGAGATGACTACAAGGGGGCGGCCTTCTTTGCACGAATTGGCTGGAAACCCAGGGAAGAGCACATTGATCTCCCGCTCCCAGCCATGCCGTCCCATGAGGCTCAAAGGCTAGCGCATGCCATTAGGGACGGGCCTGGTTTTCTCGGAGAAATGGCTCTCCACCCGCGCCACCAAACCACAGGCTGGTGGTTATCACCGTTCACCAGAGGGCCACAAGGTAGCCAGGAGGCGCTCCACCCGCCCGGCCCAGACTTACGAAGCCAAAACTATGGACACCAGTCCTGGGCGATGCCAGGCCCCACAGCCAAGGCGAACATTCAGGCAACCGCCTCGCCCCTGGAACCGGGATTGTCTCTTGGGGAGCGCCATGGGTTTCCTCTACCTGCCAGGTGGCTCACGTCCCGATGGAGTGAGTTTCATTGGATCGGCTCGCATGCATGTGCCTGGGCCCAGGCCGGATTCCGGCAAGAGTTCAACCCTACTGGAGTCGGCAGCTACGCTGCCCTCCCCAGGCCCCCAAAATACATAAAGGGCAGGTGTCCGCCTGAGGCGGCCCTTGGACAGGTGCGAACTCTGATCGATGAGGCTGAGCGGTGCGGGCATAAAGGAGCGAACCTCCTCCGCCACCTTGAGGGCCAAGGGCTGGCCTCTTGGATCGGCTTCGCGAAGGGCAATCCCGTGGGGGTCCGCTGGACCTTTCAAGGCAGCGAGTGCAGTGGATCGGACCTTGGCCTTAAGTATCAAGCCAAGGCGTTTTTTAGTCGCATCGGCGCAGAAGGAGTTTGGAATGAAAGAAATAGAAGCACTTGCGGAATCCTGCATAAAAGGTCGGAGAAAGAACCCAGCCCTCCTTCCGCCGTTCTTCCCAAAGATCTTGCAGGACGAGCTCTCCAGGTGGTTGAAGCTTACGGAGGAAACGGTGGACGAATTTGCCCTTGGATTGGAGAACCTGGAGAAAGGCAACAAAGCTGTTCCCCGATCGAAATGCGAATTGGGGCTCGACCAGGAAGAATACATTCCGCGCCGTGGGCCTCGCCTCACCAAGGCTGGGTCGGAGCGGGTACTGGGTTTCGATCACTTCCTCCGGGTAGCCGGGTTCTCCAGGAACCCGGGCACCCCACTCTGGCTGGTATTGGCGCTTGGGGGCGCATTCCTGGTGGAGTCCAGCCAGGGGCAACTGAACGAGGACCTGGCGGGTGGGGTCCTGTGGGGAAGAGCCATCAATGGCGGCCATCTACTGGGGCTGAGATGGGAGGGTTATGTGGTTGGCGTCGATCCGACACTGGAGGATTGGGCATTCTTGGGAGCGTCGCTGAGTGGACAAGCGATTTCTTTGATCGTGCCCAAGGCCACTGGCAGAACCTCTGGAACGCCATTTCATTGAAATCCAGGAACCGATTCCAGCCTTGTCCTGATGAAGGAGCAGAAAAGCCACGCCACCAGGCAACGAGTCATCACCAGAGGCCCACGCCAAAACCGACAGGTGGGGCCTCCCATCGGGTGCTTGTAGATATCCCCAGAAGTCGGCCTTCACATCCGAAGGCCACCACCCTCAGGCAACTGATGATCCCAACCAGAAAGCGCTAGCAAGCCCCTCCGTGCTGAATTCCCGGTTGCCTCGTTCCTGGCCCACCGGAGGGCGCTCGCCGACAATAGCTTATCCAGGACATTTAATACGCAAATAGGCTCAGGACTTCCTCGGGAAGATACTCTCTCGGGGCAGGGTTTTGGGCCAGCACCATGGGCCCGCACTCCCTGGCCTTCTCAATGAGTTCCGGCCAGACCTCGCGGAGGAGCCTGAGGGTGCGAGATACATGTGGAGAATGACCGGGAAAGGTTCTCCATACTGTCGGAAGCGGACTTCAGGCCCAACTGATAGGCCCAGTATTGGCAGTGAAATGGCGTGGTCATTCAGGTCCCATACCCACATTTGAGGATTGATAATGGAAATCGGGTTTGAACCGTATGGATAACAGACATCTAACTCGGCAATTCCTTAGTAATAGCGCACGCCCAGGTACGTCCGGTTCTGGATTACGTTGCGGGAGCCTGGAAACGGTCGCCTCACTTGCAATAGGTTCTCAGGTCGAGCTAGCCATTATACAAAAGAGGAACCGACCAGGCGGACCTGTACCGCGCCCGGTTGTTTAGACCAGAGATTAGCATCAGGCCACCCTTCGG
>MTLC01001242.1_pt1 | contig 15534 bp, 20 predicted proteins | sample 1982451 | NCBI WGS metagenome assembly MTLC01 (sample SAMN05710165, study PRJNA340218) | biofilm metagenome | isolation source: sample SPH anode biofilm adapted to +100 mV | place: USA | collected 2012-02-03 | reverse complement strand
CGTGATGAAAAAGTGAGGATTGGCGTAGTACTATTAGTGAAGAAGAAGAAAAATAGTTTTGTCCATTTTTTAAAATGTCGTTTTATTCTTTGAAGTTATATTCTAAATTTTTAAATAAAACATCTTGTTTTATTTTTTGTGATTATAGTGTTTACTATTATGTTTGCATTGTAATTAAAAAAAATAAAATAAAAAAATATTTACATAGAAGACAAAGACAAAAAATAAAATAAAAAAAATATCCCCCCCTAAAATCTTTAGAATGGGGGTGTTTTAAGCGAGTGGGGGACACTAGAATTTCTCTCTCAAACTTTTCAAACCAAAATTTTTTGGGGATAATCTCAATAAAAATCGTATGACATTTAAAAATCTGTTTAAATGTCGTTTTTTTCGTAAATTGCAAAAAGAAAGGGGGCAACATTCATAATTGGCTAAGAAATTAAATAAAGTTATACTAACAGAAAAAATCTTAAAAAAAGTTGCAAATGGCTTAAGCGATTATCAAATTTACAAGGCTTTAAAAGTTGCACCCAGCACTTTTAGCGTTTGGAAAAAAGAACACGAACAAGAATATGATGATGCTAAAGAAATTGCATCGCTTAAAGCACTTGATTTAGTTGAGCAACACCTTAACAAAAAAATTTTTGGTGGATGGCGAATAAAACAAAGATATGAAATTGATGAAAGTGGCAATGAAAAGTTGGTAAGTTATGAGAAGCAGCAAGTAGACCCCGAGCTAAATGCAATTATGTTTTATTTAAAGGCTAACAATCCATCAAAATGGAATGCTTTAGAAGTTGCTAAACTTAGACAAGACGAAAACAGCAATGATAATCTTAGACAGCTTGTGCAAGATTTGAGCAAATATGACATCAAGAATTATGACAATGATAATCAAGAATACGACATACCATCAGAATTTGATGAGGTGTAGCAATGAAATATCTCAATCAAATGTTGAAATGGAACAAAGAAAATGATTATCTGTTAAACGATGACATCAAACAGCAAATAAGAAAACAAATACGAATACACAAGAAATATATCTATAGACTTGACAGAGTTGAGCAATTTATTGATTTTACAGAGCAAAATTTTATGCTAACAACAGGCGAGTTAGAGCCAATTATCTTATACCCCACGCAAAAATGGTGGATTGAATTGATGTTGGGTTATGACATGATAAACGACAGTGGCGAACAAGTTCAATTAATAAATGAAGTTTTCCTAAATCTGGGCAGAGGCTCAGGCAAGTCGAGTTTAATGGCAACAAGAGTTTTGAATTGGATGTTGCTATCAGGGCAGTTCGGTGGCGAAAGTCAAGTAATTGCCTATGATAATAATCAAGCGAGACATGTTTACGACCAAGTTAAAAATCAAGCTAAAGCCAGTAATTTGTTGGTAGAAATGAGTGAAAACAACTTGTTTAAGAGTACTAAGACAGGTCTATTATTTGAAACTCTCATGACAAAATTTGTTAAGCAAACCAACGATTCAAACAGGGCGCAGGGCGGTAACACATCACTAAACATCTTTGATGAAGTACACACATACACGCACGATATAACTGAAGCCGTCAACAAAGGAAGTCGACAAAAGCAAAAAAATTGGCAAAGCATTTATATAACGAGTGGCGGAACAAAAAGGAATGGCTTATACGACACTATGATTAAGCGTTTCACAAGTCAAGAAGAATTTGAAAATGACAGAAGTGTCGCATTGCTTTATCGCTTAGAAGAAAAAGGTCAAGTCAAAGATAAAAAAAATTGGAGTATGGCAATGCCTTTAATCGGTCACTTGCCATCTTTGCAATCAGTAACAGAAGAATATGAGTTGTCTAAGTCAGACCCAATAAAACAAATTAAATTTTTAGCTATGAATATGGGCTTGCAAATGAACGATACAGCTTATTATTTCACAAGTCAGGAAACTGTTAAAAAAGCATTTGATTTGTCGGTGTTTCAAAACGCTAAAACTTACATCGGTATTGACTTGTCTCTAAGCAATGACTTAACATCAGTTGCTTTCTTGTGTAAGCCAGACGATTTTTACTATTTGCACACGATAAACTTTACAACTCAAAGCAATTTTGATTCATGTGACAGAGAACAACAAGAGCTTTATTTAAAGTTTGAGGCTGAGGGGTCTTTGATAATCTTGGAAAGTGACTATATTAGAGCATCTGACATAATCGCTTATGTTAAAGATTTTAAGACAAAATATAAAATAAAACTGACTAAAATCGGTTACGACCCGTCACGATATGAAAATCTTAAAGCCTTGATTGACCTTTATTTTTACGATAAAGACGGAGAAAAGCAAGTACCGATTCGGCAAGGTTTTGCAATGTCGGACTATATACAAATATTCAAAAAGCAAGTCGAAACAGGCAATCTTAAACACAATCAAGACTTATTAGAGTGGTCTTTGATGAATGTAGCCGTGCGTATCGGAACAAGTGGCGATTTAATGCTTAAGAAAAAAAGTCAAGATGAAAAAATAGATACAGTTGTGGCAAGCGTTATGGCGATGCAGGTAATGGTTAGCGATGAATTATAGTGCAGAAAAAATAAGAGATTCAGGTTTCTATTCAAGTCAAAAATGGTTATCTGTTAGAGACGATATAAGAAAACGAGACAAAATGACATGTCAAAAATGTGGCAGTTTTACAAGTAAGTATTATGAAGTAGACCACATTATTGAATTAACATGGGATAACATAGACGATTATAACATCGCTTATAACCCTAAAAACTTACAGTTGCTATGTCATAATTGTCACACGAGGAAAACTAGAAAAGACAAGCGTAATCAACAGCGCTTATTTTATTAAAAATGGAAAGGAGAAAAATTTGGAATTAAATTTATTTGGTAAAGTACTTAAAATTCAAAGCTCACAGCTAGATACAAAAACACAGCGAGCGGTTGGATGGCAAGACGAAGCTATCAGCGCAACATCAGGTTTTTATAACAATATTAGCGCTAAAATTGCATCAGAAATTAGCAAAGTAAACTTTCAACATGTGCGATACAAAAAAACTGAAAATGGAATAGACACCTTGACAAGCATGGATGGCTCAGACATTGACGAAGTTCTAAACTGGAAAGCAAAAGGACACTTAAATTCAATTGATTTTTGGAGTTCAGTCACTAAAAAGTTAATGAGAACTAAGCAAGTTTACCTAAAGCCAGTTTTTGACATGGACGGCAACTTGACAGATTTACTTATTAATGAAGATGATGAAGTGAACACGAACGAAACTATAAATCTTGTAAGTCCTTTTTTTGTTAATAGTAACACGAGCATCTTAGATTCAACATTATCAAGCATCGCCACAAAATTACAACAAGGCAGAATTAAAGGTCAGTTGAAAATAAATGGTCTGATTGATACAGAATCAGATGAATTTGTTGAAAAAGCTAAAAATACTTTATCGCAAATGCAGAAAATCGGTAGTGTCAACGGCTTAACAGTAACAGATGACAAAACAGAAATAAAAGAGTTTAGCAACAGCTACAGTGTATTAAACGATGAAGAAATTAAATTGATTAAAAGTGAGTTGTTATCAAGCTACTTTATGTCAGAAAAAATCTTGACGGGCGAGGCTAGTCAAGAGGAGCAAATTTATTTTTATCAATCGACTATCATACCACTTTTAAATCAGCTTGAAAAAGAACTGACTTATAAGCTAATATCTAGTAATAAGCGCAAAAAAACACAAGGTAATCTGTATTATGAGCGAATTATTATAGATAATCAGTTATTCAAATTTGCTAGCATTAAAGACCTATTAGAGCTATATCACGAGAATACTCAAGCGCCGATTCTCACAGTCAACGAATTTAAAGTTTTAATGGGATGAGAATGAAGAAAATATAGAGGAAAAGGAGGAATAAATAATTGAAAAAATTAGTTGAAAATGTTGTTAAATTACAACTTGTAAAAAATGAAATTGCTGAAAATGAGGCATCAGATTTTAAAATTCAAGCGATTGTAGCACATGTTGATATTATAAATGAAAATGGTTTCATTTTGGATGGCGATGTTATCGAGTTTAAAAGAAATACTTATCCATTTTTATTTAATCATGAATCGTCAAACTTGTTAGGCGAAACTAAAACAGTTTTTGATGCAGAACAAAAAGCTTATATTTCAGAGGTTACAGTATATGATAGCAAGAAAGATATTATCAAAGCAATTCAAAATGGTGTTTATGATAGTGTATCAATCGCTTACTATATCGACGAATACAATTTTGCTGATGATGGCGATGCAATAATCGTTAAACATGCAGTCATGAATGAAGTCAGTTTAGTGTCAGTCGGAGCTGATAGCGATGCTAAGTTAATTGCCAACGATTTTAAAGAAGAACGACAAGCACATATTTTAGCACAAAATAAGTTAAAGGAATTAAAGAAAAACTATGAATAAACTAGACAAAATTGAGCTACAAAATTCTATCAAGGAGTTGACAGCACGAAACGCAGAAATTAAAACATTGATTTTGGCTGAAAATTCTTTGGGTAACGCTGAAACACTAGATACAGAATTTAAAGAAAACTTAGCAAAAATCACGGAAGCACAAAACAAACTTAACGAAAATAAAAAGGAAAAAACAAACATGACAAAATATTTAGATGCAAAAAATGCAGTTGTAGACTTTATCGAAACATTGAAAACAGGCGGAAACAAAGCAGAAGTGGCGAATAAATGGAATGCAAAACTTGCTGAAAATGGCTTGGAAATTAAAGATGATTCTTTAGTATTGCCTACACGCATCGTTAGTGCAATTGAAACATCATTGACAGATACTAACCCAGTATTTAAAGCGTTTAAAGTCAGCCATGTGGGTGCGCTATTAGTAACATCAGGTCTAGCATCATCAGATGAAGCATTGGTACATGTGGAAGGCACAGAAAAAACAGTTCAAAACGCAGTTCTTACAGTTGACGCTATCACACCGCAAATGATTTACAAAATTCAGACAATCAGCGAACGAGCTAAAAACTTACAAGCAAACTATGACGAAATTTACGCAACCATCGTTGCAGAATTGACACAAGCAATCGTTAATAAAGCAGTTGATTTAGCACTTGTCGAAGGCGATGGCACAAACGGTTTTGTATCAATTGCAAATGAAACAGATGTTAAAAAAGTTAAAAAAATTACTGATACTGCTTATGTTGACGCAATCGAAGATGCGGTAGATTTTGTTCGTTCAACTCAAGGCACTAAATATCTTATTGTTACATCAGCACAACGCAAAGCAATTCTTGCAGAAGTTAGAGCTTTAAATGTTAATGGTAGAGTTAAAAATGACGATGTTGAAATTGCATCAGAAGTTGGCGTTGATGAATTGATTATTTATACAGGAACTAAAGAAATTAAAGCAACTGTATTAGTTCAAGATGCTTATCATATTGATATGAAAGACCTTACAAAAGTTGATGCGTTTGAGTGGAAAACGAACGAAAATGCAATCTTGCTTGAATCATTGAGCGCAGGTAAAATTGAAAAAGCTAAATCAGCTGCTGTAATTACAGTAACAGGCGCATAATAGAAAAGGGGTTCTAAATGAATGATTATATCAAGGAATTTTGCGGAATCCCTTCAAATGTAAATGTATATGATTCTCAGATTTTAACAAACAAAAAGATGGCTATAGCAAGATTACAAGTTGCAGGTGTAAGCACAGACGAGACAAACGAACTTGTAAGAGACTATGTAGCTACTTTTTGCAGAATTCGGATGGTTACAGAGCCATCTAGCGTTTTTGTCAATTCTGAAAATGCTAGACTTAGAGATATCATCGTCTTACTCACATATGGGAGGGCTACACAATGATATTTACACAAGTTACTATTGAGCTAGAGCAGACAATCAAAAAGCCAAGTGGCGCTGAGAAAAAAGTAGTTGAATTAGTTACTTTTCCTGCAAAACTTGAGCGAATTAGTCAGAATCGTTTAGACGAGTTCCAAATGCAAGGATTGAAAAAGGTTGTAAGATATAGCTTAAACAACATCGGAAATTATGAATTTGAGATTTTTGACTATTTTCAAGATGACAGAGGCACTCGTTACAAGCGAATTTCTTGGGAACGAGATGTTAAAACAAATAAAATAACACTAGAGGGGGTTGTAGCCAATGGAATTTGATAGCTTTAAAGACTTTAAAATAACATTGGAGACAATCGGTTTTGAGGTTATTTTAGGCGTAAAGGACACAATGTCAGAAAATACAGCTTATTTAACGCTAAATTCGGCTAAAAAAATCGGCTCAGACGACTTTAAATTTGTGATTGGGTACAGTTATACAGTAACTGCATCTGTAATCGATGCAGACAGCCATTTAATTCAACAACTAAGTGAGTGCTTAGACAATATTGAATTTGTAAACTATAGCGATGCAAGTCATTTGTATAGTTTTAGCGGTTCGGTCTATTTGCCAGTTGGCGCAGGTGGGCAAGCATGGGAGTAACAGGTATTGATACTAAAGCGATTGCTAAAGAATTTGGCAACGATGTTACACAAAAGTTAGCAGAATTTTTTGAAACTCAGCTAAAAGTTGAGGCTCAGAAAGCAAGCAGGCGAAAGCTAGTATTTAAAACTCGAGGCAAAACTTACAGTTACAGCAAATATAAAAATACAGGTCAACTTGCTAGTAATATCAAAATTACAAAAAATGGCGATAGCAAAGCAAAAGTAAGTGATGGCACAAGAGCAAATTACAGCAAAGGCTACCATGGCATGTATTTTTTAGTTGAGAAAAAAGGCGAGAATGCAATCAAAAAAGTGTTGAGAGATGCAGAGGCATATACAAACAACTTAAAATTATAGAAAAGAAAGGTCATTAAAATGGCATTAAATTTAACATATGGCGATAGAAAGATTTTTTGGGGAAATGAAGGTCTTTTAGTTGCGAAACTAGACGCAACAGGCGTTAAGCCTTTAGCAACAGATATAAAACTTGTCACAGGTCTTGTAAGCGTTGGCGAAATGGAAGACCAAGCAGAAACATCAAATTTCCCTGCCGACAACATTTCAAACCATGGGAGTAAAAAAGGTGCTACACTCTTGCAGGGCGAAATGGTATTCATGCAGACTGACGAAGCAGTGGCAGAAATGTTGTTGGGGCATGTAAAATCTGAAAACGGTCTAGGTTATGTGCAAACAGGCAACTATTCAGATTTTATCATTCAATATGTGAATAAAGCAAGAAAGAAAACAGCAACAGGCATTGTGGATGGCTACAAAATTAATGTTTATCCTAGCTTAAAAGCAACAGCAGAAGCAGGTTACGAATCAGAAACAGATTCAAGCGATGGTGTAGACCCAATCCAATACACTGTACCAGTTGAGGCATCAGGAACAGCTAACTACAGAAGTCAAGGTAAGACACCCGCTGTTATCAGCTATGAAGTTTGGGGCGAACAAGCAATCGAATTTGAAAATATGATGAACGCAGGATTATTTATCATGTTCCCAGATACAGTTATCCCGACAGGAACAACAGGCGAATAAAAGAAAAGAGGTAGAGATTAGATGAAGAAACTTAGTGTCGCTAGAAAATTCAAAATGATTACAGGTCAAGATGTGATGAGAGTTAGCAAATTGTTAGAAAAAAAGGAAAAAGACGAAAATTGTAATGATATTTCTGACACGATTGAGTTTATCGAGTTCGGTCTTTACCTTGCTTTCTATGAAAATGACTTGGCTAAAGCCAAACAAGAATTTGCGATGTTTGAAGAAAATGGCGAATATGATACAGGCGACGAAACTATTAAGAGTTTGATGGAAAAATTCAAAGCCAGCTTTGGCTAAAACTAAAATTGGCGGTACTTTTTGAGTACTGCTTTTTTTATAGTCAAAAAAAGGAGAAATACAATGAAATTAAAGGATGCCATCAGATATTTTGAGTTGACAGGTTGTGACATATTCACAGATTTAAAGAAACAAAAAGAATACATGACTTATTTAACATTAGATTTTGATTTACCTAACGATTTTACAGAAACAATTGAAAAGGTAGGCGATAATTTGCTAATTTTATGGGCAGATACACATGACTATAAAGATGAATTAGAGCTACCTAGCACAGAAAAATTGGTAAGCATGTACTTAACTAGTATACCTAATCAAGAGCAATCACAAGAAGATAATGATGACGATAATGATATTGTTGAAGCACCATCAAGATTTAAAAAGAAGTCAGATGAAAATAAAACATTGGATTTAATTGTTTCAATAGTCAATTCTGAAATGAATTTAGCACAGTTCTATGATTTAGAGACAGAATTAGTTATAGAAATAATAAACAGAGTAGCAGAAAAAAGGGAACAAGAACGAAAGAAAAATAAAAAAGGAGGTAAATAATGGCAAACAATGCAAAATTTGAGGTCGAGATTTTTGGCAATACAGCGAGTTTTGAAAATAGCTTGAAAGGCATAAATACTGCAATGAGTGCTTTGAAAAGTGAAGCAAGCAGTTTAAGAAGTGCCTTGAAACTTGACCCAACGAACACGACATTGATGACTAAGTTGCAAAGCAATTTAGCTAGTCAGCTTGAACAAACAAAAAATAAGACAGTTCAATTAAAATCTGAGTTAGCAGGAATTGATAAGTCAACGCCAGACGGTCAGGCAAAATTTCTGAAACTTTCTAAAGCAATTCAAGATTCTGAAACAAGAGCAGGTTACTTACAAAGAGATATTCAAAGCCTTGATAACTCAATTTCAAGCGGTAGTTTCAATCTAAAACTTAAAACAGACGAGGCAGAAAATGGCTTAAGCCGTGTAAAATCAGGATTCGGCGGACTTAAAACAATTGCCATCGGGGCGCTATTAGAAATTGGGTCTAAAATTGCTAATACAATCAGCGGAAAATTCGGAGATTGGGTCAACGGTGCGGTCGACACACAAAAAGCAATGATTGCGTTGAAAAATACAATGAATTTTTCGGGAAATGGCGCTGAATATGATGCTTTGTCGTCACGAATGCAAAAATTGGCACAAGATACAAACGCAAATGCAAGTGATGCAATAAAACTAGCAACGACATTCGTGGGGCTAGGCAATAGTAGTGAAGTTGCAGGTAATAAAGTTGACAGTTTAATTAGAGCTAACCAAGCGTTTGGTGGCAGTAGTGAAGACTTAAAATCAGTTGCTCAGGCTTACTCACAAATGTCAGCAAGTGGTAAAGTTAGTGCTGAAAACATCAATCAGCTAACAGATGCTAACACAGCGCTAGGCTCAGCGCTAAAAACAGAGATTATGAAAAACCCAGCGTTGGCGAGTTTTGGCTCATTTGCTGAGGCAAGTGAAAAAGGTGCTGTAAGCGTTGACATGTTAGACACAGCGATGGCAAATTTGGGGCAAGCAGGCGGTGGCGGAACAGAGACAATAAAAGATAGTTTTGATAGTTTAGACGAAACTATAAGTAATGCCTTGTTGCCAGCTTTAGACTCAATAACACCAATAATCGTTGAAATCGTAAATAGCATAGCTGATAGTATACCCAAAGTTGTACAAGCTTTTAAAGATTTGTACAACTGGATAAAGCAGAATTGGGATTGGCTCAGTAAAGTTTTAATCATAATTGGCTCATTAATCGCAATTTTTGGCGTTTTAAATGCTGTTATCACTGCATTCGGCATTGTAATGACTGTTATGATGAGTCCAGTCGCCCTTATTGTTCTAGCAATCGTAGCTTTAATCGCAATTGGGGTTTTGTTGTGGAAAAATTGGGAATCAATTGCTAATTCTGCAAAAGGAATTTGGGGCAGTATTAAGTCATTCTTTGCAGGATTGGGGACATGGTTCAGCGAGTTGTGGACAGGAATAACAACAGCTTTTCAAAATGCTTGGAACAGTGTAGTTAGTTTTTTAAGTGGCATAGTTGAAGGCATTAAAGGATTTTTCAGCGGTTTAGGCATATGGTTCAGCGAACTTTGGACAGGCATAACTACTACAATTCAAAATGTTTGGAATACTATTACAACTACAATTCAAACAGTTGTTACAAACATAATCAATTTCTTTCAGCCTTTGACAAATTTTTTCGTAGCTATTTTTGGCTTGATAGGTGCAATCATTGAATTGGCGTGGCAATTAATTTTGGCAGGCGCTAGAGCAGTTTGGCAAGGTATTGTAGTAGTGTTTAGCGCAGTCGTTGGATTCTTCACACCTATTTTTCAAGCAGTAGGGTCATTCATTGGTTCAGTATTCAGCGCAATCGGCAACTTTGCAAGAAACGCTTGGAATTTTATTGTATCAGTATTCAGCAATGCTATAAGTTTTTATGCAGGTATATTTAGCGCAGTTGCAAATGTAGTTAGCTCAGTATTCAGCGCAATCGGCAACTTTGCAAGAAACGCTTGGAGTGGCATTGTAGCAGTATTCAGCGCAGTCGGCTCATGGTTCAGCGGAATATTCAGCGGTGTAACTAGTGCTGTTTCTAATGTATTCAACAAATTTGGTAGCTTTGCAAGCAACGCTTGGAATAGTATAACATCAGTTTTTGGCAAGGTGGGCAGTTGGTTTGGCGACATTTTTGATGGCATCGGCAGGACAGTTAGTAATGTATTCAAGGGTATCACAGACACAATTGACAGAGTAACAAGTACAATATCAGGAATAACAGACAAGGTAAAAGGGTTGTTTGGCGGTAGCACAATCATTGCACAGCGTGAATTTGTGGACTTGAAAGCAAAAGGTTTATCTCAAAACTCATCATCAGTTGAAAATCGTTACAACAACACATTCACAATCAATGGCGGTAATCAAGACCCAACAGCGATTGCACGAGCAGTTAAGCGTGAATTTGAATTGGGCAGAGCGTAGAAAGGAGAAAAATGGTAAGACAATATAAGATACACACAAACCTTGACGGCAACGACAACAAAATATTTGACATGACAAATGGCAAAATTAGGTTTTATCAGCCGAGCGATTTAGGTATCACAACAACAACTAACATCTGGAAAAGTGACGGAATCGGAATTTTTGGGGATAGTCAAGTTAATCACCCCAATTTAGAATTTAAATTGGAAACTTTTGGCGAAAGCCTAGAAGAAAATTATCAGATTTTCAATGAATTTGTTAACACAATTTTAAGCAAAAGTTTTGTAACACTTGAATATACGACAGAATTAGGCACTTTTTACGCTGATGTTAAGTTGTCAAATGTCTCTAAAACTGAGGCATATGGATTCAACGGGACATTCAGCGAAAAAATAACATTTGATACTATTACAGCTTGGTACACATATCGAGCATTAAAATTTAGCAAATTTGAAAACGGTGCATTCAATGATAATACAAAAATTCACACACATGTTTATCCGAATCCGAATTTGTTGACTGGAACAAAAGATTTTTCTGGAAACTTTCAATCAAATTGGCAAGACGGTGGAGCATATTATTATGATGATGGATATTACAATGAATTTAAAGTAAAATCAACAACAGCACAATGGTATGGATTGTATCAAGATTATACTATAACAGAGCCAGGAACTTATACTTTTTCAGCTTTTGTTAAGAGCGACTATGAAGAAAATGAAATTAATAGGTTTGTAACCATTAATGGTGTTATTGTTTATAGTCAAATCATAGGTCATAAATTTGATTGGACTCGTGATTCTATTGTGCTACAAGATTTATCAGCAGGCGATGTTATTCATGTTCGATATGAAAAAGGGACATCTAATAACAATCCATTTAGTGTAGCTGGATATAAATTGGAAATTGGTTCAACTCCAACCGATGACGATGGCGCAGGACGATACACATATACAGACAAAAGTTATGTATATTCAGCTGAAGAAAATATAGACAGATTCAGCAAATGGTTAATTGAAGAAAATGTTTTTAGTTTTGTTGCTAGGCTTACACCATCAAAAAATACAGATACTAAAAAATTCGGGCTAAGATTTTTAGACAAAAACAGCAATGAATATAGCGCTATCGTCTTTAATCTACAAACAACGCCCGATTTTCTACAGGTAAATACAGATGCAAACGATGAGTATTACCAAGCTATTTTCGGCGGTCAAGCTGTCAATATGTTTAGTGCTTTAGACTTTCAGCGTTTCAGAACGAGATTTTTTGAAAAGGGTTCAATGGAATTAATCGGCTTGGATTCAGTAGAAATGAACATCAAGCGAAAGGTGGACTTTGTTTAATGTTAGAGTTTAATTTATACAACAATTTCAATCCGAATTTAGCCTTAAGTTTGTCTAAGTTGCCTAGCGTTAAAGCCCGTGGTGTAGCGCTAAACTATGAATTGTGGCAAACAGGCTATAAGTATACTAGTTCAGCGGTTTTGTCAATTAAAGCAGAAATTGGCGATGTCGTAGAAGTGCTATTGACAGAAAGTTACACAATTGCAACAGCGCAAGACAAGATTGAAAGTAAAAACTTGAGCTTGTTTTATGTTGTGATTGATGCAGATAATTCAAACAAAGTAACGCTAAAAAATTACTTTTGGAGCATGATTGATGGACTAGACATCCCAACATCAGTTTTGAGTGGGTCTAGCTTGAGCGTTTTCAACTTGCTAACAAACAAGAAAACTACAGCGCTAATTAGTGATAGTGCAATCTTAAATAGCAATGAACTAGCACAAACTGTTAAATATAACAGAAAAAGCGACACAGACAACGCAGATAAGATTGCTAAAGACTTGTTTAGGGTTGTGAGAATGCAACCTTTTGTTGTGATTGACGATGATAAAGTTAAAACTGTTTTAGTTAGCAGAACATGGGCAAGGCAAGCAATCGCAACACGAATTGATGAGTTGCAAAATCCAAAATTTGAAACTGAAACATTGGTACAACGAAGCAACTACAACTTTTTGAATGTCTATGTTAAAGCAAATGGCTCATATCCATCAGTACCGCAGACTTACACAGTTGACGATAATAATAATGTAATTAATCTAGCAAATTACACAGGGGATGGTAGCGACTTGCCACAACAACGACTTGTAAAATCGTCATTTTATGATGAGCAACCTGAAATTTCAGAGATTAAGTCACAAATTACAAAAGATACAACAGTAGCAAATATTTATTTTAATCAGAATAAGTTACTGCCTTTGTTTGTGAATGATTTAGCGACTTTATATTATCAGGGCAACAGATTTAATGGCTATATCGCAGACAGAATTTTTATAGAAAATGAAAATAGTGTTAAAAATGAGCGCTTACTATTTATCGAGGGAGGGCAACAATGAAATATATAGCAACGCTAGGCAATCAGTTTATTATAGAAGATTTCAGCGATGAAGTCGAATTAAGGTTAGACCATGTGCAAAAATTGCCTTGTGATTCGATAACAAAAATAGGCAGGGATACAGTTTTAATTGATACACCGCTGACTTACAAGGTGGGTCAAGGTGTGTCTATCGGCGGTTACGAGGTGGGCGGTAAATATTTTAGATTGCTAGAAGTGAGTATTACAGACTACCCAGTTTTTGAAAACGCAAAAATTACACGAGTAATTATATAAATTAAAAGGAGACACAAAATGACAATAAAAAATTATACATTCTTAAGTCCGACAGGCACAGAGTTCCCAATTTCAGCAACAGCAGACCGCAGACTTTACCTTATGTTGGGTGGCATGGATTACAGTAATTACAAAATGAAGCATTGGAAACAAACGACAAACACAGCACTTAATCGTGTTTACACAGACACAAGCGTGGTGCTAGGCGGTGCATATTTTGAGCTAAATAATCAATCTATCACACTTAATCCTAATGCCATCAATTTTATTCATACAAACATTGATTTGAGTAATGTATCAAACCCAGTTTCTCTAAGCGTTGAATCTCAAGACAATAGTAACAGTGTTGACATTAACACAACATCAAGTGTTTTAAAAAAATGCATTGAAGTTGTTGTAACAAACGCAACAGAAATTCTAAGTGTTGAAGAAAAAAGTCAAGATTCGGACTTGATTAAACAATTAAAATTGAGCATGAATCCGATTGGCACAATCTTAACAACGATTACTAATATGAATCCATCAGAATATTTGGGCGGAATATGGGAAAGATTTGCTCAGGGTCGGACATTAGTGGGCGTTGACGAGGCAGATGATGATTTTAGCACTGTAGAAAAAGCAGGCGGTGAAAAAACTCATAAACTGACAATAGATGAAATGCCATCGCACACACACGGGTACAATGCAAGTAATATACGGAATTATGTGAGGGTTGAGGCAAACAGCACAAGCACATATGGTCGTGATAACGGTGTGAATGTTCAGACATCTAAAGCGGGCGGTGACAAAGAACACAACAACTTACAACCGTTTTTAACTGTTTATTTTTGGAAGAGGGTTGCATAAAAGGGGGCTGAATGGAATATAAATTAATCGGTGTCAGCGTTTTAATCTTGATAATTTTGTTTTTAACTTGGTTAAAAGATGGCGAAAACATGAACCCACCGCTCAAAAAAAGGGCTGTCATAGATAGCACAACAATAGTTATTTTTTGGATTGTTTACGAATTTTACAATTACAGCAAAGATAAAGCGTTTGAAAATGAAGTTGTGATGATTATAAATCTTGCTTTAGTTTTCTTTTTGATTCGCATGATTCAACTTATAACACAGCTCAACCCCTTGTTTCAAGATTTTGTTGGCTTTTTAAAGAAAAAAGGCGTAAAAATTGACGATGAATTAAACGAGTAAAATAAGGGGGCAGATAATCATGTTTAAACAGCTCATTATACCTATACTCGCATCACAAGCGATTGCAAGTTATTGCTTGCAATATGTTGATGATTCATTAAGCGCAAAACAAGAAACAAGAACAGCAAACGCACAAATTGCCCATGACCAAGCAAAAGCTAAGAATTGGGTACATGAAGACCAAAATTTTCCAAGAAATATTTGGTTTGTCATGTTTTGGTCGATTGATAATGGAGATTATCAGGGTCAAGGACATGTAGCATTGGCTTATGTGGATGATGCAGGTAATATGCAGATACACGATAGCGAGGTACACAGAGGTGCTAGAGAAGTTTATACGAGTTTAGATGAGCTTTACAATTGGTTTGGGTCGGTTGGCATACAAATGACTTACCTCGGATGGGGCGAAGGTGTTGACGGAGTTAAAATTTTAGAAAAAGTTGAGCCAGTTGCACAGCCAAAACCTGAAAAGTTAGAAAATGTTGAGCCTAAAAAGGAAACTAAAGCAAAGAAGAAAAATAAGGAATTGTGGAAAGTTTATGCTTTTCCTTTTTCTTTTTCTAAAGATACGAGCTTGAACAAGAATAATTTTTTTGAAAAAGATTGAAATTTAACACCTAATTTTATATGAATTGGGTGTTTTTTGCTGTTTGGATACTATTACAATCTTTTTGTATTAATAATAGTATCCAAACAATTTTCTTGACAAAAGTATAAAATATGATAGAATAAAGTTATCAAAAATTTAAAGAGAATAAAATCCTCACAAACTCAATGTTATCAAGACACTTGCTGCTGAATTTGATAGCTCAGAAAATATCGTGAGAGTTAGGATT
>MTLC01000664.1_pt1 | contig 15542 bp, 11 predicted proteins | sample 1982451 | NCBI WGS metagenome assembly MTLC01 (sample SAMN05710165, study PRJNA340218) | biofilm metagenome | isolation source: sample SPH anode biofilm adapted to +100 mV | place: USA | collected 2012-02-03 | reverse complement strand
GCCGACATGGCCGCCGCGATCTTCGCCTCGGAATCGGTCGTCTACCGCCTCGCCGGGCTGATCGATGACCGGCTCGCCACCATCCCTAAGGAAACCCCGAACTACTACGACGTCTACCAGCGCGGCATCGAGGAATACGCCATGGAGTGTGCCATCGCCAAGGTGTTCTGCTCCGAGGTGCTCGCCTTCGTGGCCGACGAGGTGGTGCAGATCCACGGCGGTTACGGCTTCATCCAGGAGTATCCGGCGGAGCGTTACTACCGGGACGAGCGCATCAACCGGATCTTCGAGGGGACCAACGAGATCAACCGCCTGCTCATTCCGGGCACCCTCTTGGCCAGGGCGATGAAAGGCGAGCTTCCGCTTGAGCGTGAGGCGATGAAGGCGCTCGACGCCCTCACCACCCCGTCCTTCGAAGAACTCGACGAGGCGGTCCCGTTCGCGCGCGAAAAGGCGCTCCTCGCCGGCCTTAAACAACTCTTCCTCGTCCTTGCGGGTTCCGCGGCGCGGAAATACCAGGCACGGATCAAGGAGGAGCAGGAACTTCTATTGGCCCTTGCCGACGTGGTGATCGGGATCTTCGCTCTTGAGAGCGTCGTGCTGCGCGCGGAGAAGATCCTGCCGGGCCTTAGCGAGGCGCGGGGGAAAAACGTCGCCGCTGCTGTTCTCGCCTTCGCCTTCAGTGCCAACGAGCAGGCGGCGACCGCGGCACGCAAGGCCGCTTTTTACGTGGAGGAGGGGGATACGCTGGCCGTCTTGCTGGGAGCGGTCAGGCGGTTCACCAAGTACGACGCGACCGGGCTTCTTGACGCGAAACGGCTTCTGTCAGATGCCGTGACCGAGTCCGAGAAATACCCGTTCTAGCGCGTCAGTTTGAGGACAATGAGCCGGTGCACACGCCTGTGTGCCGGCTCATGTCGTTTCTGGGAACTCATATGCCGCCGGTATAGACTCTCTGTCGAGCACGCTTTCTGGCACAATCATTTTTAGGAACAAAAATAAATGCATTCGAGATAGTCTGATCAGTATTCTTGTGGCACAATATCCCTTTAAGAGAGTTCTAAGATTCTCTGTGTCAGTTGCGTAGGGAGGAAAAGATGGTGGGGCCGAAGAGCGTCGTTGATGAGCACGGAAAGCATGGAACCCAGGCTACCGCAGCGGCTGAGCCCGCCGCAAAATGTGAAACCGGGCAGGAGGTGCGCGCAAGCGCTGAAGAGCTGGAACTCCGCCTGGGGCAAGTGGAGGCGAGGCTAAAGCAGGAGCAAGCCGGACGTGCCGAAGCCGAAAGGGAGCTTGGTCGGCTGCACGATGAAACGGTGCGCCTGAAGGCTTCCCTGGAAAATGTGAGCCGCGAGCTTGAATCCCTCAGTTACTCCATCTCCCACGACCTGCGTGCCCCGGTCAGACACATGATCGGCTTCAGCAACGCTCTGGAAGAAGATTTCGGCGACAAACTGGAGTCCACCGCGCACAGCTACCTCGAATGTATCATCAGGGCGGGAAGGAAATTGGAGAACCTGGTCGAGGCCCTCCTTGGGCTTTCCCGGATCGGGCGGCAGGAGATGACCCTGCTCAACCTCGATTTGAGCCAGATGGCGACCAGTTTCGCTGCGACTCTGAAGGAGGCGGATCCGGCAAGGAAGGCGGAGTTCAGGATTCAGGAGCACCTGCATGCGCACGGCGACGCTGTCCTTATGAGGGCCGCCCTGGAACAACTACTCGGTAACGCATGGAAGTTCACTGCGAGGAGAGAGTCCGCCGTCATCGAGGTGGGGAGCAGGGAGGAAGGGGGGGAGCGCGTTTTCTTCGTGCGGGACAACGGTGTCGGGTTCGATATGCGCTTTGCCGACCGGCTTTTCAGCCCGTTTCAGCGCATGCACCGCGAGGAGGATTTCCCGGGTATCGGGGTCGGGTTGGCAACGGTGCAGCGCATCGTACACCGGCATGGCGGCAAAGTCTGGGCCGATGCGCAGCCGGACGCGGGCGCTTCCTTCTATTTCACCGTCGCCACGTAGGTACGGCCTCGATCAGGCGGGGGCCGGCAGCTCACCTTGTAGCGGCCCGAAACAGTTTTTGAAATCGTTCAGCCTGAAGAGCATCGCGGTGCGGGTGATGTTCTCGGCCAGCAGCGCATTGCCTGCGCTCGCCGCGGCCAGCATCTCGCGGTAGTAGTTTCGTAACTGCAGCCGGTGCTTCTCCTTGGTGAAAAGCGAAGACCTGAGCTTTGAGTAGACGCCGGAAAAGCTGTTCAGAACGAGCGGGTACACGCGGTTTCCTGACATGACCGCCATGGCAATGTGCAGCTCCCAGTCGAACTTAACCAGGGCGGAGGCGCAGTTGCGTAACTTCTCTGCCTTGCTAAGGATCGCGGCGACCCCGGCCGCGTTGTTTTCGATAGCTCTGCGTGCATAGTCCGGGGCGAACTGGAGCCTCAACTCCAGCAGGTGGGCGGCCAGATCGGGCGGGAACTCCTCGCTGTTTCTCGTTATCGAGGAAAGGATTTCCAGGTCGCCGTGTGACCAGAAATCGTTGACGACAGTGGTATGTCGCTGCTGTACCGAGATCCACCCGGCGCTCTGCAGCTTCTGCAACGCCTCACGCACCGTGGCCCTGCTTACTCCAAAACGTGCCGCAAGTTCCCGTTCACTCGACAGCGGACACCCCGGTTTGAACTCCCCCTTGAGCAGTCCTTCCACCAAGGCCCTTTCCACCATCTGGCAGCTTTTTTTCATAAAGCCCTCGCATGTGAGGTCGCTGGCACTCTTTCCGTGACCGTAGCCGTATTTGCGGTACCGATATTCGTCTGGTATTCGGTATCATTCAATTGTAAAACATAGTTTTGCCTAAATGGCAACTCTTTTTCTTAGGGGGAGGCAGAAGAATCGTTATATCTTGGCGTGGATACAGGAAGAGGGGGGCGTGAAGGCTCGATTGTACGCGGCATCGTAAACGGGTTGGGTTGGAAGAGAAAGTCGTGGTTCGATTTGTTGTACGCTGTTTTATTAAATGGCTGGGGCTGCGCGGCGAGGCAGGAGGGGGACGCTACCCCCTCTCATGCCTTGCGCGGGTGTGAGAGGGTGAAGTAGAAGGTCGCTCCCTCGCCTTCCTTACCTTCGGCCCAAATGCTTCCCCCATGACGTTCGATGATGCGCCGCACCGTCGCGAGTCCTATGCCGGTACCCTCGAACTCCGAGCCGTGCAAGCGTTGGAAAGGCTGGAAAAGCTTATCCACGTAGGCCATGTCGAAACCGACGCCGTTGTCCCTTACGAAGAATACCGAAGCGCCGTTGACCGTGGTCTGGCCGAATTCGATGCGCGGATAGGGGTTCCTGGACGAGTACTTCACCGAATTGCCGAGCAGGTTCTGCAGCACGAGGCGCACCAGTGCCGCGTCGCCGTATGCGTTGATCCCGGGGTGTACGACGAATTCCGCGGCGTTTGACACATCATCGTCCTGAATCATGTCCACGACCTCAGCGGCAAGCTGGCTGATGTTGAAGGTGGTGCGTTTCATGATGGCACGGCCGACCCGGGTGAGTGCGAGCAGGTCGTCGATCTGTTTCCCCATCCTGTTGCTTGCCGTGCAGATCCGCTCGAGGTAGTAGCGCGCCTCGTCCGGCAAAGCTGCGCCGTGCTCCTCCACGAGGATCGAGCTGTAGCTGTTGATGTGCCTGAGCGGCGCGCGCAGGTCGTGGGAGACGGAATAGCTGAATGATTCGATCTCCTTTTTAGCAGCGACGAGCTGTGAAGTGCGCTCGATGACCCTGCGGTCCAACTCGTTGTTGAGGTTGCGGATCGCCTCTTCGGCGGCCTTGCGTTCCGTGATGTCCTTTATCGTGCCGATCATGCGCCGCTTCTTTCCGGCCGTGTCTCGTGTCACCTCGCAACATTCGGTCACCCAGCGCTCTTCCCCGTCGCTGTGCCTCTTGATCTTGTACTCCATCTCGAAGGGGCGGGAGTAGGCGATCGCCGAGCTATAGCTTTCAACGAACCGGTCCCGGAACTCCTCGTGAACGAGCTCGAAATGCCCCTGCAGGGTCATCGGGTACCGCTCGTCGATGCCGAGGATCTCACGCAGCTTGCTGGAACATCCCCAGTGCTGCTGTTCGAGGTCCAGGACGTAGCTCCCCAGTTGGGCGATCCGCTGGGTTTCCCGCAAAAGGTGGTCGTTGTCCGAGATCACCTGTTCGCGCCGCTTCTGTTCCGTCACATCCTCGAGGGTCACCACGGTACCGCTCACCTTGCTCGCCTTGTCAAGAAAAGGCGCGGTGCTTATGGAGAGAAAGACGCTGGAGCCGTCGGGGCGCGTGAAGAGATAGCAGGCGTTTTGCAGGCATACTCCCTGTCGCAGCACGTCTTCCAGCGATTCTACCTCGCCGCCGTCCCTCTCAGGGGACCGGATCGTCCTTACCAGGGACCAGTCCCCGCTCGTCAGCATCTCCTTCTTGGCAAGCCCCAGGATCCTTTCCGCACGCGGGTTCGCAAAGGCCGTGTTGCCGTCCGGTTCGATGAACATGATACCCACAGGGCTTGTCGCAGTGATGAGGTTCAGCAGGTCATGCTCCATGCGCAGCAGGTGTTCCATCAGTTTGGCCTGATTGACGTCCTGAAGGGTTCCCGCCAACCGGAAACCGCGCCCCGAAGCATCCCGCGCCGCCGCCTTCCCGGTGCACCGGAACCAGCGCCACTTCCCTTCGTTGGTCTTCAACCGGAACTCGAGCTCGAACTTGTCGATGCGCCCTTCGATACACTCCTCCAGCAACCTGCGCGCGTTTTCCAGGTACTCCGGATGGATGATGTTGATCCAGTCGGCGAGGCTGCCTTGCATCTGGCCCGGGGCGTAACCGAGCATTTCGTAACAGTAGGGACTGAAGAAACAGTTGCCCATCACGACGTCCAGATCCCAGATCCCGAGTTCCGCGGCTTCGATCGCAAGCCGCTGGCGCTCCTCGCCGGCCGCGACTCCCTGTTGTCCCTGAACCTCCTGCGTCACGTCGGCGGTGAATCCCTGATAGCCGATCTGTGCGCCTTTTTCATCCTTTAGTTTCGTGACGACCGTCTGCAGCCAACGGATCTCACCATCGGCTGCGCGACGGCAAAACCGTTGCGACCACTGGGCCTCATTTTCGATGGCGCAGCGAAAGCTTTCGGTGAGCGTCTTGAGCTCACCCGCAGTCATGCGGAGCAGATTTTCACCGGCCGTTACGCCCGATGGGGGCAGCACCTGTCCCGCAAGGTCGGTCCGGTACAGCCCCAACGGCGTGAGTTCCAAAACGTTGCCCAGGACCTGTTCCCAGGAAAGGGCAGGGGGCGTCGAGCTCCCTGCACGGTTGAGAGAGGTGTTCCTCTTCTGGGTCTTCAGGTGGTTTTGCAGATGCGCCACTCGATTCATGTCTTTACCCCTTTGGGCAATCACGATCATCCTGATAACGTCGAGCCGCTTTCCCGGAAAGGTGGCCGGTAGCAAACAGAGCGATCATCCTGTTACTGTCAGTGCTGGCAGTGTCTGTCTTTGAGCAGGCGACTGCTGACTGTTAAGATTGGTATTAACAATGAATTTTAATATAACCATAAAATCAGTCCGTGGCAACTGTAAATTATGAAAAAATTTTTCAGATCTTTTCCCAGAGCACATGTCGGTTCGGACTTTGTGTCAGAAACCACGGAACCTATTGACTGCAAAGGCACGTTTGCAGTACCTTCTGAGTGCCCTGATGGGCCATTATGAGCCAAGGAGACGTCATGGAAACTAAAATCTGCCAATGCGGAGCTGAGCACAAAGGACACATATGCATGCTTAAGAGCATGGGGCGCTTTGAAGAGATCGAACATATCACGACGAACCCCACCGTGGTCTGCTTTACCTGCGGAACTGAGGCGAACTCCTCGGAGAACGTCTGCAACCCGATGCCGCTCGACAAGTAAAAGGAAACTCAATGCCCGAATTGCCGGAAGTCGAAGTCACCCGTCTCGGTATCACCAGTGCCCTTACCGGTGCCCGCATCAGCGCGGTTTCCGTGCACAGCGCAAAGCTGTGCGCCATGGTCCCGGCCGGACTGCCGCAACTGCTGTGCGGCCGGACCATAACGTCGGTGCAGCGGCGTGGCAAATACCTGATCCTCGAATGTCCCAACGGGTCTTTGCTGCTCCACCTCGGGATGACCGGGCACCTGAGGCTCGTGCCTGCCGCGACGGCACCCGGGCCTCATGACCACTTCGACCTTGTACTCGACTCAGGGCTCGTCTTGCGGCTCAACGATTACCGGCGGTTCGGCTCGATCCACTGGACGAGCGAACCCCCCCTGCAGCACCAGCTCTTGAGAAAGATCGGGCCGGAGCCGCTGACGGCTTCTTTCAGCACTGATTACCTGTACCGTTTGAGCCGCAACAGGAAGGTTGCCATCCAGCGTTTCATCATGGACAGCGCCGTGGTCGCCGGTATCGGGAACATCTACGCGGCGGAAAGCCTCTTCCGCTGCCGTATGCTCCCAGGCACCCTCGCCGGGAGCCTCACCGAGGCTGAATGCGCGCGCTTGGTCGACGCGGTCAAGGAGACCCTGTCCGTCTCCATAGCCACCGGCAGCTCCAGCATGGACTTCACCCGCGCCGAAGAGAAGCTCGCCTACTTCCCGCAGCAGCTCTACGTTTATGGGCGGGAGGGGAAACCGTGCCGGGAATGCGGGGCACCGGTTCAACGAGGCAGACTCGGCAACCGCTCCACCTTTTTCTGCGTTCATTGCCAGCGCTGAATCCGGTACGGAGCCGACCTCTGCGTGATGTCCTTTAGGGCATGCGCCCTTTCGCTCTCATTGAAATTGATGCGCTCCCTGGTAAACTGCCGCAGATGTCAAACAACCCCGGAGGTCACTTCAACATGAGCCGTCTGTTCACCCCGCTTACCTTGCGCGAACTGGTCATCAAGAACCGTATCTTCGTCTCTCCGATGTGCATGTACTCCAGCAGGGACGGTCTCCCCACCGACTGGCACATGGTGCACCTTGGAAGCCGTGCTGTCGGTGGAGCCGGGCTGGTCATGGTAGAGGCCACCGCGGTGACGCCGCAGGGCAGGATCTCTCCTGACGACAGCGGCATCTGGAGCGCCGAGCACGCCGCCGCCTTCGCGCCGATAACCCGTTTCATCAAGGAGCACGGCTCCGTTCCGGGGATACAGCTGGCCCACGCGGGGCGCAAGGCATCCACCGACCTCCCGTGGAAAGGGGGGCGGCCCGTCGACGCCCAAAACCGCGGCTGGCAGACCATCGCCCCGAGTGCGGTCCCCTTCTCAAAAGAGGAACCGGTGCTCCCCAGGGAAGCGACCGTCCAGGACCTGGAGATTCTTCTCGGCCAGTTTGCCGCAGCCGCCCGCCGCAGCATCGACGCCGGTTTCGAGGTCGTGGAGATCCACATGGCGCACGGTTACCTCCTGCACGAATTCCTCTCGCCTCTTTCTAACCTTCGCAGCGACGATTTCGGCGGGTCGCTTGAGAACCGCTGCCGTTTCCCCCTCAGGGTGGCGAAGGCTGTGCGCGAGATCTGGCCCGAGCATCTCCCCGTGTTCGTGCGGGTATCCGCCTCCGACTGGATGGAGGGGGGCTGGGACCTGGAGCAGACGCTCTACCTCGTCCGTGCGCTCAAGGACATGGGAATCGATTTCATCGACTGTTCCTCCGGAGGTCTCGTCCCGGAGGCCATGCCGCCGTTTGGACCAGGCTTCCAGGTGCCGTTTGCTGCGCAGATAAAGAAGGAGGTGGGGATTGCCACCGGGGCCGTGGGGCTCGTCACCGACCCGGCGCAGGCCGAACAAATCGTTGCCACCGAATTGGCCGACGCCGTGCTGCTCGCGCGCGCCATGCTGAGGGACCCGTACTGGCCGCTGCATGCCGCCAAGGCGCTCGGAGTGGATCTGCCGTGGCCCTTGCAGTATGAAAGGGCGAAATAGGGGGTGCGGGTGATGTAACGGCAGGAGAGTAGGGGAGCTTAGGCTTTGGGCGGCAGGAAGTTTTTCCTGCCGCCCTTTTTGTCGTTAGTCCGCAGCCACCACATGGATGGCCACGATTGCCGCAACGGCACCGACCCAGTACACCCAACGGTACTCGCCGAAGTGGACGTCGCAGAACTCCTTGAAGGTAAGGCCCGTGTGCGTCTTTTTCGGGCGCTCCTCGCGTGCCCCCTGCACGTCGTTCGCGGCCAGGATCACGCCGGTACGGTTTTCCCGGGGCATGAGGTTCACCGTGGCCGGCGCCTCCTGTGCGGGCTGCGCCTGGGCCAGAAGGGCCACATCCTGGGCGCCGGCCGCAGCCGGGACCATAGAAATGAGACAGACAAGGATGGCTAACTTTTTCAACATGGTACGTCCTCCTTTATATATGCGGCAAAAGCCGTAGTAGCGGCGTCTTCTTTCGACGCGCGCGGAAATGAAAGCCTAGATTGTATCACGGACCCTTGAAAAATCAGGCCGCGGTGTTTATTTTGGTGCCGTGGTGCTAGCTGTAATGGTATAAATAACTGCTGAGCTGAAACTACGTACATGACCTCCGCTTCTAAAAGAGTCGGACACACAAGGAGCATCAATGGAAAGATACCAGACGCAGTACAGAACCATAACCGTCGCAAACAGCACAGTGATGCGTGGCGTCTACGGCTGGATGGGCGGAGGTTTGTTCCTTACCGCCTTCGTCGCAATGATTACCGCGTCTTCGCCGGTCCTTTTGCAGGCCATCTTGGGCAACCGGCTTCTCTTCTACGCCCTCGTCTTCGGCGAACTCGGCCTCGTGGTTGCCATTAGCGGTGCCATCAACAGGATCAGTACCGCCACTGCGAGCGCCCTTTTCCTGCTCTACGCAGCCCTTAACGGCGTCACCATGTCCACGATCTTCGTCGCCTATACCCAGTCCTCCATCGCGTCGACCTTCCTGGTGACCGCCGGCATGTTCGGCGCCATGAGCCTCTACGGCTACCTCACCAAAAGCGACCTCTCTTCATGGGGTAGCTTTCTGTTCATGGGGCTCATCGGTGTGGTGATCGCGTCTTTGGTGAACATCTTCCTGCAAAGCCCGATGGTCAACTGGGTTATGAGCCTGTGTGGTGTCATCGTCTTCACAGGGCTCACCGCCTATGACACCCAGAGAATCAAGCAGATGGGGAGCGCGGGGGGGAAGGGGGCCATTGTCGGTGCGCTAACCCTTTACCTCGACTTCATCAACATGTTCCTGCTACTGCTAAGGTTCTTCGGTAACCGCAGGTAACGATGGCGGATTGACGCCATTCTATGTGCATAAACGCAAAGAGCCCCGGCGTGCAGACCACCCGGGGCTCTTTGCATCACTGCGGCATGGCTAGCGCAGCCTGATCCCTTCCTTTGTTATCTCGATGACTCCCTCCTTATAGAGGTTGCCGATCAAGGTCTTGAAGCTTTTCTTGCTCATCCTGAACATCTCTGCGATGAGTTCCGGAGGGGATTTGTCCCCGACCGGGAGAAAACCGCCGCGCTCACTCAGAATGCGCAGCAGCGTTTCCCGGCCGCCGGTCATGTCCTGCTTTCCTGCCTTCCGCAGGGTCACGTCGATCTTGCCGTCGTTGCGGATCTTTCCGACATAGCCGGGAAGTGTGTCGCCCACCTGGTAGCTGCCGAAAAGCTCGCTCCTGAACAAGAGACCGTCGTAGCGCCCGTCTATGATAACCTTGGCGCCGAGGTCGCCGAATTCATAGAAGGTCAGCTGCACCTCTTGCCCTTCCTTCAGCCCGGCTGGGGATTTCTCTAGGAATTTGGCGAGTCGCCCCGAAGCCGCGATGCGACCGGTCGGGTCGAGGTAGACCCGCACCATGTACTTTTCCCCTTTTTGCATCGGGCGCGGTTGTTCCCTAAACGGTACCAGGAGGTCTTTTTCCAGCCCCCATTCGAGAAAGGCACCCACACGGCTTACGTCCTTCACCTCGAGGAGGGCGAACTCGCCGACCTGCGCCTTGGGCTCCAGGGTAGTAGCGATGAGACGGTCCTCCGAGTCGAGATAGACGAACACCTTCAAGTGTTCGCCATGGTGCAACCCTTGTGGGACGTACTTGGTAGGCAGCAGTATCTCACCCAGCTCCGAGTCCAGATAGGCGCCGATCGCGCTCAGTTTCTTCACTTCAAGACGGTTATATTTGCCGATCTCCAGCATTTCACGCTCCTTTTCCTAATGCATTGCCGGCGAGGCACCGATACTATAACAGATCGCTCCAGCAGACTAACTATCTTTTTCACTTTCTAAGGCAGCCTCCACAAGGCTTAGACGGAGAAAGCATAAAAACGCGATCAAACCCGCTTTTTCCGCTCCCCCAGCCGTCCACGTTTTATATGGACATCGCTTCTTCTTTCATACTATGTTTGCAAGTCGTGCGTGCATCCGCCGTGCGATGATATCGCCTCACAAGGAGGCCGCTTGCGGTTCTTGAGCATGAAAACCAAGATGACGGTTACCATCTCCCTGCTGTTCGCAGGGTTGTTTACCGTTCTTGCGCTTTCTGCCCAGTTTTATTTCGTCGACCAGCTCAAGGCCCTGCTGTTCACCCAGCAGTTCAACATGGTTTCCGCCATAGCGGACCAGATCGACGATCGTTTCCGCATCATGCAGACGGAGCTTGTCGCCACGGCGAGTACGCTAAAAAAGGAAGATCTGCACAACCCCGCCGCCCTGAACCGTTTCTTCAGAGAAAGACCAGACACTCTCGCGATGTTTGATAACGGGCTGTTCCTTTTTTCCCCCCAAGGGACCCTGATCTCAGGGAACCCTTATGAGCCAGGGATCAACGGGAAGAATTTTCTCTACCGTGACTACCTGAAAGAGACACTGGCCACGCGCCAGCCCCGGGTTTCCCAGCCCTTCATCTCGGCTCAACCACACCATCATCCCATCGTCATGCTTACCGCACCGGTTTTGGACGAACATGGTGAGGTGGCGGGTGTGCTCGCCGGCAGCCTTGACCTTACCAGGCCCAATGTCCTTACCAAGCTCGGCACCATCGTCCTGGGGGACAAAGGTTATATCTACCTGTACAACCGGGACCGGGTCATGATAGCCCACCCCGATCGTAGCCGTGTCCTCAAGCAGGACGTCCCTGCGGGGGTGAACCTGCTCTTCGACAAGGCGATAGCCGGGTTCGAAGGCACCGGGGAGACCGTCAATTCACGCGGCATTCATGTGATCAGCTCCTTCAAACGGCTCAAAACAACCGACTGGATCCTCGCCAGCAACTTTCCGCAGCAGGAAGCGTACGCCCCGATCCGCAAGGTCCGCAGTTACATCGCCGGTGCGCTAGTAGTGGTGCTGTTCGCCTCCACACTCGTCGTTTGGCTGTGCATGAAGTACCTCACGGCGCCGCTCATTTCCTTCACCGAGCAAATCAGGAAGCTCGCTAAGGGCAAGGGCGAGAACGCCGCTCCCGTCGTTGTCGAGACCGGTGACGAAATAGGGGTTCTGGGCGAGGCCTTCAACCAGCTCCTCCACGAGTTGGATCAGCAAAAGACCGAGTTGCAGCGGCAACTGGAGTTCTCGCAGAAGCTTATCGAGGTGACCCCCATTCCCGTCTTCTACAAGGGGCCGGACGGCAGATACCTCGGCTGCAACCAGGCCTTCCTGGATTTCACCGGCATGACCAGGGAGGACGTGCTGGGCAAGACCGTGCTCGAGCTGACCACTTCCACACTCGCCGACATCCATATGCGCGCGGATCTTGAGCTTCTGGCCAACGGCGGCGTTCAGTTTTACGAGTGCCGCGCTTACGACGGCAACCATACCCCCAGGGAGGTCATGTTCTTCAAGACCAGCTTTACCGCTCACAACGGTGCCTGCGGAGGTCTTCTCGGGGTCATGCTCGATATAACCGAGCGAAAACATGCCGAGGCTGCGCTCCAAGCTCAAAAGGAATTCGCTGAAAACCTCGTGCTCAATTCGGCCATGCCCACATTCGTGCTGGACAGCGAGCACCGTGTGATCATCTGGAATTACGCATTCGAGGCGCTGACCGGCGTTAAGGCGGCTGATGTTCTCGGACGGCGACAGGTGTCAAGCCTCTTCTACGACGGTGACAGGCCTCTGCTCGCCGACCTGGTCCTTGACGGCGACACCACCGGGATCGAGAGGTACTTCAGCAATAACGTGAGTTCCGGGCTGATCGCGGGGGCAATCCAAGCGGAGACTTCCTATCACGATCCGAAGGGTGAGCTGCGGCACCTGACCCTGACCGCCGCTCCGATCCGTGACAGAAACGGCACCGTCCTCGGTGCGATACAGACCGTCGAGGACGTAACTGCTCCCAAGAAGGCCCAGGAGGCGCACGAAAAGACCAGGCGCCAGCTTCAGCTCATCCTCGATGCGGCGGGCGAGGGGATCAACGGCGTCGACCGGGAAGGCAGGATCACTTTTGCCAACCCCGCAGCCGCCCACATGGTCGGATGGTCTCAGGAAGAACTTTTGGGCCGGTCCCAGCACGCACTCATGCATCACACGCGCGAGGACGGTTCACACTTTCCGGCAGAGGAATGCGCCATGGCCGCAGCCTGTTGCGAGGGGCGCCCCTACCATGGCAGTGACGAACTCTTCTGGCGCAAGGACGGCTCCAGTTTCTATGCGGAATACACCTGCAGTCCAATCCGTGAGGGGGGTGAGTTGGTCGGTTCCGTGGTGATCTACAAGGATATGACGGAGCGGAGGCAGTCGGAAGAGCAGTTGCTCAAGCTCTCCCAGGCCGTCATGCAGAGCCCGGTCTCCATCCTGATCACCGATCCATCCGGCAACATCGAGTATGTGAACCCTAAATTCACCCAAGTCAGCGGCTATACCGCAGACGAAGTCACCGGTCAGAATCCCCGCATCTTCAAAAGCGGCACAACCGCTCCGGAACTGTATCAGGTGATGTGGGAGACGATCTCGGCGGGACGGGTCTGGAGCGGAGAGCTGTATAACCGTCGCAAGGACGGCAGCATGATCTGGGAGCACGCAACCATCTCGCCCATCCGCAACGCTTCCGGCGCGATCAGCCACTACATGGCCTTCATGGAGAACATAGGCGAGCGCAAAAAGCTCGAAGAGCAGCTGCGCCAAGCCCAGAAGATGGAGGCGGTTGGCCAGCTGGCAGGCGGCGTCGCGCACGACTTCAACAACATCCTCACGGTCATCATGGGGTTCGGCCAGTTGCTCCAGCACTCGCTTCCCGAGGGGGATCCGATGCTCGAGAGCATGGAGCAGATCCTCGACGCGGCGGACCGTGCGACGCACCTCACGAAGAGCCTGCTCGCTTTCAGCAGGAAGCAAGTCATGGTGATGCAGCAAGTCGAACTCAACGAACTGGCCCGCCGCCATTCCAAGTTCCTGATGCGCATCATCGGCGAGGATGTCGCTTTGAAGAACGATTTCAGCCACGAGCCGCTTCCGGTGATGGCCGACAGCGGACAGCTGGAGCAGGTGCTGATGAACCTCGCCACCAACGCGCGTGACGCCATGCCCGGCGGCGGTGAACTCAGCATCAAGACCTCGGCGGTCATTCTCGACAACGAGTTCCAACGCCTGCACGGCTACGGCGTGCCGGGGCGCTATGCCCTCATTACCGTTGCCGATACAGGGTGCGGTATGGACGCCGAGACACAGCGAAAGATCTTCGAACCGTTTTTTACCACCAAGCTCCCGGGACGCGGCACCGGCCTGGGTCTCTCCATCGTCTACGGCATCATCAAGCAGCATGGAGGCTACATCACCATAAGCAGCCAGAAAGGTTTCGGCACCACGTTCAGCATCTACCTCCCGTTGGCAGAGAAGACCATCAAGCCGAAAGAAGCCACTAAAACGTTCATCCCGGAAGGGGGAAACGAAACAATACTGGTGGTCGAAGACGACCCGGCTGTGGGGAGGCTGGTTGAATCGGTCCTGAAAAGGTACGGTTATCGGGTCATACTGGCCGGCAGCGGCGAGGACGCCCTGGATCTGTTCGAGTCGAAGGAAAACGAGATCAGCCTGGCGCTTCTCGACGTGATCATGCCCAAGATGAACGGAAAGCAACTCTGCGAAGCACTACGGGAGCGCTCCCCGCACCTGAAGGTCCTGTTCCTGAGCGGATATACGGCGGATGTCATCGAGGACAAGGGGATCTTCATGGAAGGGGTGGATATCATCAAAAAGCCGGCGAAACCGCTCGATCTCGCGAGAAAGGTTCGGGAGATGCTCGACGCATAGTGGGCTCCCCTCTTCATTTTGGTAAAAAAGGGGAGGGCGGTTGAATATAATAAAATCAGATATTTAGGTGAAAAAATGGTAATTGAAGACATGACCATGGAGGAATTCGCCGCGGGGTTGCGCACCTGCAAAACCGTATACATACCGTTTGGTTCCGTCGAGGAACACGGGACTCATTTGCCTCTGTCGACGGACACCATCGAGGCGTACGAAGTCGGCAAGCGTGCAGCAGAGCGCATACCGCTTTTTGTCGCGCCGCCGATTCACTACGGTTCCTGCCGGTCCACATCGCGTCATCCCGGCACAATTTCCATCAGCACCGGAACCTTGAAGGCGCTTCTGAAAGACATCGTACGTTCGCTGCACGCGCAGGGACTCGACAATTTCGTTGTTTTGACCGGGCACGCCGGAGGATCGCACCGCATGGCGCTGCAGGACGCCGGTGAAGAGCTGATTCAGGAGTTGCCCGAGATAAACATGGCCGTGGTCACTGAGTACGATCTGGCGAAGGAAACAGGTGCGCACCTGATCGAGACGCGCGGCGACGCGCATGCCGGCGAGATCGAGACCTCGCGCATCATGCATTCGCATCCGCACCTGGTCAAGGGGACCGCCCCAGCCGAGTACCCGAGTTTCCCGACCGGCATCCTTGTGCGCGACAAGCGTAGCTTCTGGCCGGGCGGCGTCTGGGGGGATCCCGGCAAGGCCACCGCGGAGAAAGGCAAGTTGCTGGAATCACTGGTTGCTGACCAGGTCGTGGAGCTGGTGAAGGCGCTCGAAAGCAGGCGCTGGTGAGGCGGTGAAAAACCGACCTCCAAATTTCGCTTTTAAAGGGACTTTTCGATCCGGTGTAGGGGTAGGCCTGCGCCGGATTTTGCGTTTAAGGCGTCGGCAGGTGATTGCAGGGGCAAATCCGCAGCGCTGGCAACTTCGTCCGTCGTTTTGGTCAGAATTGCGCGGCATCGTGATGCGGGCCAGTGACGTTGATCGTGGCGAAGGGCACAGCCAGAACTGAAGCGAGTCAGAGGCGTGGGCGACAGAGGATGTTACGTCGGAGGGAGTTTCCAACACATCCAAGTGCAAGGAGCTTCAGTAACAGGACATCGGCTATGGATCTCACCATCGGATGCAAAGGGGATTGGGACCGCATTGCCATAATATAGGCATCATCAACTTGACATAATATATCTTATGGGACGTAAGATAAGGGTAGGCTGGGGCGGCCTCAAATAATCCATCAGTCAGTGCGGGACGGACGGTGAGCGATGGCTGCTCTCTCCCCATGCCATAACAGACTTGCCTTGTGATGTCCCTCTCAATGGCGGACGATTCTCT
>MTLC01003521.1_pt3 | contig 15558 bp, 10 predicted proteins | sample 1982451 | NCBI WGS metagenome assembly MTLC01 (sample SAMN05710165, study PRJNA340218) | biofilm metagenome | isolation source: sample SPH anode biofilm adapted to +100 mV | place: USA | collected 2012-02-03 | reverse complement strand
ACGTCCAGGGGCTTGGTGACCCAATCGTCGATGGGGATCCCCGCCTCGGGTTCCTCGCCCTTGCCCGCCACCACCAGCACCGGCACACCGGCCCAGGTGGGCTGGCTGCGCACGCTGGCGGCCACGTCCTTGAGGGCCCCGTTGGCCAGGGCGGCGTCCAGCACCAGCAGGGCCGGAGGCGGGCCGTCCAGGTTGTCCAGCACTTCGCCCGCGCCGGAGCAGGTGTCCACCTGGATGCCGGCGGGCGCTAGCTGCAGGGTGAGCTGGGACAGCAGGAGCGGGGATTCGGAGGCGGCCAGCACCCGGGAGCCGGCGAAGGCCTCCAGGGGTTCGGCCATGTCCGCGCCGCGGCCGGCGATGTCCAGCAGCATCCTCACCCGCAGGCGCAGGAGGTCCTCGCTGCCCCGCTTCAGGAAGAAGTCGTCGGCGCCCACCTGGAGGCTGCGCTCGCCCACGTTCTGGGACAGGGACGTGATGATGGCGAAGGGCAGGTCCCGCGTGGCGGGGTCGTCCTTGATGCGCTTGCAGAACTGGAAGCCGTCGGTCACGGGCATGACCGCGTCGCACAGGATGAGGTCGGGCCGGCGGTCCGAAATGATGTCCAGGGCGTTCTCGGCGTTGGCGGCGGTCTGGATTTCCACGCCCAGGGATTCGAGGACCTCAGGGAAGAGTTTCCGCTGAAGCCTGTCGTCATCGATGAAGAGCAGGAAAGGCTTGGATATTTCCGTGTGCAATGAACCGTCCTCTGAGAAATCATACCTTGGCCACGGCCTGGCGCACGCTATTTTCCTCCGTCGAGGACCTCCCTGAGGTGCTCCAGCAGCTCCCGCCGGCTGAAGGGTTTCTGGAGGAACCGCGCGGCGGGCGGCAGCGTTCCCAGGCCGCGGGTGCCTTCCATGGGGTAGCCCGACATGAAGAGCACCTTGGTTCCGGGGCGCTGGTGCAGCAGCGCGCGGCTGAGGTCCACGCCGCCCATGCCGGGCATCACCAGGTCCGTGACCAGGGCGTGGATCCCCTGGCCCTCCCGGGCCAGGAACGCCAGCGCCTGCACGGGCCGGGAAAAGGCATGCACCCGGTAGCCCGCGTCCTCCAGGAGGGTGCGGCCCAGGTCCAGGAGGGCCTCCTCGTCCTCCACCAGCAGGATGGTCTCGGTGCCGCCGGGAATGGGGGCTTCGGGGACTTCCAGCCGGTCGCCGCCGCCCGGGTACTGGAAGCGCGGCAGGTGCAGGCGGAAGGTGGAGCCCCGGCCCGGGGCGGATTCCACGGACACGAAGCCGCCGTTCTGGCGGAGGATCCCGTACACCATGGCCAGCCCCAGCCCGGTGCCCTTGCCCACGTCCTTGGTGGTGAAGAACGGTTCGAAGATGTGGCTGAGCACCTCCGGATCCATGCCCCGCCCCGTGTCCGTGACCGACAGCACCACGTAGTCCCCGGGCCGGGCGTCCAGGTGGCGCTGGGCGAAGGTTTCGTCCACGGTCTGGTTGAAGGTCTCCAGGAGGATGGTGCCGGCGCCGGAGAGGGCGTCCCGGGCGTTGACCACGAGGTTCACCAGCGTCTGGCTCACCTGGGAAGGGTCGATCCACACCATCCACAGGGACGTGGCGGGCTTCCACACCAGGGAGTGGTTCTCGCCGATGAGCCTGCGGAGCATGGCCTGGGTTTCGTCCACCAGCGAGTTCAGGTCCACGGGGCGGGGCTCGATGGCCTGCTTGCGCGCGAAGGCCAGGAGCTGGCGCGTGAGGTCGCCGGAATGGGCGGCGGCCTTGCGGATCTGTTCCAGGTGCTGGCGGGCCGGTCCGTCCGCGAAGGCCGGATCCTCCAGGAGCAGGTCCGCGTACCCGATGATGACGCTCAGCATGTTGTTGGTGTCGTGGGCCACGCCCCCGGCGAGCTGCCCGAGGGAATCCAGCTTCTGGGCCTGGCGGAGGATCCCCTCGGCCTGCTTGCGCCCGGTGATGTCGCGAACCACCGCGGCCACCACGTCCTGGCCGTACCAGGTGGCCGGCTTGACCGCCACCTCCACGTCGAAGGGAGCTCTGCCGTCCGAATGCACGGCCTTCAATTCGAAGACCGCGAACCCTTCCTGGTCCAGGTGGGCCAGGAGGCCCTGCAGCACCGCGTCGGGCTCGCCCCGGGCCGCATCCGGGATGCTGAGGGTGGACACCTGGCGGCCCAGCAGCGCCTCCCGGGGGAGGCCGAACATGACGGTGGCCGGCTCGTTGGCCTCCAGCACGAGGCCCTTCCAGTCGTGGATGAGGATGGCATCGTGGATGCCGTTGAAGACGGAAAGGAGGTTCTCCTGGGAGACCCGCAGGCGCTCGCGCACCTCCTCCAGCTGCTGGAGGCGCTGCTGGAGCTCGGGGTAGAAGCTCTTGCGGCCGGATTCCTCGCCCAGGCCGATGATGCGTTCCCGCATGGCCTCGCGGCCCAGGCGGGCGGGCATCAGAGGGCCTCGAGGAAAAGGGCTTCCAGGTCGGCCACGGAGGGCTCCCGGGGGTTGGTGGCGTTGCAGGGGTCGTCGAAGGCCTTGGCCGCCAGCCGCCCGGCATCCGAGGCGGCGATCCCCCGGGAGGCCAGGCCGCCGGCGATGCCGCAGGCGCCGCGCAGGGCCACCACGTGGTCCACCAGGGCGGTGCGCACCCGCGCATCCGGGAGCCCCTCCACAGGGCATCCCAGGGCTTCCGCCACCCGGCGGAAGCGTTCGGGCGCGGCGGGGAAGTTGAAGTCGAGGACGTGGGGCAAGAGGAGGGCGTTGCACTCCCCGTGGGGCAGGTCCCGGAACCCCCCCAGGCTGTGGGCCATGGCGTGCACCGACCCCAGGCTCGCGTTGGAGAAGGCCAGGCCCGCGTGGAGGCTGGCCTGCATGATCCGGGCGCGCAGCTCCAGGTCGCCGGGATCCCGCACGGATGCGGCCAGGTGGCCCGCCACGAGCCGCATGGCCTCCAGGGCGTGCACGTCCGTGACGGCGGAGTGGGCGTTGGAGACGTAGGCCTCCACCGCGTGCACCAGGGCGTCCAGGCCCGTGCAGGCGGTGAGGAAGGGGCCCAGGGTCACCAGGGTGCCGGGGTCGATGAGCGCCACGTCGGGCACCACCGCCTTGCTGATGATGGCGATCTTCACCTGGGCGGACAGGTCGTTGATGATGGCGAACTGGGACACGTCTGCCGAGGAGCCGGCGGTGGTGGGCACGCAGATCAGGGGCGGCATGGGCGCGCGCACCTCGTCCACGCCCTCGTACTCCAGGATGGATCCGCCGTTGGTGGCCACGATGCCGATGCCCTTGGCGCAGTCGATGACGCTGCCGCCGCCCACGGCCACGATGAGGTCGCTGCCGCTGGACCGGTACACCCCGACGCCTTCGGCCACTTCCCCGGACCGGGGGTTGGGGGAGACGCCCAGGAAGCGCGTAACCTCCAGGTCCTCCGCCTGGAGGAAGCGGGCCGCCTCGTCGGTCCATCCGGCTTCGTCCACCCCGGCGTCCGACACCAGGAGGACCCGGCGCGCCCCGAGGTTCCGGGCGTAGCGCCCCAGGAGCGTACGCGCGTCCAGCCCGAAAAGGAATTCAGGCGCGACGAACTTGCGCAGTTGAGACAGCACCGGATTGCCCAAAAATCACCCTCGTGGTGTGGATGGACACACCCTACCACGGGCGCCGCGGGCGCAAAGCTGAATTTTGGCGCGCGGGTCAGACCAGGCGCCGGAGGGCCTGGATCTCCTCCTTGACCAGGCGGATGCGCTCATGGGCCAATTCCACTTCCTCCACCGAGAGGTGCCGGGCCACCAGATCCTTGTGCTCGGCCGCGAACCGCGCGCCGTTTTCCGCGGCGAGCGATATCCACACGTAGGCCTCGGCCTGGTCCAGGGGGATGCGCTCGTCCTCGTCGAAGCACAGGCCGTGGTGGTGGCTGTAGCCCAGGTGGAACTGGGCCTCGGGATCCCCCCACAGGGCCGCGCGCCGGTACCATGCGGCCGACCCGGGCGCGTCCCCGCCGGTGTAGTGGTCGCCCCAGGGGTTCTGGATGTCCAGGACCACCTGGGCCGCGCTGCAGCCGCCGTGGGCCGACAGCTGGAAGAGCTCCTGGGCCGCCGCCTCGTCCAGGGGCATGCCCAGGCCGCGCAGGTAGCACACGCCCAGGTAGTACGTGGCCAGGGGATCCCCGGCGTCCGCCGCCGCCCGGAAGCGCAGGGCGGCCTCCCGCTCATCCCGGGCCACGCCGATGCCGTTCTTGAAATAGAAGGCGGTGACCAGCTGGGCCTTCCGGCTGCCCCAGTCCGCGGCGATGCGGTACCAGCGCACGGACTCCCCCAGGTCCCGGGGGATCAGGTCCCCCTCCTCGTACAGACGGGCCAGCCGCAGCTGGGCGCGCTCGTCCCCGTTCTCCCCTGCCTTGCGCAGCCAACGGATGGCCTGGGCGAAGTCCCGGGGCACGCCGTCGCCCTCCTCGAAGATGCGGGCCAGCTGGAGCTGGGCCTCCACACTGCCGTGCTCGCCGGCCTTGTGGAACCAGGCCAGCGCCTGGGCGGGATCCCGGGGGCAGAATTCCCCCACGCTGGCGCAGTGGCCCAGGAGGTACTGGGCCTCCTGGGACCCCAGGTCCGCGGCCCGCCGCCACCACCGGAGCGCTTCGGCCCCGTCCCTGGGAACCCCGGAGCCGGTGGCGTAGTGCCGGCCCAGGGTCACCTGGGCCGAGGCCAGCCCCAGTTCGGCCTGGGCCCGCAGATCCGGTGTGGGTTCAGTCATTCGCGTGGCCTCGGGGAGGGGGTTGGCTTATTGGGTTGATACGCACCGATTCTAATATTTATTTACAATAATCGGGCCTGGGAAAGGGGAATAATTTGGCTTACGGCCAAGGTTAACATCGTATTATGATGGCTCATTCCCCGAGGCTCCCCATGCGAACGCCCCTGCTCGTTGCCGCTGTGTCCCTCTGCGCCCAGGCCCAGACGGCCAACCCCTTCTTCGCCGAGTGGAAGACGCCCTTCGGCGTGCCGCCCTTCGGGGAGATCAAGGAGGCGCACATGCTGCCCGCCTTCAAGGAGGGCATGGCCCGCCACAAGGCGGAGGTCGAAGCCATCGCCTCCAGCGCGGAAGCGCCCACCTTCGCCAACACCGTGGAGGCCCTGGAGCGCTCGGGGCAGCTCCTGGAGCGGGTGTCCTTGGTGTTCGGGGCGCTCTCGGGCGCCGAAACCACCCCGGCGCTCCAGGCCATCAACCGCGAGCTGGCGCCCCTGCGCTCAGCGCACTACGACGGGATCAACCTGGATCCCCGGCTGTGGCGGCGGGTGAAGGCGGTGTGGGAGCACCGCGAAGGCCTGGCGCCCGAGCAGCTGCGGCTGCTGGAGGACCGGCGCCGCGGGTTCTTGCGCGCCGGCGCGGACCTGGACGAGGCCGGCAAGACCCGCATGCGCGCCCTCAACACCGAGCTCTCGCGCCTGGGCGTCCAGTTCGGCGATCGAATGCTCAAGGCCACCAAGGACTTCAAGCTCACGCTGCACAAGCCCGAGGACCTGGCGGGCCTGCCCCAGGGGGTGCGCGACGCCGCGGCCCGGGGCGGCGCCTGGGTCTTCACCCTGGACGGGCCCAGCATCTGGCCGTTCCTGCAGTACGCCGAGAACCGCGACCTGCGCCGCCAGCTCCTCACCGGCTACCTGGAGCGCTGCCGCGCCGGGGAGACCGACACCCGCGGCCTGGTGAGCCGGATGGCCTCGCTGCGCGTGCAGAAGGCCAAGCTGCTGGGCTACGCCACCTGGGCCGACTACATCCTCGAGGAGAACATGGCCCGGACGCCCGCGGGGGCCTATGGGCTCATGAAGCCCGTGTGGACCGCCTCCCTGGCCAAGGCCCGGGAGGAGCGCGCCGAGCTGCAGGCCGCCATGGCCAAGGACCTGCCCGGCGCCAAGCTCGAGGCCTGGGACTGGCGGTACTACCAGGAGAAGGTGCGCCGCGCGAAGTACGACCTGGACGAGGCGGCCCTCAAGCCCTACTTCAGCCTGGACGCCGTGCGCACGGGCGCCTTCGGGCTGGCCACGCGCCTCTACGGCGTGACGTTCACCGAGGTGAAGGACGTGCCCGTCTACCACCCCGAGGTGCGGGTCTTCGAGGTGAAGGAGAAGGACGGCCGCCATCTGGGCCTGCTCTACACCGACTACCATCCGCGCCCCGGCAAGCGCGGCGGCGCCTGGTGCGGAAGCCTGCGCCCCGGACGCGACCGCCACAAGGTCCCCGCCATCGCCACCAACGTGGCCAACCTCTCCCGGCCCTCCGGGGGCGCCCCCGCGATGCTCACGCCCGACGAGGTGCGCACCCTCTTCCACGAGTTCGGCCACGCCCTGCACGGGCTGTTCTACGCGGGCCAGTACCGCGGCCTGGGCGGCGCGCCCCGGGACTTCGTGGAGCTGCCCAGCCAGATCATGGAGAACTGGGCCATGGAGCCTGAGGTGCTCAAGACCTACGCGCGCCACTGGAAGACCGGCGAGCCGATCCCCGCCGCCCTGGGCGACCGCATCAAGAAGTCCCGCACCTTCGGGGAGGGCTTTGCCACCACCGAATACATGGCGGCCGCCCTGCTGGACATGGACTGGCACACCCTCGCCGACGACGCGCCCCGGGACGCGGACGCGTTCGAGAAGGCGAGCATGGAGAAATGGGGGCTGCTGCCCGAGGTCCCGCTGCGGTACCGCACGGCGTTCTTCAACCACATCTGGGGCGGGGGCAACGGGTACAGCGCGGGCTACTACGCCTACATCTGGAGCGCGGTGCTGGACAGCGACGCGTTCCTCGCCTTCAAGGAGAAGGGCGACCTGTACGACGCCGCCACGGCCGCGGCCTTCCGGGCCAAGGTGCTGGAAAAGGGGCAGACGGCGGATCCGGCGCAGCTTTACCGGGATTTCAGGGGGCGGGATCCCAAGGTGGACGCGCTGCTCGAAAAGCGGGGACTCAAGTAGGAGGGTTTTCGCCTGGCGCGGGGGCAGGATGGGCGGGCCCAATTGAGTGAAGACCTCGACCCACACTCACGTTGGCCTTCTTTTGGAAAGGGCCTTGGGACGGGTGGTCGAAGGCCGTCCTGATCCCGTCATCGAGGCAGTTCGAAACGAAAGGACTATCGCCGAGGCGCCGAAAACGCCGAGGTTCGCCGAGAAAAGATCTTGTTTTTTCATCGGCGATCCTCGGCGTCTTCGGCGCCTCGGCGACAAGGCCCTTCGATGGAATTCGCCGGATTCACCGGGTAACCGGTCGGCAGCAGCAGGCTCCAGGCATCTTGGATTTGTCGAGGACACGAAATGAAGTAGCGCCGGGCCGGGCTGGACTGTGGAATCCCGGCTCAGGGAACCTGGGGGGCTCAAAAGTCATTAATAGCCTACGGCGGACCGCCTAGGAGAGCCCATGAGCCAGCAGAACGCCGCCCCGGCGGCGGTGCCAACCCTTGTCCTCAAGGGGCCGCCCAGCGCGGTCCAGGGAGCCAGCGCCCTGGTGCGGGTGGAGGTCCGGGGCGCGGTGCCGGGCCAGTGCGTGGCCCTGCGGGGGTGGGTCAACGGGCGGAAGGTCTTCGAGGCCCACCGGCTCCTGGAGGGGGCGGATTCCTTCGAGACGGCCATCCCGGTGCCCGTCTTCGGGGAGGTGCAGACGCTCGTGCTGCAGGCATCCTGCCAGGGCGCCCGGTCCCAGGCCCACGCCGTCCCCCTGCGCCTCAGGACTCCAGGACTTCCCTGACCTTCCCCAGGAGATCCTTGATCCGGAAGGGCTTCTGCAGGAAGTGGGTCTCCTCGCGCATGAGGCCCCGCTTGGCCAGGATGTCGCCGGTGTAGCCGGAGATGAAGAGGACCTTGAATCCCGTGCGGGCCTCCAGGAGGCGGTGCTGGAGCTCCTTCCCGTTCATGCCGGGCATGACCACGTCGGTGATGAGGAGGTGGATCGGCCCTTCGTGACGGGCGGCCAGCAGGACCGTGTCGATGGGATTGGACGCGGCGAGCACCTTGTAGCCCTTCCCTTCCAGGACCAGACGCATGACGTCCAGCATGGGCTGCTCGTCCTCGGCGATGAGGATGGTCTCGTCGCCTCCGCGCACGGAGGGCTCCGCGGCCGGGTCCCCCAGGGCGTCCTGGGAATCGTAGGCGGGCAGGTAGATCTTGAAGGACGTCCCCAGGCCCAGGTTGCTGTAGACCGAGACGGCGCCGCCGTTCTGCTTGATGATGCCGTAGACCATGGAAAGGCCGAGCCCGGTGCCCTTGCCTTCGCCCTTGGTGGTGAAGAAGGGTTCGAAGATGTGCGCGAGGGTGAAGGTGTCCATGCCGCAGCCCGTGTCGCTCACCGTGAGCTGCACGTAGTTCCCGGGCGCCAGGCCCCCAAAGATCAGGGCCGAGGTGTCCTCCACCTGGACGTTCTGGGTCTCGATGCTGATGGACCCGGCGCCCGGCAGGGCGTCCCGGGAATTGACCACCAGGTTCGTGAGCAGCTGGCTCACCTGGGAGGGGTCGATGAACACCTCCCGCAGGTCCGGCCCGGGATGCACGATCAGCTCGATGTCGCGTTCGATCATCCGCTTGAGCATCTTCCGGTTCTCCTCCACGGCCTCGTTGAGGTCCAGGCGCCTGGGCTGGGCCGCCTGCTTGCGGGAGAAGGCCAGGAGCTGCCGGGTGAGGTCCGCGGATCGTTCCGCCGCGGCCTTGATCTCCAGGAGGCGCCTCCGGGCGGGTTCCGGGAGGCCGGGGGTGTCGAGGGAGATCTCGGAATTGATGAGGATGACATTGAGCATGTTGTTGAAATCGTGGGCGACTCCGCCCGCGAGCCGCCCCAGGGCTTCCATCTTCTGGGACTGGAGCAGCTCGGACTCGATGCGCCGCTGCTCGGTGATGTCCTGCATGATGCCGATGAAGTGGGTGATGGCCCCGCCTTCGCCCCGCACCGGCGAGATGGCCGTCTGGAAGAGCCGTTGCATGCCGTTCTTGTGGCGGTCCTGGATTTCGCCCCGCCACACCTGGCCCGAAGCCTCCGGGTCCCACATCGCCCGGGTATCCCCGTCCTTGCGGGTTCCGGATTCCAGGAAGCGGGGCCTGGAGCCGAGGATCTCCCGCCTTTCGAACCCCGTGAGCTCCAGGTAGGCCGGGTTGGCCCATTCGACGATCCCCTGGCGGTCCATGATCAGGATGCCGTTGGCCGCCGCGTCCAGCGCGAAGCTCCGGAGCCGGAGCCGGGCCTCAGCCCGCTGCAGCTCCTCCACCTGCCGGGCCAGGGTCTGGGAGCGCTGGTCCAGCTTCTGGATGAGGCGCTCGTTGTAGAGCTTGAGGAACGAGCCCTCGTCCGTGGGGGCGGGATCCTGCGGCCGGATCTCGCCGGCCTGGGTGCGCGCGACCACGTCCTTCACCTGGCGCAGGAAGGCGTCGGGCTCCATGGGCTTGCGAAGGAAGGCGGCGGCCCCCAGGGAAAGGGCGAAGGCCTCGTCCTCGTCGGACTGGTAGGTGGCCGTGTAGAAGATGAAGGGGATCCTCGCCAGGGCCCCGTCCTCCATCCACGCGCGGCACAGGGAATAGCCGTCCAGCACGGGCATGAGGATATCGGAGATGATCAGGTCGGGCGCCTCCCGGCGGGCCGCCTCCAGGGCCTCCTGGCCGTTGAGGGCCCGGCGCGTGGAATGGCCCTGGCTGCCCAGGACCATTTCCAGGAGCTTGAGGTTCGAAACGATGTCGTCGACCAGGAGGATCTTCATGTTCGGCTCCCCGGGTTGCGGGTCAGATGAACGAAGCGACGGTGCCCGTGAAGGTCTCGGGGTTGATGGGCTTCTCGATGTACTCCGTGAAGCCTTCCAGCAGGGCCCGCTCCCGATCCCCGGTCATGGCGTAGCTGGTGATGGCCATGATGGGAGTGCCGGCGGTGCCGGGCAGCGCCCGCAGGGCCTTGACCACCTGGTACCCGTCCATGCCCGGCAGCTGGATGTCCAGGAGGATGAGGTCGAAGGATTCCGCCTTGGCGAGGGCGATGCCCGAAGGCCCGTCCGTGGCCTCCACCAGGTGCACCTTCAGGGAGCTCAGGAGCATGCGCACCAGCAGGAGGTTGTCCGGGTTGTCTTCGATGACCAGGATGCGTTTCATGATTCCCCTCTAGGCAGGGACAGCGTGAAGGTGGCGCCCCGGCCGGCCTCGCTTTCGGCCAGGATATCGCCGTTCATGAGGCGGGCCAGCCGCCGGCTGAGGGCAAGGCCCAGGCCGGTGCCCTCGTTGCGCCGGGCCAACCCCTCGTCCAGTTGCTCGAATTCCCGGAACAGGCGGTGGAGATCCTGGGCGGCGATGCCGGGCCCCGTGTCCTGGACCCGCACATTCACGCCGCCCGCCCGGAGGTGGATGCCCACGGTGACGCGTCCGGTTTCCGTGAACTTCACGGCGTTGGAGAGCAGGTTCAGGAAGATCTGGGACACCCGCCGGCGGTCGCCGGTCATGGGCAGCGCCCCGGGGAAGGCGTCCTGGACCAGGTCCAGGCCCTTGGCCGCCGCGGCGGGGGCCAGGGTCTCCATGGACTCCCGCAGCGTCTGCACCAGATCGTAGGGCTGGGAGGCCAGGCGCATTTCCGCAGCTTCGATCTTGGAGAGATCCAGCACGTCGTTGATGAGGTCCAGCAGGTGCCGGCCGTTGCGCTGGACGATGCGCAGGGGTTCCTCCTGCTGGGGCTGCAGGGGGCCGGCCATGCCCCCCAGGAGGACGCCCGTGAAGCCGATGACGGAGTTGAGCGGGGTGCGCAATTCGTGGGACATGGCCGACAGGAAGGCGGACTTGGCGCGGTCCGCGGCCTGGGCGCGCTCCACGGCCAGGGCCAGGTCCTCGTTGGCCTCCCGCAGGAGGGCCGTGCGTTCCTCGACGCTGCGCTCCAGCCCGGCGGCATGGGCCTTCAGGCGCTCGTGGAGCAGCGCGTTCTGGAGGCCCGTGGACACCTGCGCCGCCAGCGTCTCCAGGAACGTGGCCTCGGCCCCGTACGCCCGGGGGCTGCCCGAGCCCAGGACGAGCCGGCCCAGGTCCTGGCCCGCCTTCATCAGGGGGAGGATCGCCAGAGACGCCAGGCCCGGGGCCCTGAACCGCGGGTCCGCCGCGGCGTCCTCCACGTAGACGGCCCGGCCGTCCAGGGGGCCCAGGGCGCCGGTGCCCAGATCCCCCGCCTCGTCCAAGGCCGCCGCGCCCGGGGCCTGGACGCTGTCCAGGAGCTGGAGCGCGGCCCCCTCCCGCAGGTAGAGCGCCGCCAGGTCCGACCCCGTGGCCGCCAGGGTGCCCTGGAGGGCGGCCTGGGAGCAGGCGGCCACATCCAGCGTCGTGGTGAGGCGGATGCCCAACTCGTTCATGGCCGAAAGCTGGGCGGCTCGCCGGAGGAGCGCCGCCTCCGCCAGCTTCTGATCGGTGATGTCCTCGCCCAGGCTGATGGTGCCGATGATGGTGCCGGCCCGGTCCCGGAGGATGGTGTTGTTCCACCGGATGAGCCTGCGCCCGCCGTCGCGGGTGAGGATCTCGTTCTCGTTGTGGATCTGGATCTCGCCCATGTGCAGGGAGGCGTCCAGGGCAGCCCCCACCCGGGCCCGGTCCTCCGGAGGCACGAACACGGCGAACCAGTTCTGGCCCAGCACCTCCTCCCGGGACCGGCCCGTGAGCCAGAGCAGGTGGTCGTTGCAGAAGGTGATGGTGGCCTGGGCGTCCAGGGACACGGCCACGAGCTTCACCGTCTCCAGGGTCGCCCGGAACCGGCGTTCGGATTCGGCCAGATCCATGCGGGTCTCCATGCCCGCCAGCGCGTACCCCAAGTCTCCGGCCAGTTCACCCAGCAACCGGCCCTCCTCGGCGCCCAGGGGGGCCGGTTCCCCGTAGGCGGCCATGAGGGCGCCCACGGCCTTTCCGCCCTGGAGGATCGGAAAGGCGCAGTGGGCCTGGTACCCCAGGGCCAGGGCCTCCTCCCGCCAGGGGGCGAGGGCGGGATCGTTCAGGCAGGGTGGAAAGACAACGCCCTGGCCGGCGGGGGGGTCCGAATCGGGAATCGCCAGGCCGCCCAGGTGGCCGAAGGCGGTCCCCGGCACCACGCACCCCGTGGCCTCCTCCTTGAACCCCAGCCAGGCCAATTGGAACCCGCCCATTTCCACCAGGAGGCGACAGGTTTCCCGCAGGAGCGTGGGGCGGTCCTCGGAATGGACGATTGCCTGGTTAACCTCGGAAAGGGTCCGGTAGAGGCGGTTCTGGATGCGCAGGCGATCCTCGAGCCGCTCCCGTTCCTGCAGCGCGGAACCCAGCACGAGGGTGGTGATGGCCAGCGTGCAGATGAAGCCCTGCTGCAGGAGGAGCGACCCGTTCAGGGGACCGGGAAGCAGGAAGGGCCCAACCCCCAGCACCGTGGACGTGGTGGCCAGGATGGACAGGAGGGCCACCAGGCTCGACGCGTAGAAGGGTCCGAGCCGGGAGGTGCTCAGGACCAGGAGCGGGAAGAAGAAAAAGGCCAGGGGAGGCAGGAAGGGACAGACCCCGTACCAGAAGGCCAGGATCAACCCGGCCGCCAGCAGGGCGTCCCGGTGCACCTTCCGGGGCAGGGCGGCCAGTTGCCGCCTGCGGAAGGTGAGGAGCATGGGGGTCAGGACCAGGGCGCCCGCGGCGTCGCCCAGCCACCAGGACGCGCCGACGGCCTGGAACAGGGGCCAGCGGCCCGTGGCCGCGCAGTAGACCAGGGTCCCCACCAGGGCGCTGACCAGAGTCGCCAGCACCGCGCCCCCCAGGATGAACTGGAGGACATGGGCCACGCGGGAGAAGGGATGGCGGGTGCCCGTGAACCGCTCGATGAGGTAGCCGGCCAGGAGGGCCTCGGCGGCGTTGCCCAGGGCCGTGGCCAGGGAGGCGCCCACCGCGAGGGCGGGGGACAGGCCGAGGCGGCCGAGGATCAGGCCGTTGGCCAGGAAGGCCCCCAGGAGGACGGCGGGCCAGATGCCGGGGCCGTACCGCAGGCGGGCGGCGATGGCCAGCCCCGTGGGGATCCACACGGCCGTGGCGTTGGAGCCCGGCAGGGCCAGGGCGTGTCCCAGGGCGGCCAGTACGAAATAGGCTGCGGCCAGGCCCGCTTGATGGACGGGTGGAAGACGTTTCCAGGGAACGTGCCAGTGGGGCTTCATGGGTGGCCGCCGGGGTCGGATGATTGCGATGTTCCTTTATACTCCGGAAACCGCCCCGCACGCAGCCTTCACTGGGGCGCCAGCCCCAGTTCCGCCGCGTTCGCGTGCAGGACGTCCACCACCCGCTGGAAATGCTCATCCTCGGTGCCGCCGATGCGCTCGGAAAGGCGCCGGAAGCCCTCGAGCATCTCCTCCCGGTTCACGCCCGCGGCGAAGGCGGGGGTCTTCATCTTCTTGCGGATGCTCCGGGGCTCGAGGCCCTCGGTGCGCTGGGGCCGCACCAGGGCGCAGGCGGTGACGAAGCCCGTGACCTCGTCCGAGGCCACCAGGGCGCGCTCCAGCAGGTCCTCGGGGTGGATGCCGGTGCGCTCCCAGGCGTGGGCGGCCACGGCCCGGGCCAGGGCCGTCTCGCCCCGGGCCTCGAGCCACGCCACGATGCGCGCGGGATGCTCCTCGGGCCAGCGATCGTAGTCGGCGTCGTGGAGCAGGCCGGCCAGGGCGAAGGGCCGCGGGTCCTGGCCCAGGCGCCGGGCCAGGTCCTCCATCACCAGCTCCACGCCCCGCGCGTGGATGCGCAGGCGCTCGGAAGGTGTCCATTCGCAAACCAGGGTCCAGGCCTCTTCACGCGTGAGCATCGGGTCCTCCGGATTCATTCTAGGCCAGTTCGCGGATCTTCCTGGCCAGCTCGCGCACGGAGAACGGCTTGTGGAGAAGCCCCACCGTGGGCCGGCCCTCCACCAGGGCGCGGGACGCGGCGTCCACGTAGCCCGAGGACACCAGGATCTTCTGGGCGGGACGGCGCTCCAGGATCCGCACGAGCACCTCGTCGCCGGTCATGCCGGGCATGTTGAGGTCGAGGATCACCAGGTCGAAGGTGTCCGGGCCCTCCAGCACCTCCAGGGCCGCCGCGCCGCTTTCCACGCACGTCACCTGGTGCCCCTGCCAGTGCAGGACATCGGTGACGGACTCGCGCAGCAGTTCGTCGTCGTCCACCACCAGGATCTGCAGGCCCCGCACCGCGGGCCCCTCGGGCGCCACCGGGGGTTCCGCGGGCCGGCCCTCGGAACCCGGGAAGGCCAGGCACACCCGGGTGCCCTCCCCGGGGCGGCTGGCGATGGCCAGGGTTCCCCGGTGGGCCTGCACGGTGCCGTACACCATGGCCAGGCCCAGGCCGGTGCCCTTGCCGGCGGGCTTGGTGGTGAAGAAGGGCTCCGTGGCGCGCTGGACGACCTCCTCGGGCATGCCCACCCCGGTGTCCTCCACCTCCAGCAGCACCTCCCCCCCGGGACCGTTGGCGGTGCGCAGAGTGATGGTCCCCCCCTGGGGCAGGGCGTCCACGCTGTTGACGCAGATGTTCATGACGGCGTGGTTGAGGGCGCCGGGATCCCCTTCCACGGTACGCAGGCCCGGGTCGAGCTCGGTGACGAACCGCACCTTCTGGAGCGTGGTGCGGCCCAGGAGGCCCACCACTTCCTCCACCTGGCGGTTGAGGTCCACCGGAACGATCTCGCCCAGGTCCCTCCGGGCGAAGCACAGCAGCCCCTGCACCACCCCGCGCCCGCGCAGGCAGGCCTGGCGGATGGTCTCCATGGACCGGTTCCCGGGGTCGCGTTCCGTCTCCAGGGAGGCCAGGCCCAGGATGGCGCCCAGCACGTTGTTCAGGTCATGGGCCACGCCGCCGGCGAGGTTGCCCAGGCTCTCGAGCCTCCGGGACTGCTGCAGGCGCAGTTCGAGGTCGCGCTGCTGCTCCTCCTGCCGGCGCAGGCGGGTGATGTCCCGGGCGTAGCCCAGCACGCCCTCGATGCGCCCTCCGGCGTCCCGCAGCGGCGCGTGGAGGACGTCCATGACCCGCGTCTCGCCGTCCTGCGGGGAGCGAAGGGTCACTTCCCGGCTCACCAACTCGCCGGCCAGGGCGTCCTCCTCGGCCTTGCGGATCTCCAGGCGCGCCGCGGTGGGCGGCCCGGGCAGGAAGTCCGAGGTGGTGCGGCCGATGATGCCCGTGGGCGCCTGCCCGATGAAGGCGGCCATGGCCCGGTTGACCAGGAGGTAGACGCCCGCGAGGTCCTTGGCGTAGATGAAGTCCGGCGTGGAGTCGATGATGGACCGCAGGAGCTCGCGCAACCGCTCCTGTTCGGCCTCGGCGCGCCTGCGGCGGTCCTCCTTGTCCAGGTCCTCCAGGGCGAAGGTGATGTCCTCGCACACCTCCTCCAGGAGGGCGATTTCCGGGGGGCCGAAGAACCCGGCCTCCTCGGCGTAGATGGCCAGGACGCCGAAGACCGTCCCGTCGCCCTTGCGCAGGGGGAAGGCCCCCGCGGCCCGGAAGCCCAGTTCCAGGCCCTCTTGCCGCCAGGGCGCGGTGTGGGGGTCCTCGTTGAAGTCGTAGGCGAGGACGGGGCGTCCCTCCCGGTAGGCCCGCCTCAGGGTGCCCTGGCCCTCG
>MTLC01001125.1_pt1 | contig 15602 bp, 10 predicted proteins | sample 1982451 | NCBI WGS metagenome assembly MTLC01 (sample SAMN05710165, study PRJNA340218) | biofilm metagenome | isolation source: sample SPH anode biofilm adapted to +100 mV | place: USA | collected 2012-02-03 | reverse complement strand
AAAACCCGAAGGGCTCGACCTTGATTGCCTTGTGGGAGGATTAAAGCAAGCCGCATTATCTTTGCTATCAGATTTTATTTTTCTTTCTTTCTTCCTTCAACTTTTTCTTATATCATATTCTCTATTTTAGAGATTCCAAAACTTAACTATTGGGGTGAATACGCCGCAGGAGAGAGAAAATACCATTGGAAAGGGAGGATGATTATGGGCAGTGAAAGTTGAATTATGAAACTGAACTGCTTATAATGTGCGGTGCTGAATGCGTGCATTAATAAAATGGTTGCACGGATTATTAAGCACGTGAAATTATTAACTTATTTTCTATCGACTGCACCTTAATCGGGTGGTGGGGAAAATTCTTGTGGCAATTCAGGGGTAAACTCCTTGCTGAAAATAAAAACAGACCATTGGTACAGCGAGGGAAAGGCAGGTGTAGTGACTGAATGGATTACGACAAAGGGGTGGGAAAATTCTTGTTTCTTTGCTTTATTTCTACAATAAATAATGAATTAACCGGGAACCGCAACATTTGCATTAAAACGATATGAAAATCGTTCCACCCAATATAAAGCAAAGGAGAGAATTGTGCGGGTTGATTTGGCGGAAGGAATGAATGGAGCTACTTCTGCGTGTGGCGTAAAATTGGGGTGAAATGAATGAAGGAATACGTGAAAATTGTAGCTTGTGGAAATTGAATGATATGACGGAAAGAGTGAACCTCTATTTAAGCAAGTTAATAATTAACACCTGTTTTTGTTTTCAGCACCTTATAAGGGTGGTAGGGGAATATTGAGGTATTCAAAGCGTGGATTGTGCAGGTACTTTACATAATTAGGTTATAGGAAAATTTTTCTGGCGTTTCATTTTAAGCCCAAAGCATCGCGAAGCCCAAAAGGGAGAAAATTTCTACTATAACTACTTGTTATGTAAAGTAACTTCGGGTTGTTTTTTATTATGGCATAAATGGAACGGTGGAGGTGGTTGGAGTGAAATGTTTTTTTGCTTTTGTGTGTGGATTAGCTCTTTGTTTTTTATGAGGAACGAGAAAAAACAATGTGTTATCTGTATGAGGATTGCAAAAAATATGACATAATAAAAACAACAGCAGGGTGGATGTGCGTAAGCCGACAAAAAGACCGTGCAAGCCCAGAGGTACGATGGGCGAGGATTTTTGGCGGCTGGAGATTTTTTTGAAATCTGTACTAACTAGGTATTCATTTAGAATTAAAAATAAATAAAGCACACCTGATTATTATTCAATGTTTCTAAATCGTACTTTTACACTTATAGTGTCTTTTTTATATTTAAAATATATCCTCTTTGATAAAGTATATTACTTTAATTTCTGCGTCAATTGGTTCAAGATTAATATTCTCAGTTGGAATTCCATAATATATTGATAAGGCATATTCCAAATTTTCATAGCTTGAAAAGAAATGACCATAATCAACTTTAAATGTCTCAGAAACATCAATATCATTAATCTTTAGTGAGGTTGTTTTTGTGTTCTCTTCAGTTACTTTAAATTCAAATTTAAATTTATATTTTTTGGTTGCTCCTACTTCTGGGACAAACCGACCTTCATTCTTTTTTGATAATTGCGCGTTTATGAAATCAAAAGGAGTCTCTAAATCTATATGATTAATCGATGTAATGATTTCATTAATATAGTCTGCCTTAAATCTTTTTTTTCTTATTTTCCCTTTAGAATCAAAGAATATCTCAAATAATAAACCATCGATTAATGCAGATTTAATAGGTTTTGTCCAATGTTTAATTTGAAGATGTAAAGTTTCTATAAACTGTATCGCACTACCAGACGAACCTACGGCACTTTGTAAGATATTACGACCTAATACAAAGAACATATTTTTTATAAATTGATTGTTGTCCTTAAAATTCTCAATATGAAGTGTACGAAGTTTCTCTACAGCAGGATTCTGACGATACCAATTATAACTTTTTAGTTCCTCTATAATTGTGTTAATTGGCGAATTATAATCTACCGAAAAGTATTTTTCATCTTCTAATGCGTATATGGAGTAGATTTCAGAAGTCGTCTCTTCAGGCGCATCTGTATTATCTACTGTTTCAATATTTTCAGATTCACTTGGTTCATTTTTACTTTCAATGATTTCTGAAAGTTGAGTTTCATCATCCAGAACTTCATTTTCAGTAGCAATTTGGAATGATATAGCTAAATTTCTGTATTGAGTTGCAAGTACTTGAACTAAAGTATAAAAACTAATCAAGTAAAATTCATCAGATTCTGTGTTCAGTTTGAATTCTCCAACTAAACTTTCATGTGCTATCTCGACCTTTTCTTCTTCACGAACTTGATATCCATTCCTCTTTTGTTTTATAGGTCGATAGACCATATCAGACTTAATATCACGTGATATAAAGATTGCTTTTTTTTTATTGTCAGAGTTGTATTTTTTACAAAACTCTAGAATTTCTTTCCAAATCACTAAGTCTCCTATTCGATTAGTTTCTTTATCTGAATCTTTAAATCCTGGAGGAACTTTACCCTCAAATCGTAAATCTGCTTCAAATGCTAAATTTTCCAAAGTAGAATATACGTTGGAGTTTAATACATACGTTTCAAGTTTATCCAATATCTCTTTATGCACATTAAGTTGATGTTTGGTTAAACCCTTATTAATTGCTGAAGCAATCTTATCAAACTTCGATGATACATTATCCATATCATCGAATAGATTTTGTTTTTTCCCTGCGTAATCTGTGTCAGAGAGCAATGCATCTCCAATATAAGCTTTCAGAAATTTTCCTATATTTTTTAATTCTTTTGAGAAGGTTTTTGCTTTACTAAGTTCGGACAAATAATCTTTCGTATTTTGAGTTGTTACTCTTTTTGAGTATTCGAGTACAGACCAATTTGGAATGTGAAATCTTGAAGAACAAGCATCTACCCAATTATAAAAATCTTTACGAGCATCTTCATTGAGTCTATATAGTTGTGCAATAATATTTGTATCAATAAAGATATGGCAATTAGGATCAACTAATAATTTATTAATCTTCTCGAAGTACTCATCTATATCTAGTTCTTGTTTGGGAAATCTCATACTCTTTTAATTATAATTATTGGATTATTTATTTGTAATGAATTTATATTTTTATCTTACTGCCATTTATCATTTGTTTATTAAGTTTTGCTATATCGCAGAAAAACTCATTAACAATTAACGGATCCCCTTGAGGGTTTTCATTAGCATTTCTTACCATACACATCGTGCAAAATTCTTTATCCTGACATTTGACACATTTAGGAAAGTCTTTATTGCGTAAGTTTCTTAAGTAGCGCACCTTTTCAGAATTATTCCATATCTCTTCGAGAGATGTTTGTTTTATATTACCAACAACATAGTCCTGCCATCCGGCACAGGGATAAACATTCCCATTTTCAGATAAACAAATGGAGGAATGACAAACACTACAAACAAAATCATTTGGTGTGATATATTTTTTCTTCTCAGCCTCCAATTCTATTTGTTTCAAATATTTAGGGTCATTTACAACTTTGTCCTTAATCATTTCTTTGATTTCATTAATGGATAAGCGACAACTTAAATTTTGTGTTGTATGGTCATATTTTGCTATAATTACATAGTCATCTCCAACGTGAATATTATGTTCATTAGCCCAATTTACTACATCATTATAACTATTTTTATTTTGTTTCATTATAGGACAACTGATTTGTAAAGGAATATCATTTTCAATTAGTTTTAAAATAGCATTTTTTGTTTTTTCAAAACTTCCCTTCATTTGAGTAATCTCATCGTGAATATCTGGATTCATTGAATATAGCGATGTTTGAACACCTAAAAGAGGGTTCCTTTTCATTTCTTCAATAATTTCATCATTAAGTAATGTCAGATTACTAAGTACATTTATTGAAAAATTATATTCATTGCATTTTTGTAGAAAATCACAGAATTTTTTGTGTAGCATCGGTTCACCGCCACTCAGATTTAAATGCAACAACTTCATATTTTTGCATTGTTCTAAAATATTATAAAATAAATCCGGTTCGATATGATTTATTTTATTTTCATGTGGAATATAGCAGTGTATGCATCTTTCGTTGCACTTGCTTGTAATTTCTATGTGTAAATTTGTTAGTTGAGGTCTGCCCTTAAAGTATTGTTCAAAGAAATCCTGAGTGTCTTTCTTTTGAACAATATCGGAAGAAAAATTCTTGTGTTTTAATTCCGGTTTTACTGTTTTGTAAGAAAATCTTGTGTCTTTTTCATTACATTCTTTAGAAGTCTCACCAGATACAATAAATCCATTTTGTTCAAGCTCATAATAGAACTCTTTAGCATCATTCTTTATTATTCTTATACCAACATCCGTAAATTGTTTTTTAATTTTTCTTGAAAGTTCATCAAGAGTTTGTGGTGTTCTATTTAAAACAGACATGAAAACAGCACCACTTTCCGATAAAATCTTATCACCAATATAATTTTCATCTTTATTTGTGGGTTTGTATCCAAAATTTCTATTATCTGTTATATACCCGAAGGATTCGTAGTTCCTAAATATAACATTGGATTTTTGTTTAAAAAACATAGAATATCTCCTTACTTAAATCAATCAAGCGACGGTTATTCTTGCCGTCGCTTGATTATTTTGTAGATTAACGTCCACCTGGTTTTGGTGGGTTACAAGGTCTTCCGCTTGGCTTGCTATTTGGTCGACATTCGGCCAATTGAGTAATACTTTGTGCCAAGACTTTTGGTTTTTTGTAAATCATAAGTTACCTCCTTTTTTTAAGAATTCTTAATTTAAACTTTATATGGCATCGTCAAATGTAGAATTGTAATATCTCTTATAATTTACCGTAAAGATATTTTATTTTTTTGAATTTCAGTAGTTTGATATATCATTTTTGATGAAAATCTTATAACTTTTATCTAAACACTACTGTGATTTATAATTTCAATATTGTCCTTAATATTAAATATAAGTTAATTTGTTAATTGAATTAATCTCTCTGTCTATATAATGAGAAGAACAAAGAAAACATTACAAAACTAATATTTGAAATAATAAAGTTATATATGATAAAAATATGAGAGGCTGAGATTTCTTGCAGCTGTGAATAATCTCTTAAATTAAAAATACCGTTCTTTTAAATGTTTCGCAACGTGCTCAATTTCAGGAAACAATGTGGATTCATTAATGCCTAATGCATCAAGCTGTTTGAGGATTTTGGTTTTTTCAGATTTATTGATAATAAAAGATTTGTACTCATACTCAAATTTTGCACATTGTGATTTATCGTCAGAAATTCCAAAAATAAAAAAAGCACCTTCTTGTCTGATTATTCTAGGATTATCCAATTTAGGTCTAACACAAAATACCATTTCTAAATGCTTCGGATCTATTACTTGAGAGAAATGTGGCTTTTCAGAACGAATTTCGTGGAGCAAGTATTGTATTTCTCCTTTTTTATTAAATGTAGATTGACTTAGCTCTTTAATTGTTTTTATTGAAAATGTAGAAGGTCTTCTTGATATATTAGCAACAACACTAACAGTGTCACTATCATAATATTTTACATCATCTTCTTTAATTTCAAATCTAAATAACCTTCCATCCATATTTTGTTGTGTATCATCTTTACAAGCAAAAAAAAGAGCAACTAATGGATTTGATGTTATATCCAATAAACGTGTAGGCAAAGAATAATGCTGCATTTTGACAAGTTTCTCAAATGTCGTATTACACTCTTTAAAGTCATTTGGACTACGTGCAATCATTTCTTTGAAAAGTTTATCTTCATTTTTTATGAAGTAATCTTTTCTATAGACAAAAGGTTCTAATTTAAAGGTGTGATTTGAATGTCCACGATAAAAAATAGAGACTTTCTCTTCATAGTCAGTATCAAGCTGTTCCAAGACTTCCATTAAGGTTCTAATACTTCCGATGCTTCCAATACGATTATTGCTGTTTTCATTAATGAAGATATCTTTCAAATCCTTTGAATTCCACGCATCTAATGAGATTTTATATGGGGGCTTATTGCAAATATTTATAACAGATGTACAAATACTCAAATAGTCAGATATTGAATTGTAATTTGTCTGTTTGAATTTTAAACTATGCAAATAGTTTAACGATCTGGAATCTAATGAAACATATTCTTTAGGATTTACATAAAATAAAGAAATACTTAGTTTACCTTTTCCAACTCCTTTAATTTTGAGAACTGTTTCAAAAAGAGTATTATCAATATCTTGTTTAATTGCTTGTTCAAATAGTTTCCATAAATTATCAATTTCATTGTTTGTTCTAAGATGCTTAAATGGGAAAAGTCTCACTTTTAATGGATTTGATGTAGGAAGACCTAAAACATCGGTTGGTTCAATACATGTTAACTGAAGTTTTGAATGAAGTTTTTGTAGCACTTCTACTCTATGAGTATCAAGTTTAAACTTATTCAAGTATGAAAAGAACGAAAAAGGGTCAATTTCATTTAATTCAAATTCTTCAATATCATTGTTTGAAGTTTTTCTAAAATCTTTGAATCCTTCTATACCAATAGATTTCAAAGTACTTATTAGAAACTTTTGTCTTTCCTTTTGAGATAATAACCAAGTTGTAATCTCCTTATAAGTTTCAATCCAAGTAAATTGTGATTTCTCCATAATATTGAAATTAGATTTTTATTCCAAATTTTCTTTAATGGTTCTGAAACTAACCAATGCACTTTCAATGTTTTCAATGATTGCATCTATTAATGTATCAGCATCAGGTAAATTATCTAAGTCAATTAATGAATCGTCTTTTAACCAGAAAATATCTAAATTTGTTTTATCTCTTGCAAGAATTTCATCTATTTTATACTTACGCCAACGACCATTTTCGTCATCCCAGTTTTCTTTTCTATTTTCTAAATTAGTGCCATATAAATTAATAAACTCTGATAAATTGCTTACTTTTAATTGCTTTGTTTTTAATGTGTGATGTACATTCGTTCGATAATCATAAATCCAAATTTCTTTTGTAGGATTGTTTTTTGTTTTATCAAAAAATAATACATTTGATTTAACACCTTGAGCATAAAAAATTCCAGTTGGAAGTCTCAGAATAGTATGTAAATTACATTCTTCTAATAATTTTTTGCGTATAACTTCCCCTGCACCACCTTCAAACAACACATTATCTGGTAAAACTACCGCAGCACGTCCACCATCGTTGAGCATTGATACAATATGTTGTAGGAAGGCTAATTGTTTATTGCTCGTAGTTGCCCAAAAATCTTTTCTAAGAAAATAACCTTCTTTTTTATCTTGTTTCTCATCAATTGTAGGTATGTCGCTGCTACTTTTGCCAAAAGGAGGATTTGCTAATACAATATCAACCTGTTTAAATGTAGATTTTAAACTATCTTCAACATGAATATCTGGAGTCTCTTTTAAGTCACCAATTCCATGTAGAAATAAATTCATTAAGCAAAGCCTTGCAGTTTCAGGTACTATTTCCCAACCTGTAAAGGTCTTGAATTTTAAAAAATCAGTTTCTTCTTCAGACAATTTTTGTTTATGTAAATGATTTACAACGCCAAGAAAAAATCCTCCAGTACCACAAGAAGGATCTGCTACAGTCTCATTGGGCTTAGGATTTATACATTCCACAATAGTTTCAATGACAGCTCTGGGAGTAAAATATTGGCCGGCTCCGCTACTTTCCGCATTTTTTTGTAGCAATGCTTCATAAATATCTCCTTTGATATCTGTTGATTCAGTTATCCACGTTTCACCATTAATTAAATCTATCAGCTTTCTTAGTTTATTTGGATCCGATATTTTATTTTGGGCTTTTTCATATATTTTTGAAAGCATTCCACTACCAGATTCAGCTAAAGCTATTAATGCACTATGGTAATGAAAGGGTAACTCTTTAGTGCTGATATTCGGCTCTAAAAAAGTTTCCCATTTATAATCTTCAGGAATATTATAATTCGAATAACTTGGATTTTTTTCACATTCATCAGCCATCTTTAAAAAGAGCAGATATGTTATTTGCTCAATATAATCTCCATAAGTTATTCCATCGTCTCGTAATGTATCACAAAACGACCAAATTCTTGCTACTAGTGTATTTGTTGACATAATTATTTTTTATACTGCAATATTTAATGCCCAAGATAGTCCAGAGCTTCTTAAACAGGCTTTTGCTGTTGAAGAAAAAGCTCTCTCTGGTTTAACGAATTCTTTTAATTGTTTAAGCTTTTCTTTTATTATGCTTCGTCTTGAAGGACTTGGGTTTATGTTGTCTTTATCAATTAAGTTTTGAATTTCTTTTATTCGAAATACAATCTCTTTCCATAATTCACGTCTTGCTTCGACTAACGATTCATAGTTTAAACTCAAATTTTCTATTGTATAATCTACACGTTTGTAATCCCAAGCGTTTTTATCATTAATGTACGGGATAGCCTCTCCATTATCATTAAATGTAAGTTTTGCTGGATCGTCTTCATCAGTTGGATCAAGAAAATAAAAAACTTCATCCTCAATTGTATCTGTATAATTATTAGCTTTGTACTTTAATACACAAAATTTATCTCCTTTCTTTGTATTGCCAACACTTCCTGATATACGATAATTTTTCCAATCAAAAGCAAGCCACCAATATCCTCCTTTATCTTCTTTATTCATATCAATTGCTCTTTTTTTTGGACGAAAATGGTCAACGTGATAATGAGAAAACGCTTCTTTTGCTTCTGAATACCAACATTTATTATGAGATAAATTTAATAAATGGTCTTTCAATTCTCCCCAAATTGACGCTTTTTTATCAATTAACTCTTTACGTTTTTCGTCATCTTTTTCAGCAATTAATTGATTTGTTAGTAGCTGGGCTTTCTTTATCCAATCATCATCAGGAGGATTGTTTAATAAATTAATATATATCATTCTTTTTCCTCCTTTAATAATTCGTCAAGAATTTGTTGTGCAATTTCATTTTGTCTATCAATTTCTTGTTTGCTAAATTTCTTAATTTTGTATTCTTCTCGTTGACTTAATGCAATAATAAATTTTTGATATAACGGGTCTCGAAAAGTTTTGGTGAAGCCTAAATCATTTAATTCATCGAATAGTTCTTGAAGTTGTCTTTCTTCATTAGATGTCAGCCCTTCAATATTTTGCTTTGTAACTAAATTATTTTTAAGTTCCAATTTTTTTAAAGTCTCTTTATCTAATGTTGAAGGGAGACCAAAAAGTGAACTTGTTAAAATTCCAGATACTCCAAGTCCTTTTGGACTGATATCAGGACTTTCTGCAACAATTAAATTTGTGTCTTCATCTCTTCTGAATATTTTTACTTGTGATTTATCTAAACTACCAATAACCAATGGGTCGTGAGTGTTTATTATTATTTGTGTTGTTCTATCTTCTTCTGTTTCTCCTACACTATTTAATTGGTTTTGAGATTTTGCGAGGTCACATAAATAATGTAAATAATCATATTTCCATAATGGATTAAGATGAGTATCAGGTTCGTCTAATAAAATTAGAGATTCTTTTTCACGAGTAAACATTATTAATCCAATGACAGTTAAAAGCTGTTGTTCTCCTTCGCTTAATTCCTTAAATGTTACTTTTCCATCAATACGTTTTTTTACTTTAACTTTTACTTCCTCAAGTAAACTTGAAATGTATGTACTTTCTAAAGCTTTAAATAAATATGTATTATTTGGTAACTCTTTATTTAATTCAAAGTATTTTTTTGTAAAAGCCTGAAGTTGATTTTTATCTTTGATGAATAAATACAATCTATTTTGAGTTTCTTCCCGATTAAAATCAATTTTAATCGTTTCTATGTCATAGATTGGTGCTAGTGAAAACTCCCAAAGTTCAGATAAGAATTCTTTAACTAATCCTCTTGCATTAAAGAATCTTTTATCACCGTCTTCATTATTCCATTTTGATTTTGGTTCTTTCAAAACAAATAATACAGATTCTAAATCTTCTATACCTAAGATATCTTTCAAAAAACTTCGACTTTTTTCTTCTATAGTATCTAAAGCAAAGAAAGCCAATAGAACAAAGAAACTGTGTATCTGTTTTACATAAAATAATCTTCGCAAATCATCAACTTCGGTTTTATCAAAATCTGGTTTTATAATTTTATCATAGAATTTTTTTTGATGCTCCCAAAATAATTTATTTAATCTGTCACTGATGCCTGAATAATAGGAAAAAACATATTTCGGCAAATATTCATCTTTTTGTCTAAAAAATTTAGTTTTGGACACTATTATATAATTTTCTTCTGGTTCGTCCTTCTGACCTATATTATCAGAAAATAAAAACTTATATTTTCCATCAAAAATAATAATCATCTTACTATTTTTAATTTCATAAACAATTTTGTATTCTAATTTATATCCTAAATCAGATTCAATAGGAGGTTCTTTTTCTAAATCAAGATACTTAAATATTTTAATTAATGCTTCAATGAAATTGGATTTTCCAGTGGCATTCTGTCCTAGGAGGACTGTATTCATTTGATTTTCGTCCAAATCAATATGAAATTCTTTAAGATTTTTAAATTCCTTTATGTATAGTTTATCTATTCTCATTTTTTTAATGATAATTTAGAAGTTATACCCTCAAAGCTTACTTCAATACTTTCTGATAATAGTTTTAGTTCTTCATAAAATTTCTCAATATTGTCTTTATGTACAGATTTTAGCCAGATATCTTTTGCCTCCATTGGTTCGGCAGCTTCTTCCAATAGTTCTTTAACTGTTTTATTTGATTCCATAAAAACTAATTTTTTAGGTTTATTTATAGAAATTTCCTTTTGTTTGATTTGATACTCTATAATTTCTTCTTTTATTTGTTTCAAAAGCTCATTTGTCGATTTCTCGTTGACATTTTGTGGAACTAATTTACCTGAAAATGCCTTTTGTAATATAATCTGTTTGAAAATTTCAATTCTTTTTAGGTTGTCAATTGCAGATTTCTCAAGGTTATCAATTAATGTTAATCGATATTCAATTTCACGAACAATATCATTTTGCTCTTTAAATGTTGGTACGAAGCATTTTATTCCAAAAAGTTTTTTCCTATCAAGTGTAGGGATAGTAGTACTTGAACTAAAAGATTTGAAATTTATAGTCAAAAAATAATAATAAACAAATTTTGGGAAGTTATTTAGAAAATCATCTACGAATAGAACTGTGTTATGTGGCCAATAATGCTCAACATCAAGAAAGAATACAGTTCCAACATTTCCACTTCTACCCGTAATTAAACAAGGTCCATTTGTTTTATATTCATTATGATAACCATTAATACCGCTTGATGTTATTACAGGAAACTGTCCATTCTTAATTTTTGAGAGCGGTAAATCAAATCCTCTTTTTAATTTGCAAAATTCGTTAAATCTGACTGTTCTCCATTGTTCTCTATTTTTTGTGAATTTCCCCATTAATGCATCTTTTAAAACAACCTGTTTATAAATTTCAAGTTGTTTTTGTGCATTTAGGAGGTTCTCTTGTGCTTTGTCCAATTCACTAAAGAGTTCTTCTATTTTTTCAACTATATGGTGTTGTTCGGAAAGCGGAGGAAGCGGAATTGGTATTTGACTAAACTTTGTTGCGGATAATTCCAAAAAAGTTGTTCCACTTGCATAGCTTTCGGCTAATTGTTTCGAGGCTTGTAAATAATAATAGATATAATCAGGATAACTTGATTTAGTGAGAATAAGACTTTTAAATCCCTGGTTTGTGGTAATTTCGTTTTTGGCTATTACAGTATATCCAATCGGAGCGCGTGAAGAAAACAATACAGTCCCTTTTGGAAGTAGTTTTGCTGATGAATTATCTAATCCTATTTTACTGATATTTCGTTGACCGCGTTCAATATATTTATTTTTATAATTAGATAAATCAGCTGGAGTTATCCAAGCTATATCACCACCCCAGAATTCAGGTTGGCGAGACGATGGAGTACCACCACTAACAACGATTCCGATTTCTCCAAGTGTTGTCAATACCCAGTTCTTTGGCAATTTAGATATTTTCTCTTTTTTCTCCATTGTTTTATTTTTCGATATTATGTAAAATCATTCGTATGTTAGCATTGATTCTTAATCTACATTCATATCTTTTCGATCAATTCTGATTTTACAATTTCATAAGCATTTTGTGGTACATAAGCATCACTTGATTCACTTCTTAGCAATCCGCTTATGTCACCTAAAAAATCTGTATCCTGCATTTTTTCTTCCATATTCAAGAGGAATTCTTTTTGAGTAGGCGCATTGCTGCCTACAACAAAATTCATATATTCCCGATAACAAGTCAGTATTTGGTCGAAGTCTAATTCTAAATCTTTTTGTGTGACAGCCGTGTACAAATCAAATAAGTCACGTCCTTTGCGTCGTTGGTAAAGTGCCCTGAGTTTTGTACCCAGTAATTCTTCGAGTTGATAGGTGGTAATTTCACAACTATCTGTGTACCACTCGCTCTCTACTGAGAACGGAAACTTTATCATACCCAACACACTAAAATGTTCACGACAATTTGTCTCTACTTTTAATCGCAACGGCATTACCGGAGTAATTTCCGATTCAAAACGAAAAACCAAAGTATTGTTGTTGGCTTTTTGTTTCACTTTTGGAATACCCAAAAATGAGAGTGTTTCATCACGGAGTTTATCAATTATTGGTTTAATAGGACCCGCTTTAATTTGGACTAAATCGATATCTTCAGAATATCTGGGTTGAGGAGAAAGATAGAGCTTATGTAATGCAGTTCCTCCACGAAAAGCTAAATGATTAGCTAAAAACTCATCTTTGAATATTTCCGTTAATGCCCGACAAATGACCAAATCCTGTTCAACCTGCTCGTTGGTTTGCCACGGTACTCTATTTCTCCATTCAACTATTGCTGATTCCGGTATCATATTTAAATTCTAATTTTTAATTCTGTGATTGGATTATTCATCAATTTCAATATCGGTATTAATTATAATCTTCCATTTTCTATCTATTACTTTTTCCTGAACAGGTTTACCCGCCTTGAGTGGAATAGTCTGGAATTTACAATTGGCTTGTGTGGCTTTGTCATATAACTGATTGGCTAACTCCGGAGATTCAACAACATTTTCTAATAAATACCCCAAGCGTTGAATAGTTGCTGTACTTACCGTGTAAAAAAGACTTTCCGGCATTTTCGTAAAATCAAGCAATTCCGTAAGATCGTTCAATATAGTGCAAGCTCTATTTAATCCACCAATTTCCTTTTCGTATTGAATGATATCCGTAGCTGTAAGAACGGGGGATGAAATGCGTACATAACCCGTTTGTGTCTTCCTTGTTTCTATTAAGTCATCGGACGGAAAATTGCGTCGTGCCACAAACTGCAATCTAACATTTTTTTTATTATTATCACGCAGTGTGGGATATTGAATAATGATTGAAAAAGACTGAGGTTGCTGAAGCGCAGCACCATAAAATGCCGCGGCATTTAATAATCCAACATAGTAAGGTCGTTGAATATGTTTCATCAAATGATCTATGTACATAATAGGTGGAAGTATCCCATTGTTTGTGTACGAGACAGGAACTATCACATAAAATCCTTTCCAGACCGAAACAATACTGTTTTTTGCAGAAAGTCGTGTAAGCGCACTACGAATGCCTGTAGCCTGTAAATTAGGAAAAGCTTCAGTAACCTGCTCCACTGAAAAGTAAAGTTTACCGTTTTGTTGAAGTTTAATAATCCATTCTTTAATGTTAGCCGCAGTATTCATTTTTTGGATTTAAGATATTATGACTGCAAATATAATCACTTTTCGGATATTATTGCAGTCAAAATATATTTTTTTACTGAAAGATAGATTCTAAGATCAGAAATAAAGAATGTAATAAGAAAAGGTTGTTATATTAAAGTATGTGATAATACGAAATTCAGTATTTAAACAATAAAATGGTTGCAATAGTAATCGGTTTTCGGATATTATTGCAGTCAAAATATGACTATATGCATAAACTGGGCTTTACAGTTAGCAATATTTGTCCCGTTTTTTTAATATTTTGTTATTTGTACGACTTGTTTTAAATAAAAACAAAATGGATTTTTTATACAATACATCAAATTCGGTTATAAATACCAGATATTGTCGTATCTGTTGTGTTTAGTTTTTATTTGCGGAACACTACGTTTCACGTAAAGGTTCGCAAATGGATACTTTTTAATTTGAAGTTATTATTTGCGATATGTGCCGCTTTTCGGTATATATTGCAAATTTTTACTCTAAGTTCAACCCACTTCGGGGTTGAGGTGGAGTAGTAGTTTTGAGCCCCCAGTTGCACTTCGTTGACTGAGGGTTATTGATATTTAGCCACGATGTGGCATTAAAACTCTTACTTTCTTTTATCTATTGCATTGCTATTATACGCTATTAAGTTGAACATCTCACGCATACGAGAGCGGACACGATTTCCATAGTAACTTTCAAGTTCAGAAGCTGAGAGGTTCGTGGTGGCGTGGGTAATCATACCGGCGTTGATGAAATGGTCGTAACGAGATAAGAGGATTTCACCCATTACATTGCATTGATTGCCGTAGTATTTTATTTCACTTTCCGCTCCTAAATCATCAAAACAGGTTGTGTATGGTTTATCATTTGAATTATATGCGTTTGTACTGTAACGCTGAATAATTTCGTAACCGTTTTTAATAAAATCAAAAGTAACTTCACGACAGGATTTTATGGCGAAGCGTTGTTCCGGTGGTAACAGTAAACGAATGAGTGTAAACAGACTTGTTTTACCGCAACCGATTGGACCGGTTAATAAAATTCCTTTATTGAGATTTATATTGAAATGCTGTGCTGCTTTTTCATCTCTGAGAAACCAAGTTAAAAGTTTGTTTATGACTTCGCTGTCTTCGGGATAGATGGTGAAATGTGTTCCGAATACTTCTTTGCCTTTGGATTCTATGATTTTGAAGTTGTTATTCATAAGTTTTAGTGGCAAACGGTGTAAACGTATAAAGGTGTAAATGTTGAAGCGTTGAATTGACTAATCGAGAGACTGAGGAACCGTCTATTTGTGATTTTGATTCTCATCTGAATGATTGAATTTTTCATAAGGGTTCGGAATAGTTTTTTGTAGTTGTGGTGTTGAGGTTGCCGGGTGTGGGTTGTTTGGGTGCTGCTTTTTGATGTTGCGGTAAAAAAGTAGGGATATTTAATATCCAATTTTGAGCAGCTGCTTGCCAATCTTTCATCGGGGCTTTGCCGCCAATTTTCCAGCCGTTGCTTTGAAAATAGTTGTAAAACTTGGTTGCTTCTATTTCTGTGCTTTTTTGGTTTGCAAAATACACAAGAACATCTTCTAACTTTGGAGGTATTTCAATTGAATTTAAGCGATTGGGAAATCGCTTGTCCCGATTGGGTTTTTCCGCCCCCTTGTTTTTAGTCTTCTTTTCCGGAAGTTGTTTATCGTTGACTTCAACAACTTTGGTTTTTCTTTTTGAAACTTTTACAACTATATCATTTTTTGAACTTGTGTTTTCTTCTCTCTCAATATTCTTGTTTAAAGAG
>MTLC01001282.1_pt1 | contig 15618 bp, 17 predicted proteins | sample 1982451 | NCBI WGS metagenome assembly MTLC01 (sample SAMN05710165, study PRJNA340218) | biofilm metagenome | isolation source: sample SPH anode biofilm adapted to +100 mV | place: USA | collected 2012-02-03 | reverse complement strand
ACGACCTGACCGACCTGCGGCAGCGGCACCCACTGCCGACCGTCCCACTGGTAGCCGTTGACGACTGTGCCGGGTGGCGGTGGTTGTGGAGGCTGGCTCATGGTCAGAGCGTATTCCCGCCTCGGCTGGGTTGCGGCGTTCGGGCCGAGACACGGGAACCTCAGCGGTGCTCGAGTTGAGCCTCCGCCAGCGACATGGCCTCGCTGTGCGGCACGGTGTGCCAGGTGGGGTCACGGTAGAACAGCACGACGACGTTGATCACCGACCAGCTGAACAGCCAGATCGGGAAGCCAAGGATCGCCTTCGCCATGCCGGGCCAGCGGACGTGCTCGATCCGCGCGACCAGCACCCCGAAGGCCGCCAGCACCAGGTAGCCGGCGACGGAGGAGGCGAGGACGCCGAGCAGCGTGCGGCCCGGTCCGATGCCGGACGCCAGCCCGAGGCCGAGGCTGAGCACCCACAACAGCCCGGAGAGGCCCCCTACGACCACGCCGATGATGTAGAGCGCGGCGTCCAGAGCCCCGAGCTGGCCGGGCCCGACGCTCGCCAGCAGCTTCGGCACCGAGGTGCGGATCAGCTGCACCGAACCCACCGACCAGCGGTAGCGCTGCTTGAGCGACTGCCAGAAGGTGAGCGGCTGTTCGTCGTAGAAGATCGCGTCCGGCGCCAGGGCGACGAAGTGGCCGGCAGCGATCGCCTGCAGGGTGAACTCGATGTCCTCGCACGCGCTGCTGGTGCGCCAGCCGTCCGCCCCGAGCACCCGCAGCGCGAACATGAACCCGGTGCCGCCCACCGACGTGCAGGGCAGGTTCCGCAGGGCTCGTGGCAGGTGGAAGAAGCGGGTCTGCATCAGCCAGAACAGCGTGCTCGCCCCGGCCACCCACGAACTGGACGGGTTCTTGCCCATCCGGTAGCCGGTCGCGATCTGGTGGCCGGCAGCGAGCTGCCGGTTCATCGCGGCGAGGAAGCGCGGGTCGACGACGTTGTCGGCGTCGAAGACGACACAGGCGTCGTAGCTGCGGGGAAAGTGCTCGGCGAAGAACCAGTTCAGCGCCGCACCCTTGCCACGGGGGCCGGCGGCGGAACGCTCGAAGGTAATCGCGCCCGCGGCGCGGGCCACGTCCGCGGTCGCGTCCGTGCAGTTGTCGGCAGTGACGAAGACATCGAAGGCATCGAGGGGGTAGTCCTGCGCGCGCAGGCTGGCCAGCAGCTGGCCGATGACCCGTTCCTCGTTGCGGGCGAACACCAGGACGGCGAAGCGGTGGTACTTCGCGACCTCGGGGAGGACCGGCAGGTCACCGGTGAACCGGGAGCTCACCACCACCTGGTAGGCGCCGTAGAGTCCGGTCAGGACCAGCCCGAGCGTGCACACCCACAGCAGCACACCAACCACGAAGTTCCTCGCTCCCGACGATCTGTCCGTATCCCATTGTGCTCCCCGGCCAGGGAATTCCGGACTCGTACGATGGGGGGTGAGGAGTGAGATCTGTGACCCACCTGACCATCGACGTGTTCTGGCTGGACTTCGGGCTGTACTGGCTGCTCACGCTGGGCCGGATCCTGATCGATCCGCACCTTCCGGCGCGGCTCTTCGACCCGGAACGTCCGGCCTTTCGCGCGCAGCGCTGGGAGGCGGACGGGGATTTCTACCGCGAGCACCTTCGGGTGGACCGGTGGAAGGACTACCTGCCGACCTTCGCCGGCCCCAACGGCTTCTCCAAGCGGCACCTCGACAGCATCGATCCGGCCTACCTGTCCCGGTTCATCCGGGAGACCTGCCGCGGGGAGTCCAACCACGTCCGCGCGATCGGGTCGGTCGTGGTCATGAAGCTGTGGACGCCGTTCGACCTGTGGCTGTTCGTCCTGGTCATCGCGCTGGTCGGGAACCTGCCGTTCATCATCGTGCAGCGCTACAACCGTCCCCGGCTGCAGCGTGCGCTGGCGCTCACCGAGCGGCGGGCGACCCCCGAGATCACCTCCGGCGAGATGGAGCCCGGACTGGCCTGAGCCGGATCAGGGCTGCAGTGCCCGGGCGATCGCGTCCAGCTTCTGCTCGACGACGGTGAGCCGGCCGGAGAGCTCGCTGGCGACCGGCGCGTCGGCGGGCGTGGACGCAACGGTCGCGGCGGCCGCGGCGCGGCGTCGAGCGAACTTCAGGTAACCGATCACGATCGTCACGGCGAGCGCGGCGGCGACCACAACGAACCGGAGGATGCTGCGGTCGGAACTCACCGTCATGCCGACGGCGTACACCATGGTGAACACGCCGCCGAGCAGGACGCCGTTCGACAGCACCCCCTGCACCTCGGGCAGCAGCAGCGAGACCACCAGCAGGATGGTGGCGCACACCAGCAGGACGACGCCCGTGATCAGCTGCCAGTTCGCGTGGGCAGCCTGGGTTGCCTCGGTCCAGTCCGGCTCGGGGTAGAAGGTGTTCACCCCGATGCCGACGAACGCGACCACCACCAGGCCGAGGAAGAAGGCGAAGATCACCTGGAGTGCAGTGTTGGTCCTCATGGGACCACGCTACGTCGGTCGCGGCCGAACCGGGGCCAAGTCGCGCGGTTCGCTGACGCGAGTCAGCGCGCGGACATAGGCTGGAAGTGGTCACGGACCCCGCCGGCGGCCAACGTCGACCTCCGGCGGTAGTCGCCAGGAGGAATCATGGATACCGCACAGCTCTCCCGAATCGCGACCGCGAAGGGCTTCGTCGCGGCGCTCGACCAGTCCGGCGGAAGCACGCCAGGGGCACTCGCCCGCTACGGCATTCCCGCACAGGCCTACTCCGGGGATGCGGAGATGTTCGACCTGATCCACGCCTTCCGCACCCGGATCATGACCAGCTCGGTGTTCAGCGGGGAGAAGATCCTCGCCGCGATCCTGTTCGAGCAGACGATGGATCGCGACATCGACGACGTGCCCGTCCCGGACTACTTGTGGGACGCCAAGGAGATCGTCCCGTTCCTGAAGGTCGACAAGGGGCTCGCCGAGGCTGCGGACGGCGTCCGGGTGATGAAGCCGATGCCCGACCTCGACGCGCTGTTGGAGCGCGGCCTGGCCCGGCATGTCTTCGGCACGAAGATGCGCTCGCTGGTGCAGGCCGGCAACCAGGCAGGGATCGACGCCATCCTCGACCAGCAATTCGAGGTGGGCGCGCGGATCCTCGCCGCGGGACTGATGCCGATCCTCGAACCCGAGGTCGACATCACGGCGCCGGACAAGCCGGTCGCAGAGGCCATGGTGACGGCCGGCATCCTCGACCGGCTGGCCACGCTCCCCGAGGGCGCGCAGGTCATGCTGAAGCTGACCATCCCGACCGAGGCGAACCTGTACGCCGACCTGATCAGCCATCCCACCGTGCTGCGCGTGGTGGCGTTGTCGGGCGGCTACTCGCGCGAAGAGGCGAATCGGCTGCTCGCCGCGAACCAGGGCCTGATCGCCAGCTTCAGCCGCGCCCTCACCGAGGGCCTGCGGGTGGACATGTCGGACGCCGAGTTCGACGCCGCCCTCGCCTCCTCCATCGGCTCGATCTACGCCGCATCCATCACCTGACCGTCCGGACGGGCTCGACCGGCCAAGGTGGGTGGACCGAGTTCGGAACCGTCCCCAATCCGGACCGAATTGGGGACGGTTCCGAACTCGGTCCACCCCGGCGCAGCGCGCAGGTCGACGTAGAGTGCGCCCATGCCGGATCGACCGGGCCCGTGGGCCGTGGTGGTGAACCCGACCAAGTTCGACGACCTGGCCGGGGTACGGGCGCGGGTGGCAGCAATCTGCGCAGACCACGGCTGGCCCGAGCCTGCCTGGTACCCCACCACCGAGGACGACCCGGGTGAGGGGCAGGCCCGGGCTGCGCTCGCCGAGGGCGCGACCCTCGTCTGCCCGCTGGGTGGCGACGGGACGGTACGGGCCGTCGCCAGCGGCCTGCTCGGGTCCGGACGGCCGCTGGGCCTGCTGCCCGGCGGCACCGGCAACCTGCTGGCGCGCAACCTCAAGCTCCCGGTCGACGACCTGGAGGTTGCGCTCACCGTCGCGCTGACCGGGCGGGACCACGCCATCGACGTCGGCGAGGTGACCTGGGATGGCGGCGAGCCGGCGATCTTCCTTGTCGCTGCCGGCATGGGCCTGGACGCGGAGATGATGGCGAGCGTCGACCCCGCGCTGAAGCGGCGGGTGGGCTGGCTCGCCTACGCCTTCTCCGGTCTCGGAGCGGTCCTCCGGCTCGGCTTCGGCGTGCGCGTCACTGCGGATCGGCAGCGGGCGGTCAGCCAGCACGCCCGCACCGTGCTGGTGGCGAACTGCGGCGAGCTCGCCGGAGGGCTGCAGCTGATTCCCGAGGCGGCCCTGGACGACGGGAAGCTCGACACCGTGCTCGCCTCCCCCCGCTCCGTCTTCGGCTGGATCGCCATCGGCGTCGACATCCTGTCCCGGCACCGCCGCGGCCACCCCGCCTTCGTCCACCTGGTCGCGGGCCGGGTGGACGTCGCGACACGGGAGCCGATCGAGGCGCAGCTGGACGGGGATGCCGTGGGCCGACGGACGCGGATGGCCGCCGTGGTGCGTCCCGGCGCCCTCACCGTCCGCGTCAACGGGGGCTGATCCGCACCACTGAGGCCGTTCCTTCTCGGGCCACGCCGGGCGTGGTGTTCCCCATCAGGGTGACAACCGCTATCGTTCTCGGCGTAGTCGCTGTACCGGCTCGCTTTCCCAGCCGGGAGAGCGGGGGAAGGGCTCCTTCGGGGGTGCGGGGACGACATCGCGGTTCCGGAAGTCGGCGCCGCACGCACGAGAAGGAGTTAGTGGATGGCCACTGGCACTGTGAAGTGGTTCAACGCAGAAAAGGGCTATGGCTTCATCGCCCCCGACGGCGGCGGCCCCGATGTTTTCGCCCACTACAGCGCGATCTCGACCTCCGGGTTCCGCACGCTGGACGAGAACCAGAAGGTCGAGTTCGAGATCACCCAGGGCCCCAAGGGTCCGCAGGCCTCGAACATCAGCCCGATCTGATCAGCCTGAACGGACGGCCCCCGCGCTTCGGCGCGGGGGCCGTTCTGCGTCCGGCGGTGCGAGAATCGCCGCATGGCCGCGGACATCTTCTGCCAGATCATCGCCGGCACGCTGGACACGGAGGTGGTCTGGCGCGACGAGACGGTGGTCGCCTTCCTCGACCACCGGCCGGTGTTCAAGGGCCACGTGCTGGTCTGCCCGGCCCGGCATGTGGAGAGCCTGCTCGACCTGCCCGGTGAACTGATGCAGCCGCTGCTGGCGACCGCCCAGCGGGTGGCGCGGGCGATGGGGCCCGCACTCGGCGCGGACGGCAGCTTCGTGGCGATGAACAACGTGGTCAGCCAGTCGGTGCCACACCTGCACGTCCATGTCGTGCCCCGATCGAAGGGGGACGGGCTGCGCGGCTTCTTCTGGCCCCGGACCCGCTACGCCGCCGGCGAGGAGGCCGACTACGCCGCCCGGCTCCGGGTGGCGCTCGACACGCCCTGACCGCTATCACCCGGATGGGGGACAGCCCGGGTCACCCGTTCGGGGCCTTACCCGCGCAGCGACCCTCATGACAGTCTGGGAGAGCATTCTCGGGAGGGGTCCTACACAATGCATTCGAAGCTGCTGCGTCATGCCGCAGCCCTGCTGGCCGGGTTCGGCCTTGTCGCAGGGTTGCTCGGTGCCGCCGCTGCGCCGGCACAGGCGGCGAGCTTCAGTGTGACCATCTCGGCGTCCGCCACCCAGGTGAGCGTCGGGCAGAGTGTGACCCTCGCCGGCAAGGTCTCACCGCGGCCGGCGACGCGCTACGTGTACCTGCAGCGGCGCTACGTGGGGTCGACCGCCTGGCACACGGTCAAGAAGGTGCGGACCACCAGGGCCGGGTACTACCACGTGACCGTCACCCCGGGGAACGATGACGACCGCTACTACCGGATCTACAAGCCGAAGCAGCGTTCCCGCAAGGCCGGACGCTCGGCCGCAGTGGAACTGATCGTCGATCGCGTGGCGACGACGCCGGCAACCCTCGAGGGGATCACGCCGGGAAACAGCCCGCTGTCCGGGGGCGTGACGCTCACGATCAGCGGCACCGGGCTGGCGGGAACCAGCACGGTGACCTTCACCCCCCGCGTCGAGCGGTCTGCCACCAAGGACGGCACCGGCATCCTTCCGGAGCTTCGCGGCACCGTGACGGCTGTCGATGACACCACGCTGACCGTGCGGACACCGGCCTCGCTCGGCGGGGAGAACCTGGTCAAGGTCTACACGCCGTCAGGGACCCTGACCTCCACGGTCAGCTACGCGGCAGGGAACCGCGGGCTGACCGGCTTCGAGCAGCAGGTGCTGGACGAGCTCAACGCACGCCGCGCCGTGGCCCAGACCTGCACGGAGAATGGCAAGACCACGAGCATGCCCGCCGTGGCACCCGTGGCCTGGGACGGCGCGCTCTCCGATCTGGCGCTCTCGCACAGCGCCGACCTGGCCGCCCGCCAGGACGTCTATCAGGGCATCACCCATACCACCTACGGCACCGCGTCCTGGACCACCCGGTTCCAGCTGGCCGGTGTGACCGGCGGCTACGGCGAGATCCTCGCCCTCTCGCCGTCGGCGTCGTCGGCGGCCGAGGTGGTCGGCCAGTGGATGAAGAGCACCGCTGGCCACTGCACGTCTGTGATGAACCCCAACTGGACCAAGGCCGGCGTGGGAGTGTCCACCGGTGCCTGGCAGACCAGCGGGGGCGTCCAGGATTCGATCTTCAGCAATGTGGACTTCCAGTGAGGGGCTGGTAACTGACATGACCGAGATGCTGTATGGCTCCCGTTTCCTCGAGGGCATCGACCTGACCGACTGGTCGGGCGGAAGCCGCTACCTCGACGAGGCGGACGAGTTCGACACCGTGATCGAGTACATCCCGCGCCATCTGCGCGCGGCCTCGCTGTCCAGGGAGCTGCAGGAGGCGCTGGACGCCGCCTTCGCGCCCGAGGACGAGCTGCAGCCCGCAACGCTGCCGCTGCCCGAGCCGGTGCCGACTCCGGTGGCCGAGTTCGAGGTCGCCGGGGCGGAGGTCACGAACCCGGACTTGATCGTGCCCGAGACGATCGAGTACCCCGCGGTGCTCCCCGACCCGGCCGTGCTCGAGCCGGCGATCCCGGACACGTTCTTCCGTGATGCCGTCGTGGCCACCCCGGAGCCCGTGTTCGTGCTGCCCGCGCCCGCCACCCGCGTCACCCTGCCCGTGCCGGAGCACACGCCGGTCTCCCCGACGCCGTTCCCAGAGCAGGAGCTCCGGGAGGCACGGCGCCACGTCGAGACCCCGCAGCCCCACGCCCGGATCGGACGCCGCCGGATCCGCCCGCTCAAGGTGGACGTGTCGCGGCTGATGGTTCCCTCGGTCACCCAGATCGCGAACGGCTGAACGGCTTCAGCCCGCCTCAGTGCCCGAACCCGCATCACTGCGGGAATGGACCACGCGTCCGCCCTGCACCACGGCACGCACCGCTGCCCGGTCGCGCAGCACGTCGGGCCGGCCCGGGTCGCCGCTGAAGACCACGAGATCCCCTCTCGAGGCCGCCTCGCCCACCAGCGCGAGGCCGGCCGTGGTGGCTGCGGCGAGGGCCAGTGGCGCAGGGATGCCCGCGTCGATCATCGCCGCGACCTCGTGCAGGTTCCGGCCGTGCTGGGAGGCCAACCCGGCGTCGGTGCCCGCGGCCAGGCGGACGCCGGCGTCCAGGCAGTGCCGCAGCGCCCGCGGATGGGCGGCGACGGCCCTTCGCGCGGCCGGTGCGAGCGTGCGGGGCAACACGCCGGTGGAGGCGAGCCGCAGCACGTCGGCGTAGATCCACACGGTCGGCACGACGAAGGCGCCGCAGGCCGCGACCCTGGCTGCCTGGGCCGCGGTGAGGAACACCGCGTGCTCGATGCTCGCCGCACCGAGGTCGACGACCTGGTCGAGCGCCGGGCCGCCCCACGCATGCACCATCACCGGCAACCCTGCCGTGGCCGCCGCTCCCATCACGGCGGCCAGCTCGCCCGGGCTGAAGGCGGGTTCGAGTTGGCGGGTGCCGGCCCCGACCCCGCCGGTCGCGGCCAGCTTGATCCAGGCTGCCCCGGCATCGGCGAGCTCCGCCACGCGGTCCCGGAGGTACCGCTCGCCCCGCGCGTCCGCTGCTCCGATGATGTCGACCGACAGGCTCACCCGCGGGCCAGCGCGTCCCGCCAGCCTGCGGGCCAGCGCGAGGTCGTAGCCGCCCGCGTCCCGCACCACGGTGACCCCCGCGCGCAGCGTGGCGAGCTGGTTGGCCGCGGCGCCCGCCGCCCGCTCCGCCGTACCGGTGGGCCGGTCGGCCGCGTCGAAGTCGCTCCAGGCGAGGTGGCTGTGCGCGTCCACGAAGCCCGGGGTGATCCAGCAGCCGGTCGCATCGAGGACGGCGCCCCGCTCGGAGAGCTCCCAGCGGAGGTTCGGGCGGAAGCTGCCGTCCGGGCCGAGCCGGAGTCCTCCGGTGACGGCGCCGATCGTGGTTCCGGTGGCAGGGATCCCGGCCATCATCGCCCCGGAAGGCGCGGGACGGCCTCGAGCAGCGCCCGGCTGTACGGGTGGCCCGGGTGGCGGAAGAACCGCCCGGCCGGGGCGAGTTCGAGCAGCACGCCGTCCCGCATCACGGCCACCTCGTCGCAGACGGCGTGTACCACGGAGAGGTCGTGCGAGATCAGCAGCGTGGCCAGCTGCATCCCCCGGCCCAGCCCGGCGATCACGTCCAGCACGGTGCGCTGCACCGACACGTCGAGCGAGCTGGTCGGCTCGTCGGCGACCAGGACGCGCGGCTGGACAGCCAGGGCCCGGGCGATCGCGATCAGCTGGCGCTGCCCCCCGGAGAACTCCCTCGGGTAGCGCCCCAGGGCGTCGGACGGCAGTCCGACCAGGGCGAGCAGGTCTGCGGCGCGCTGTTGCCGCGCCAACCGGGGACGTCTCCCACCGGGTTCGGTGGCCGACGTCAGTCGCTCCTCCCGGAGCAGATCGTCGAGCACCTGGCCGACGGTCAGCAGCGGGTTGAGCGAAGCGAACGGGTCCTGCTGCACCAGCTGGACGGCGCGCCGTTCAGCACTGCTGCGGCGCCGGCCCAGGTCGGAGCCGTCGAGCCGGATGCTGCCGCCCGCCAGCGCCACCGAGCCGACGATCGCCCGGGCCAGGGTGGTCTTGCCCGATCCGGATTCCCCGACCAGCCCCAGGATCGTGCCGGGGCGGATCGCGAGGGATACCCGATCCACCACCCTGCGTCCGGCGAATGCGACGCTCGCCTCGACCACCTCGAGACCGCCGAGGGTCGGGCCGGCCGACGCGCCCGGTCCGGCCGGTCGCGCCGGTGGCGAGCCGGGGTACCCGTCCGGCCGGGCGGTGGGCTCAGTCATCGCCGCCTCCCGCGGGTACGGGCAGCGGCAGCACCGCGTCCACCAGGGAGCGGGTGTAGTCGCTGGCGGGGCTGGTGACCACGTCGAGGGCGGCGCCGGTCTCGACGACGCGTCCGCCGCGCAGCACGACGACGCGTTCGCAGACCTGGGTCACGACGGCCAGGTCGTGGCTGACGAAGAGGATTGACAGGCGGCGCTCGGCCCGCAGTTGGGCGAGCAGGTCGAGCACCTCCCGTTGCACGGTGACGTCGAGCGCCGTGGTGGGCTCGTCGCAGAGCAGCAGGTCGGGTTCCTGCGCGAGGGCGAGCGCGAGCAAGACACGCTGCCGCTGCCCGCCGGACAGCTGGTGCGGGTAGCGTCGGGCGAGGTCCGCCGCGTCGGGGAGCCGCACGCTCTCCAGCAGCTCCAGCGCCCTCACCCGGGCGGCCCGCGGGGACGTGCGCCCTGCGGCGGCGCACACCTCGGCGACCTGGCGTCCGACCCGGGCCAGCGGGTCGAGGAAGCTGAGCGGGTCCTGGAAGATCATGGCCGCCGTCCCGTCCACCTGGACGCGGCCGCCGCTGCGGTGCACTCCGCGCGGCAGCAGGCCCATCACGGCGCGCAGCGTGAGGCTCTTGCCGGAGCCGGACTCGCCGACGATCCCCACCGCCTCGCCGGGCGCGACGGTGAGCGAGACACCGTGCACGAGCTCCACGTCGGCGCTCACCCGCAGGTCGTCGACGACCAGGCTGCCCAGGGTGTTCACCGCAGCCTCCACACATCGGCCAGGCCGTCGCCGAGCAGGGACAGGCCCACCCCGGTGGTGACGACGGCGAGCCCGGGCAGGGTGGACACCCACCACTTCGTGGTCAGGAACAGCTGGCCGTCGCTGATCATGGTGCCCCAGTCGGGGGTGGGCGGCTGGACGCCGAGGCCGAGGTAGCCCAACGTGACCACGGCCACCATGATCAGCAGGATCTCGGTCATCAGCAGCACGACCGCCTGGGGCAGCACGTTCGGCAGCAGGTGGCGGCCCACGACCCTGGTGTGGGACAGGCCACCGCCGTAGGCGGCCTCCACCCAGCCTTGCCGGCACAACGACCTGGTCTTGGCACGGATCACCCGGGCGTAGCTGATCCAGCCGACCAGGGCATAAGCGACGTAGATGCCGCGCTCCCCCGTGCCGGCCGCGAACACCACGACGATCACCAGCACGTAGAACGGGAACGCCACGAAGGTGTCCACCACACGACCGACGATCCAGTCGAGCCAACCGCCGGCATAGCCGGAGACGAGGCCGACGGCGACGCCGACGACGAAGGGCACCACGGCCGCCAGCACCGCGATCCGGAGGTCGGTGCCGGTGGCCGCGACCACGCGGGAGAGGATGTCGCGGCCGAGCTGGTCAGTGCCGAACCAGTGAGCCGGCGACGGCGGGTCCAGCCCGTGGTCGAGATCCTGCGCGAACGGGTCGTAGGGCGTCGGGGAGAACACGGCGAGGGCGAGCACGACCAGCATGATCACGGCGCCGGCGATCAGCGTGGGGTTCCTGAGGGCACGACGCAGCCAGCGGACGCCGGGTCGCGGGACGGTCCGGGTGGCGGTGCCGGTCATGCCGCCCGGATCCTCGGGTCGAGCAAGGCCACCAGCGCCTCGGTGAGCAGCGAGACGACCACGACGACCAGCGCCAGCACCAGGGCGATGCCCTGCACGACGGGGAAGTCGCGGGAGCTGATCGAGGAGAAGAGCAGGGCGCCCATGCCGTTGATGGCGAACACTTTCTCGATCACGAGGGTGCCGCCGATCAGGTAGGCGATGTTGAGGCCGAGCAGGGAGACCGTCGGCACGGCGGCGTTGCGCAGCACGTGGCTGTTCACCCGCCAGCGGGGCAGCCGCGCGGCACGCAAGGTGACCACGAAGTCGGCGTCCAGCACTTCGAGGAGCTGTTCGCGCAGCGAGCGGACCAGCGGAGGCGACATGCCCAGCGCCACCGTGAACGCGGGCAGGACCAGGCTGCGCAGTGGCTCGCCGGGCCCCGTCCCCACCCCGCCGACCGGCAGCCAGTGCAGGTTCACGCCGAAGACAAGGATCAGCAGCAGGCCCACCCAGAAGGCGGGCATCGCCATGCCGATCGTCGGTACGACGCGGACGAGCTGGTCGAGCCAGCTCCCGGCGTGCGTCGCGGCCAGCAGGGCGAGCGGCACGGCGAGCAGGACGGTGAACCCCACGGCGAGCAGGACCAGGCCCGCGGTGATCCCGGCCCGCGACCAGACCAGCCCGGCCACGGGCTGGGAGGTGATCAGGGAGGTGCCGATGTCGCCGCGGGCGAACACGCCGACCAGCCAGTTCCACAGCTGGGTGCCGAGGGGCAGGTCGAGGCCGAGTTGTTCATGCAGGGCGTCGATGGACGCCTGGGTCGCCTGGTCGCCAAGGATCATGGCCGCAGGGTCGCCCGGAACGATCCGGATCAGGAAGAACACGCACAGCACCACGCCGACCACAACGGGGACGACGGAGAGCAGCGAGCGCCCCACCCAACGCATGGCCTGATTCTTTCGTGCCGGGGCGGGCTTGGCGAACCCGCTGCCCGGGCGAGGCGGCTTCGACAGGCGCGGCGCGGGCGGCTCGAGCGCGGCGCGGCGCTACTGCTGCACCCAGACGTCCTGGAACAGGACGCTGCCGTTGATCCGCGGGCTGAGGCCGTGGACGCTCGCCTCGGAGGCCACCACGTTGTCCGGGTTGTACAGCGGGATGTACGGCACGTCGTCGGCGAGGATCTGCTGGATCTCGGCGTAGATCTGCTCGCGCTGTGGCCCGTCCGCCGTGGTGCGTCCCTGGCGCATCAGCTTGGTCACCTGCGGGTTCGTGTAGTGGGTCCAGAAGGAGTGGCTGAAGCCGTCCGGGTCGGCCTGGAAGGTGATCAGGCCGTCGGGGTCGGGCGCGTCGGACTGGCCGGAGTTGATCATGAAGTCGTACTGGAATGCCTTGAAGCGCTCGCGGAACGAGTTCAGTTCGAGGGGCTCGATCTTGACGTCGATGTGCAGCGGCTTGAGCGCGGCCTGGATGATCTGGGCCTCCTGCGCGCGGGCCGAGTCGCCCGAGTTGATCATCAGGGTGGCGCTGAAGCCGTCCGGGTAGGCGGACGCCGCGAGCTCGCGCTGTGCGGCCGCCGGGTCGTTGTCGAGGGCCTGCACGTCGGCGGAGTACTGGATGGTCGGCGGGATCAGCGTGTGCACGGTCTGGGCGGCCCCAAAGGTGGTGGCCTTCGTGATGCCCTCCCGGTCGGTGGCGTAGGCGATCGCGCGACGCACGTGCCGGTCGGCGAAGTGGGCGTTCTGGGTGTTGAAGAACACCTGCTCGACGGCCCACGAGCCGAGCTTGGCCACGCTCACCGCGGAGTTGCCCTGCAACTGCTCGAGCGAGGCAGGGGCCACGTCCTCGATGCCGGCGAGCTGGCCAGCCAGCAACTGCTGGATGCGCTGGGTGTCGTCGGAGACCACCTTGTAAATCAGGCTCGCGGCGTAGGGCTTGCCCTCCTGCCAGTAGTGCGGGTTGGCCGTGAAGGTGGTGTCGCCGTTCGGGTCCCAGGCCTGGACGACCCACGGGCCGGTGCCGATCGGCTTGGCGAAGAAGTCCTTCTCGGTGCGTCCGCCGAAGTCGGCAGGGAAGATGCCGTTGGAGAACCCGGACAGCTCCGAGAGGAAGGGCGTGTACGGGCTCTTCAGGGTGATGGTCAGGGTGTGGGTGTCCGTGGCGACGATGCTCCTGATCGGGGCCTCGAGCGGCAGCGGGCCCTGGACCTTCCGGTGCCGTTCCAGGGAGAACCTGGCGTCCGCGGCGGTGACCGGGGTGCCGTCGGAGAACTCGAGGTCGGGACGCAGGTCGAAGGTGTAGGTGAGCAGGTCAGGGCTGACCGTGTACTTCTCGGCGAGCCACGGGATGATCTTCCCCTCCGTGTCGAAGGAGACCAGGGGCTCGAACACCTTGTCGATGGCGAAGGCATTGTTGGCGGTGATCTCGTTGTTCAGGTCGAAGGAGGTCACCGCGGCGGAGCGACCGTAGACGATCGTCCCACCCTTCTGGGGGCCGGTGGCCGAGGACGTCGCGCTGGGGCCGGGGCTCGCGGTACACGCCGCGAGCGCGAACACGGCGAAGATCACGGCGACGGCCCTGGCAGCGGCAGTGCGGAAGGTCATCGGTGGGATCTCCTGGTCGGGCCGGCAGCTTCGATGGTCCTGGCAGCGCCAGGACGGTGCGGGCTTGGGGTACGAGCGGACGATGTCGTCCGATCAGCACCTGCACCGGCGGCAGCTGGCGGAGGCGGACTTGCGTCGCCGTCCCCTTTGCTGCGCACTCGGAAGGATAGCCGACCCTCACTCGGCCTCGACGTCCGCACGGGGACGGGGTTAGCGTGGAAGCGGAACCAGTCGACGAGGAGGACGACATGCCGGGCGTGGATCCGCACATCGAAGAACTCGGGGCCTGGGTGAGTCTGGGCGTCCGGCAGAGCGTGCCGAGGACGCAGTTGCACGAACTCTTCGGGCCCACCTACGAGGCCGTGGCGACCGCCGCCGCGCGTGCGGGTGCCGAGGTGGTGGGCCCGGCGTACGCCGAGTACTTCGGCATGCCAACCGACACGGTGGACGTGGAGATCGGCTTCGGCGTGGACCGTGAAGTGGAGGTCGGTGGCATGGTGGCGGCCCAGCGTCCCGCCGTCCGCGCGGTGGTGGGGACACACGTCGGTCCGTACGACAAGCTCGAGGAGAGCTACGCCGAGCTGATGCCGTGGTTGGAGATGGAGGGCGTCGAACTCGGCGAATCGATGCTCGAGCTGTACGAGAGCCCGCCCGAGACCGACCCCGCCTCCACCGTGACCCGCCTGGTCTTCCCGCTCCCCTGATTCCCCACCGGGGTCGGGCTTGTCGGCCCCTTCCTGGTTTCGTCCCTGCCCGACCCTGATGCTAGGCTGGTCGGGCTGTTGAGGCAGCTTGGGGCTATGGCGCAGTTGGTAGCGCGTCTCGTTCGCAATGAGAAGGTCAGGGGTTCGAATCCCCTTAGCTCCACCATCCACAAGGCTCTCCCACTAGGGATGACGCAGACGATCAGACACCCCCCGTCAACGCTCGAAACAACTCGCCCCAGAGGCCAGGCGCCGCGTTCGCGAGGCAGGTTCCATTAGGTCACGCCCAGCGATACGGTCAGGAGCGGACCCCGCAGGAGCGTTGTGCAGTGATGCGCAGGAAGTCGAGAGATGGCACCGACCACCAAGGAAGCGCAGCGCGCTGAGCTGCACAAGACGATCTGGCGGATCGCCAACGACCTTCGCGGCAGCGTCGATGGCTGGGATTTCAAGAGCTACGTGCTGGGCATGCTGTTCTACCGGTTCATCTCCGAGAACCTCACCGCCTACGTCAACGCTGGCGAACATGAGTCGGGCAATACCGACTTCGACTACGGAGATCTCACCGACAGCGAGGCTCAGATCGCGATGCGGGGCATCGTCGAGGAGAAGGGCTTCTTCATCTTTCCCTCCGAGCTGTTCAGCAACGTCCGCGAGCGGGCCGCCCGCGACCAGAACCTCAACGAGACCCTGGAGCGAGTCTTCAAGAACATCGAGGCGTCGGCGGTCGGCACCGACTCCGAGGACGATCTGAAGGGCCTGTTCGACGATCTGGACGTGAACAGCTCCAAGCTCGGCCCGACGGTGGCCAAGCGCAACGAGAAGCTGGTCAAGCTACTGGAGGCGATCGGCGATCTGCCACTGGGCAACTTCGGCGACAACACCATCGACCTGTTCGGTGACGCATACGAGTACTTGATGCAGATGTACGCCTCCCAGGCCGGCAAGTCCGGCGGCGAGTACTACACGCCTCAGGAGGTCTCCGAGCTGCTGGCTCGCATCACCGTGGTCGGCAAGACCAGCGTCAACAAAGTGTACGACCCGGCCTGCGGCTCGGGCTCACTGCTGCTGAAGTTCGCCAAGGTGCTCGGTAAGGGCAACGTCCGCCAGGGCTTCTTCGGCCAGGAGATCAACCTGACCACGTTCAACCTGGCCCGGATCAACATGTTCCTGCACGACATCAACTTCGAGAAGTTCAACCTCGCCCACGGCGACACGCTCACCGACCCGGCCCACTGGGACGACCAGCCCTTCGAGGCGATCGTCTCCAACCCGCCCTACTCGATCAAGTGGGACGGGGACGCCAACCCGCTGCTGATCAACGATGAGCGCTACTCCCC
>MTLC01004730.1_pt1 | contig 15675 bp, 12 predicted proteins | sample 1982451 | NCBI WGS metagenome assembly MTLC01 (sample SAMN05710165, study PRJNA340218) | biofilm metagenome | isolation source: sample SPH anode biofilm adapted to +100 mV | place: USA | collected 2012-02-03 | reverse complement strand
CCTATCCTCTCCCTATCCTCTCCCTATCCTCTCCCTATAAACTCGTGTAAGATAGGAACTAAATAGGTAGAGGATATTGAGGGGGTATTGAGGAGATATTGATGAGATATTGAGATGAAATTGAGAGATAAGAGAGAAGCTTTAGGAAAGCAGAATATCAGATAATTAGAATCATGGCTTGTAGATTATTTAAACCACGAAAGACACGAAAACTGCTAGAAGAAGGATTTCGTGTTTTTAGTGTTTTTCGTGGTTAAATGTAATCAGCAACAGGCTAAATTCAAGATTCAAGAATTCAAAGAATAGCTACAAGCTGCTGCTGGCTCCTTGTCGGCTTGATGACTAAATTAAAATTCAAGAATTCAAAATTAGCCAGTAACTGACAGCCAGATGCTAGCAGCCATTTTCTTTAAAACGTGAGTTCCGATTAAAACTCTCAAAACAACTAGAAATAAGAAAATTTCTAATTAGGCTAATTTTTGGTGCTATTCAGAGAAAAGAAGAGAGTATGGGCGATCAAGAGCTGCGCTTAATTCATTCACTGAGATATACTTGCTAAACCTTTTAAACTCCTTTCCTTCAAAGAAGACGATAATTGTAGGACTTGCAAAAACGCCAAAATCAGCAGCATCTTGAGGGTTAGCCTCAGCTTCGACGAAAAACCTAGCCATTAATGGGTAGTTTTCTGCCAACATGTCATCAACCTTTGGTCTGAGTGCAACACAAGGAGGACAGGAATTATTATAAAAATAAACCATAACCGCCTGATTAGCATCGATTAGTTCCTTTAAGGTAAGAGAATCATCCATTTTACACATTTAATTTATTAGATGTAATCAAAAAGAGTGCCAGTAAAAAAAATAAAAATCTGTCAGAAAATCTAACACTGTCATTTACAATTGCTCACATTCGGGACAAGGGGGTAGATTGTAAAACCAAAGAGATAAAAGTTAAAAAAACGTTAAAAAAAATTGCCGAATGAAATATTTTATTATAAATTGGCTCGATTTCTTTGAAGAATTGCTATTTCATAGACAACAACAGAATTAGACGTTAATTACTAGAGTTATAAAGTATACACACCAAAAAACGGAGAAAAAGAAAACAAGAAACCACAAGTTAAAACCGACCTAAAGAAAACCCACATGGATTAAACCTGGGGGTCAAACAACAGAATAAATAAACACAAGTCTCTTAACAAATTAAATTACACACCAAAACCCCTTTGCTATGAGAAAGCTCTCATTATTGCTTGCTTTCCTTGCATTCATAGCGATGCAACTGCAAGCTCAACGGCAGATCACGGGAACTGTGACAAACGCAGATGACGGATCAACCATTCCCGGAGTTTCTGTTTACGTGAAGGGTGACCAAAAGACAGGTACTGTTACCGACATTAACGGTAAATACTCTTTAAAGGTCACCGAGAACGCCAAAGCACTGGTATTCTCATTTGTAGGCATGAACACAGTCGAGGCCACGCTCGGCGCATCCAACGTTGTTGATGCCAGAATGACCCCTGCTTCAACCTCTTTAGAAGGAGTTGTAGTAACTGCTCTGGGTATTACCCGTGAGAAAAAATCACTCGGATATGCGACACAACAAATCAGTGGTGACGCTATTTCCACCGTTAAAGGATCCAACTTTGTTACCTCGATTGCCGGTAAGGTTGCCGGTGTCAACATCAAATCAACGGGTAATATGGGCGGTTCTACCAACATCGTTATCCGTGGTAACAAGTCTATCCTAGGAAACAACCAGGCTCTTTTTGTAGTTGATGGGGTGCCTCTTGACAACTCCAACACGAACAACAGCGGACAATTAAGAGGACGTAATGGATTTGACTATGGTAATGCTGCTTCTGACCTTAACCAAAATGACATTGCTGACATCAACGTGCTCAAGGGTGCTGCTGCTACCGCTCTCTACGGTTCACGTGCGGCCAACGGCGTTGTATTGATCACTACAAAAAAAGGAACAGTACAAACAACAAAAGGTCGTAACATAGGAGTAAGTATCAGTTCCAATATTACTACAGGCATCGTTGATAAGTCTACCTTCCCAACCTATCAATCAAACTATGGAGCAGGTTATGGTCCATTCTACAGTGCCACCGATTATCCCTATTTCCGTTTTCGTTATGACATTGACGGAGATGGTAATAAAGACTATTCCGTACCAACGAATGCAGACGCATCACTAGGACAAAAATTTGATCCAAACTTGATGGTTTTCCAGTATGAATCATTTTATCCTGCATCAAGTAATTATCATAAGGCTACCCCTTGGGTTATGGCTGAAAATGGCCCTGACTATTTCTTAAACAATTCACTAAGTACATCAAATACAGTTGATGTAACCGGTGGAACAGAAAAGGGAGCATTCCGTTTATCATACACAAACTACTATGAAAAAGGTGTCCTGCCAAATAGTAGCCTCAAAAAGAATAACGTTCTATATAACGGATCTTACTCAATTCTAAAAGATCTTACCGTTTCTGCATCAGCCAACTTCATTAACACACGTGGTAAAGGCAGAAATTCAACTGGTTATAGTGACAACATCATGTCATCATTCAGACAATGGATGCAGACTAACGTTGACTACAAAGTTCAGGAAGACCTGTACAATGCCACAAAGCAAAACCTGACATGGAACCCAAACAATCCTAACAACTTAGCGCCTGCATATTGGGATAATCCATATTTCCAACGTTATGAGAACTATGAAACCGACGAGCGTAACCGTTTAATCGGTTATGTAGAGGCAAATTGGAAGGCAAATGAATTTCTTTCATTTATGGCCAGAGCTTCTGTTGATACCTATAACGAACTTCAGGAAGAGCGTAAAGCCAATGGATCAGCCTCTGGTGAATTTGGAGTTGGTCGTTATGAAGTCACTAGTGGATACTCACGCTACAATAGATTCTTTATCGAGAATAACTATGACTTGATGGCTAAGTTCAACAAAAGGTTCGGTGATGACTGGAGTACTTCAGCCATCTTAGGAGCAAATATTAGAAGACTTAGAAATGATCGCATATTTGCCTCGACCTATGGTGGACTAACCATCCCAAAACTATACTCTTTAAATAATTCAGCAGGAACTATGTTAGCACCTGAGGAGCTTGCCCAGCACATTGGAAGTAATGGTATTTACCTCAGCGCCTCTGTTGGTTATAAGAGTCTTATTTTCGTAGATGCTACTATTCGTAGGGATCAATCGTCAACACTTCCTAAGGGAGAGTGGACATATTACTATCCTTCAGTATCAGCAAGCTTTATCTTTAATGAGTTAATGCAAGATTATACTTGGTTAAACCTTGGTAAATTCAGACTAGGTTATGCAGAAGTTGGTAATGATGCTCCTTGGGGCTCAACCAATGACATATATGATCTCTTTGCTTCATTTGGAGATTATCCTTTGGTATCTGTACCAAGCACACTAAACAACGCTGACTTGAAACCTGAGAGAACTAAGAGCTTAGAAGCAGGTTTAGAGTTAAGTATGTTTGATAACCGTATTGGTCTGGACTTGAGCGTATACCAAACTCGTACTATCAACCAAATCATTCCATTAGCAGTTTCTTTTGCCACGGGTCGTACATCAAAGTACATTAATGCCGGTGAAATTGAGAACAAGGGTATTGAAGTTGCTCTTACGGGCAATCCTGTACGCATGAAAGATTTCCGTTGGGATGTCACACTAAACTTTACTAAACAAAACAATAAAGTTGTTGAATTGGCTCCCGGAATTGAGAACCTTCAAATAGCTTCCCTCCAAGGTGGTGTTTCTATTAACGCCCGTGTTGGTGAGACCTACGGTGTTATCCAAGGTACTGATTACATCTACAAAGATGGTAAACGTGTAGTCGGAGATGATGGTTATTATCTGCGTACTTCCACATCAGATAAGGTTTTAGGACATATCACCCCCGATTGGAATGCAGGTTTAATTAACAGCTTCTCATATAAAGATTGGTCAATGAGTTTCCAGATCGACTGGCAACAGGGCGGTAGTGTCTACTCTCTTGACATGGCTTATGGTCTATCAACCGGTCTCTATCCTGAGACAGACTATATCAACGACCTAGGCAACCCCGTTCGTAATTCATTAGAAAATGGTGGTGGATTAATCCTAGACGGAGTAAAAGCTGACGGAACACCCAATGATGTTCGTATCTCTGCTGACGACACCTACGCTTGGGGTGATAACAACTATCCAAGTAAGGAGTTCGTTTATGACGCCACTTATATTAAATTACGTGAAGTAGTAATCTCTTATAGATTACCTGAAAGACTAATGGCCAAGACCTTCATTCGTGGAGCAAGCCTCAGTTTAGTTGGAAGTAACCTTTGGATCATCCATAAGGATCTTCCATATGCAGACCCCGAAGCTAGCCAGAGTTCAGGTAATATTCAGGGATGGCAAAGTGGTGTTATGCCATCAACACGTAACATTGGTTTAACTGTTACTTTAAACTTCTAAAAATCGCTGCATATGAAAAGAATATTGTTTCCTCTCATGCTTTTAGCAGCAGTTTTGGTTTCCTGCACAAAAGATTTCGAGGAATTTAATACTGACTCCAAAAAACCATCTGTTGTACCAGGCAACTTCTTATTCAGTAATGCACAAAAAGCATTTGCTGATCAGGAGGCTAGTGTAAACATCAATGAAAATGTATTCAAACTGTGGACCCAATATATAACACAAACTGAATACATTGATGAATCTAATTACAACATTGTTAAAAGAACGGTTGCCAATCTAACGTTTGGAACATACTATCGTGATGTCTTAAGAGACCTTAAAGAAGCAAAAAAAGTTATTGCCACTGAGGAGGTTTTGACTGATGCCCAAAAGAAGGAAAAAGCATACCGTCTCTTGGTTATTGATGTTATGGAGTGCATGGTATGGGCTAATCTTGTCGAAATCTTCGGTAATGTTCCCTATACCCAAGCTCTTGATGAATCAAATGTAACTCCGGTTTATGACGATGCAAAAACGATCTATGTAGATCTACTCGCCAGATTGACCAATGCAGTTTCTAAGTTAGATCATAGTGAATCAGTCTTTGCTTCAGCTGATTTATATATGGGTGGAAGCACAGATGGCTGGATCAAACTTGCTAATGCATTAAAAATCAGAATCGGTGTCATATTAGCAGATGCAGAACCTGAAATTGCAAAACAAGCTGTTGAATCTGCTGTAGTTAGTGGTACTTTCATTGTAAATGAAGGCTGCGTAATGCCTTACCTTACAGGAACAAACTCTAATCCAATCTACCAAGACTTGGTAATGAGCGGTCGTAATGACTTTGTTCCAACCTCTCCATTTGTTGATCTGATGAACTCTTTAGATGATCCCAGAAGAGCTGCATATCTGACACAACTTGATGGTGCTTACGTTGGTGGAGCAGTTGGCGAACTGAATGACTTTGATGCCGCATCACATGTAGGCGATCTATTCATTGAACCTACATTCCCCGTTACTCTTTGCGATTATACGGAAGTAGCATTCAATCTCGCTATCGCTGCTGAACATGGCTTCTCTGTTGGGAAATCTGCTGCTGAGTATTATACAGAAGCAATAGGCAACTCAATGGATAGTTATGGAATTAGCGCTGCTGATAAAGATGCTTATCTGGCTAAACCCGAAGTTGCCTATGCAACTGCACCTGGTACCTGGAAAGAGAAAATTGGTAGACAAACTTGGATTGCTTACTATTTCAGAGGCTTAACAGCATGGACATCAATCAGACTTCTTGATGCTCCTGTCTTAACTCCAGCTCCAAATGGCGTAGTAAGTTCACTCCCTGTTCGTTTTACCTATCCTATCAATGAACAGACCTTAAACCGCACCAACTATCAAGCTGCTGCATCAGCAATTGGTGGTGACCTTCTGACAACTAAACTATTCTGGGATAAATATTAATTCCTGAATTATATTATAAAAAAGAGCTGTCCATCTGGACCGCTCTTTTTTATTTTGACTTTAACCATAAGTGTTCTGCTAAACCAGTTATCTCAGTATAATTAATTCGCTTACCCTCTAACTCTCGACTAAGAAGGAGCAAATACTCAACATTCTTTTGATTGCTAATCTCTGGCACAAGTGTAACCGATTTAGTTCTAAAGCCATGCTTAAAAAATTGCTCGTCAAGTGCATTTAGTATTTTTCTATGAGTGGTAAAATTCCTAACTATTCCATTCTTTCCAACCTTTTCCTGGCCCACTTCAAACTGAGGCTTTACCAATAAAACAGCCTCTCCGGAATTTGTTAGAAATTCATCCAACAAAGGAATAACATGATTCAATGAAATAAATGATAGATCTCCTGTCACTAGATCAACCTTCTGTGGACAAGACCATGTTCGGATATCTTGCTCTTCATATACTTCTACTCTCTTTTCTGTCCTTAAACTCTCATGCAGTTGATCTCTACCAACATCAACTGCATAAACTTTAGATGCTCCCCTTTCAAGTAAAACCTGAGTAAAACCCCCAGTTGAACTGCCCATATCAAGGGCTGCCTTACCCTCCACCTTTATCTTGAAATCATCTAATGCCTTCTTTAACTTCAATGCTCCTCGACTAACATAAGAGTCTAGAATAGCAGGTATTACATTAATCTGGTCAAGCTCATCGACAATGAGAGACGCTTTCATAACAACCATCCCTTTTACATAAACTCGTCCCTCTTTTATTGCTTCGGTTGCTCTTGTACGAGATGTAAAATCACCTCGATTTACAAGAAATTGATCTAAACGTGACATTCCAGCAAAAAATCAATTGATTAAGTTCAACAATTTAAACACTAAAACAGTAAAGTGACAGCTCCAAAATAGCGCTATACAAAAAACCGCAGCGATTATTTAGATAAATCACTGCGGCTTATGATGTGGGCCCACCTGGACTTGAACCAGGGACCTACTGATTATGAGTCAGTTGCTCTAACCGTCTGAGCTATAGGCCCAAAGTTGGCTTTTGGTTTTTGTTTCTTCGGTGCAAAAATACAAAATTTATTCTAAACTTTGCATCAAGAAATAAAAGAAGCGTGACAGAACAAAGAAATTTGATGACTTTCGATCCTCAGGAGATTGATGCCATTGTTTTTGATTTTGGTGGAGTTTTACTTGATATTGATTTTTCAAGGACGATAAAAGCCTTTGAAGAGTTAGGGTTAGCCTCATTTACAGAACAATACTCAGCCCATATACAGGCTCCTTTATTTAGAGAGCTTGAAACGGGTTCAATCACACCAAGTCACTTCAGAGATGGGTTAAGAGATTTGTTAGGCCAGCCTATTACAGACTCTCAATTAGATCAAGCATGGAATGCACTTCTCCTCGATTTCCCAAGAGTGCGAGTTGACTTACTTCGCAAAGCGGCTCAAAATTATCGCCTATTCCTCCTAAGTAATACCAACATTATCCATTACCAAAAGTACAACTCCGATTTCTATACCACCTATGGGGTTAACCTTGACGATCTATTTGAAAAGGCGTATTGGTCATTTCAGATAGGCATGAGAAAACCAGATCTGGAAATATATCAATACGTAGTAAATAGCAGTAATTTAAATCCTGCTAGAACACTGTTTATTGATGACTCATTAGTCAACATAAATGCAGCTATTGAATGTAGCATAAACGGTCATCACCTAACTAAGGATGTGACTGAACTTTTTTCTAAAGAAGGGCAGATAAAGACAATAGAATAAAAAGACGAGAACGGGTTATTCCGTTATATTATCTCCAGAACGCTTAAGCATTCTATACAATGTGGTTTTTCCTATGTCCAGCTTTTCAGCAACCAGACGAGCATTGTTATGATACCGTGACATAAAATGTTTAACAATCTCAACACTATACTCTTCTAACGTTCTTTCAGTTTGAAGGAAATTATCTCTACTAACAGTCGAAGTAAAGGTGATATCGTCTGGACGAATAGTTCCAGTACCTGCCATAACGCAAGCAAGATCCATAACAGCCTTTAATTCTCTAACATTACCAGGGTAGGTATATCGTAATAGTTTTTCTTGTGCTTTAGCTGAAAGACTAATCGAATCCAACGCATTTTTTTTACAAAACTCATCAATGAAGAATTTAGCTAACAACAAGACATCATCGCCACGTTCCCTTAATGGGGGTAATTCAATAGGTAAACCTAATAATCTAAAGTATAGATCTTTTCTAAACGTTCCTTTTTGAACCTCCTCGGCAAGATTTTTATGAGTTGCTACGATAATTCTTACATCCGTTTTAATAACATCATTGCCGCCGACCCTTACTACCTCCTCTTCTTGTAACGCTCTTAATAGCTTAGTTTGCATATTAAGATCCATATCGCCAATCTCATCAAGAAATAAAGTTCCCCCAGCAGCCTCCTCGAATTTCCCAATTCTCTTAGCCATTGCCCCTGTAAAACTCCCCTTCTCATGTCCAAAAAGCTCACTTTCTACAAGGTCGGCCGGAATCGCAGAAACATTTATAGCAACAAACTTAGCTTTTCTACGTCTGGAGTTATAGTGAATAGATTTTGCCACCAACTCTTTCCCCGTTCCCGTTTCCCCATAGATACTAACAGTAATATTTGTACGAGCGCCCTTCTCAATCAAATTGAAGACCTGCTGCATCACTTGACTATTCCCTTTTATAGGATTATAATCTAAATACTTCCGCTCTACCTCCTGTTCAAGTTCTGATATTTTATTTTGCAAAGAAATATGCTCAGCTATCTTCTTTACCAAATTAATAAGCCTGCTATGCATATTCCGATCCTTGACAATGTAATCATAGGCTCCCTGACGTAACAACTCAACAGCAGTACTAATATCTTGCTGACCGGAAACTATAATAACAGGAACATCAGGAAACATTTTCTTTACTTTCTTGAAAAGCAAAGCTCCGGTAGAATCAGGTAAAAGATAATCGAGTGATATTATATCTGGGACAAGATTCAGACTATTTAGAAAATCCTTCCCTGTAGAAAAAACTTGAACATCTGCACCCGTCTCTTTAATAAGACTTTCGCGTAATGCCTTACCAGTTATTTCATCGTCCTCAACGAGGAAAACTCTCAATGGATTCACGGCTTTGTTGTTTGTAAGTTGTAATTGATTATAAAATTAATACAAACAAATGAAAAAGGTGATTATTTATTCAATAGCATGAATGATATTTTATTGGATATAAAATAGAAAGAAAGATCTCAAACACCAAAGTAAATAAATCACCCCATCTGAGATAACAGTCTTAGCTTCTTGAAATCCAATATAGTAAGAGTATTATCCTCAATAATAATTGTCTGTTCGTTTGACAAATCTCTTAATACCCTAACAAGGGTATCCTTTGTCATACCAGTCATCTCAGCCATATCTTGAAACGATAGTGTCAGTTTCATTGGATTTGTGCCATAAATATGTTCATTCAAGTAAAGGAGGTTATCAGCTACTCTACCGATTACCTGTTTTTGAGTCAAGAAAATGAACTTATCGAAATAACTGATAACTCGTTTGCTAATCATTCCTATAACTGCTTCAGACACCTGAGGATTACGCTTGATAATATCCTTAATCACTTCAACATCAAAGAAACAACAACGGGTTGTCTCAACCGCCTTAAGCGAGAAATGGTGCTTAGAATCAACATAGATACCAGGACCACTTATCATTGAGACCGGCTTGATAATATCCAGGATAAAATTCTTCCCATTAGGTCCTTCAATATAAGTTTTAGCCAGACCCGAAGTAATGGTAACAATTTGGGTTGCCTTAGTCCCCTGCTTGTATATTATCTCATCGGGATTGTAAATTACCTCACACCGAACCGACTCAACAGTCGCTAAATCTTCCTGTGAGAAGAGTTTAAAAATTGGGGATTTAACAAAGCACTCAGCACAATTCATTGTCTTACAGTCACTCTTCATCTAGCTCCGATTTAAAACGTATTTGTTACGATGTAAATATACTACATGACGATTTAAAAGTTGCTATGAAGCCCTTAAGAACGAAATAATCAATCACAATATCGTATCCTGATCGCTATATATCAACACATTACACTCAAATATAATTATTACAACTTCTACATTTGTCAATACAAAAAAACAAGTGCAATGAAAAAATCTTCAATGAGTTTCAATCCCCCAAAAGCTGAGATCACCTTATGATCAGGCTATTGTATTGGCCATTGAGAATAAATCACAAAGACATGAAAAAACTCACACTCTTACTCTTTAGCCTCTTTCTATTTGTCGGCCTTATAAAAGCGCAGGAATTTCAGGTTCTTAAGCCTATTCAGAATTGCCTGATAAAAGGAACCTCAACTATGCATGACTGGGAACTAAACATTACTCAGATTAACGGGAAATCAGACATAGTTAAGACAGATGGAAAGATCACTCAGATAAAAGATATCGCAATAACTATTCCTGTCATAGGACTTAAAAGTTCAAAAAGTACCATGACGGATAAAACCTATGAGCTCCTAAAAAAGGATCAATACCCTTCGCTCAAACTAGAGTCAAACTCGATCACGCTGACCCAAGCGGGTGTAGATTATAAAGCTACAATTCAAGCCAACATTACAGTTGCAGGACAAGCAAGAAAAAAGACAATTGTCTCAACCATAAAGGTAGCTGCGGATGGAAAAGTAACAGCCTCGGGAACATTTACATTGCTGCTAACTGAGTTTGGGCTTGAACCTCCTAAGATGTTTCTTGGCGCCTTAAAAACCGGAGATCAAATAACCATTCAATACGAAATCAATCTTAAATAACCTTAATACATAAATCTCTTATGAAAGCAAAACTTTTAATCGTAACAATCTTGGTTTTAGTCGGAATGACAACCTATGCTCAAAGAATTACTCAATTTGAAGAACCTAAAAACACAGAAGAGATCACAAAAGTGAAAGTACATGTTGGAGGCGATTTTGCCCTTCAATTTCAGGGGCTAACTCACAGTGCAGATAGTTCATTAATCAGTCTGGGTAAAGGATTTAACCTTCCAACTGCAAACCTCTCACTTACCTCATATCTCGCAACAGGAGTTAAGGTATATCTAAACACCTTCTTATCGTCAAGACATCATAATGAATCATGGGTAGAAGGCGGATACATTCAAATGGATGCTTTACCTTTCTTTGGTAGTGAAACCATTGACCAATTGATGAAAAACCTGACTTTTAAGATTGGCTTCATGGAAATAAACTACGGTGATGCCCATTTCAGAAGAACAAATAACGGTAAAGCCGTATACAATCCATTTGTTGGTAACCTTATTATGGATGCTTATACCACTACTCCATCTATTGAAGTCATGTGGAGAAAGAATGGCATCATCTTAATGGGAGGTATCACAGGGGGAGCCCTGAAGCCAGCTCTAGGTGCTTATGTTGCCTCAACTAAATCATATGTAACCTACAACTTTGTTGACGAACTCGCCTTTTATGGAAAAGTGGGTTACGACAAAAACATCCGTGAAGACTTCAGAGTCAGAGCAACATTATCAGCCTATTTTAATTCTAAGAACCACGGCGGCACTCTTTTCGCTGGCGACAGATCCGGAAGCAGGTACTATCTGGTTATGAATAAACCTACCAAGTCATCAGCCGACTATGATATCACTCAGAATGCTTTCTTACAAAACTGGGGACCCGGTTCTACTGATAAAAACAACACTTTTATGTTTAACCTTTACTCAAAGTTCAAAGGTTTTGAAGTATTTGGAACGTATGAATCAGCCTCAACAACAAGTCCTTCTGAGGTTCTGACCACAACTAAAACTAAAAAGAGCGATTATAACTTTAACCAAATAGCTATAGAAGGCCTCTATTACTTCGGCAAAAAGGAACAGTTTTTTGTTGGAGGCCGTTACAACAAGGTTACTGATAATTCAGGTGGTGATAACGCATTCCTAAACAAGAATAACACCATTAAAACAGATAACAAATCGGTTGATCGGGTGCAGTTCACTGCTGGATGGTACCTTACCCCAAATATGGTTGCTAAACTTGAATATGTAGATCAGAACTATAACAACTTTAACAAATGGGGCAATGATGCAGGCTTTAAAGGCTTTATGTTCGAGGCTGCTATCTCATTCTAAGATACCCTTCTTATTATCATAGTCATCGTTTCTTACTTCAAAGGGTTCGGAAGCTGTTACTACACTTTCGGACCCTTATTTAAAACATCTGCTTTTGGAAGAGACTTATCAACTCGTTTTAATCTTATGACCAGACCCTTTTTAATCATTCTATTTCTTATTCTCTGCAGCTTAACAAGTCAAGCAGAAGAACCAAGAAGAATATCCCTTACATTTCTTCCTCAGAGTACTATAGTGATTAAAGGAAAGTCAAACATCTCTGAGTTCAGCTTTTCCCAAACAAAAGCCCTTGCCCAAACTGAGATTCTCGTAAATGCCTCATTGACCCAACCTCCGCAGCTACTATCCGAGATAAGTTTAAATATCCCCTTATCGGGCTTTCGATGTAAAAACCCGCTTATGTTAAACGACTTCTTAGAGGTTACCCGTGCCAATGAGTCTCCCAATGTCGTTATTACAATACACAGTATTGAGATCGATTACAGCCTTGGAAGAATCATGAAAAATAGCTTTTCTGGCAAAGCTTCAATCACGATTTCCCTTGCCAATAAATCAAAACCTTATACCATCTCATTTACTGGTAAACTTTCAGATCAGGTAATGAATCTTAACAGCTCTGTTGAGATCGCTTTCAGCGACTTCAATATCGATCCACCCACTAAACTGGGCGGTCTAATCAAGGTTAAAAACCAACTAATTATCGAACTGAATTTATCTCTAAAAACACCTAATAACATTACGCTTACTCAATCTCAACTACTCTCCAGCAAAGAGATTAACCAATAACCAATCTAAGCTTCGCTATTGGCTAAATCAGCCAATATCGACTTAATCTCTTCTACATTTAATGATGTTATTAATTGCATTTTATGAGTCTTAAAGTGGGGAACTCCCTTAAAATATCCAGAGTAAAACTTACGCATCTCAACCAAAGCAGTTCTCTCTCCTTTATACTCAATAGCAGTCTCAAGATGTCTTAAGGCGGTTTTTGCTCTAACAGTCAGAGAAGGTTCCGCTGGAATTGTCCCATTAGCCATAAATTGCTTAACCGAAGCAAAAAGCCAGGGATTACCAATAGCGGCTCTTCCAATCATAACCCCGTCGACACCAAATGTGTTTTTTGCACTGACAACCTGTTCAGGAGTACTAATATCCCCATTGCCGATTACCGGGATTCGCATTCGTTGATTCTCTTTGACCTTGCCAATAAGAGTCCAGTCAGCCACACCACTATAGAGTTGACTTCTTGTCCGACCATGAATAGTTATTGCCTCAATTCCTACATCCTGAAGGCGTTCTGCTACATCAACAATAGGCTTATCCGTCTCATCCCAACCAAGTCTGGTTTTAACCGTGACTGGTAGATTGACTGCCTTCACGACAGCTTCGGTAATCCTGATCATTTTGGGGATATCCTTTAATATCCCTGATCCTGCACCCTTGCTAACCACCTTCTTCACAGGACAGCCCCAATTAATATCAATTACATCAGGATTGGCCGACTCTGCATAGCGAGCAGCCTCAACCATCGAATCAAGATCGGCTCCAAAAATCTGTATCCCCACGGGACGTTCTGCCTCAAGGGTAACTAATTTACGCAGACTCTTATGAGCATCCCGAATTAGTCCGTCAGATGATACAAATTCTGTATAAACCATATCAGCACCCTGCTCTTTGCAGATCAACCGATATGAAACATCTGTAATATCTTCTAAAGGAGCCAATAGAATCGGGAAATCCCCTAAGTCTAAATCACGAATCTTCATTCAACAGATTTTTCACAAAGTTAAGAAGGATTTTCTCAAGGGTAAAAAACAGAGAACAGGCATGTTTTTTGAATCAAAATATGTCAAACTTTGTTACGTTATTATTCGACAAACCGTTTCAAGCGCTCCCAACATAAGATTCATATGACAGAAAAAAGCAAGATACTTTGGGCTGATGACGAGATTGACCTCCTCAAAGCACACGTGATGTTCCTTACTCAGAAAGGATATGACGTCACAACAACCAATAATGGATACGAAGCGCTTGAGCTAATTGAACAGCAAGAGTTTGACATTATTTTTCTTGATGAGAATATGCCAGGACTTACTGGCATTGAGACCCTCGAAAAGATTAAACAGCTCTTTCCTCATCTACCAGTTGTAATGGTAACAAAAAGCGAGGAGGAACATATCATGGAAGAGGCTATTGGTAGCAGAATAGCAGACTACCTGATTAAACCGGTCAATCCTAATCAACTTCTTCTTGCGGTCAAGAAAAATCTGGAAAAGAAAGAGCTAGTCATCCAAAAAACCAATATTAGTTACCAACAGGAATTCCGAAACATTGGAATGGAGATCAGCAACAGACTAGATTTCAACCAATGGATTGAGATTTACAAAAAGATAATTGGGTGGGAAATCAGGCTTGCTCAATCAGGTGATTCAAGTATGCTGGAGGTTCTTCGCCAGCAAAAGGAGGAAGCTAATCAAGTCTTTACGAGGTTCATTGAACAGAACTATCAAACATGGGTCAAGCCTACTACCAGTAACAAACCCATCATGTCACATACTCTATTAAAAGAGAAACTCTTCCCGTTAGTACAAGCTAATGACAACCTTGCTTTCATTTTAATTGATAACCTTCGTTTTGATCAGTGGAAAACCATTCAACCATTAATTGAGGAGGCCTACAGATTAGAATCGGAGGATCTTTACTATGCCATCTTACCAACCGTAACTCAGTTTGCCAGAAACGCTCTTTTTAGTGGCTTAATGCCCTCAGAGATAGCTAAGAAGTATCCACAGTGGTGGCTAAACGACTGGGATGAAGGGACAAAAAACCAGTATGAAGAAGAGCTTCTGGGAGAGAATCTAAAACGATATGGTCGTGATATAAAATTCTCATTTAATAAGGTGTTAAATCTAACTGTAGGCAAGAGACTGGCAGATAGTGTTTCTGATCTGAGTACATATAAGCTCAATGTGATTATCTATAATTTCGTCGATATGCTTTCACATGCCCGGACTGAGATGGAGATAATCAGAGAGCTGGCTGACGATGAGCCGGCTTATCGTTCACTAACGCTTAGTTGGTTTGAACACTCACCCCTATTTGATATCATCAGACAATTAGCTTTTAAGAGAATTCCAATAATCATCACCACTGACCATGGAAGCATCAGAGTGCAGAACCCAGTCAAGATTGTTGGAGACAGACAGACCAATACCAACCTACGATTTAAAGTCGGGAAAAATCTAAATTACAACAAGAAAGAGGCTTTTACGATAGCTAATCCGGAGGATATTTTCCTTCCTAAGCCATCAATAAGTTCAAGCGTAGTTTTTGCCAAGAACTATGACTTCTTTGCTTATCCGAATAACTTCAATTACTACGCTAATTATTACAAAAACACTTTCCAGCATGGAGGCATTTCTATGGAAGAGATGCTGGTGCCGTTTATCTTCTTAAAACCCAGATAAAAACAGAGGCTCCTGACGTCGTTGAGCGTAGTCGAAACCATTGTATGTACTTCATCTGTACTTCTCCTCCTGTTCTCCTCTTATGCCTCTCCCTATC
>MTLC01001000.1_pt2 | contig 15678 bp, 12 predicted proteins | sample 1982451 | NCBI WGS metagenome assembly MTLC01 (sample SAMN05710165, study PRJNA340218) | biofilm metagenome | isolation source: sample SPH anode biofilm adapted to +100 mV | place: USA | collected 2012-02-03 | reverse complement strand
GGCCGACGCATCATCAACTGGTACCTGAACATGGGAGGGTGAGCGCGGCTGCCATGAAACCTTTCCGTTTCAGCCTCACCTTTTACATCCTCTCCGCCGTGAGCCTTTTGCTCGTGCTCACCTGGCTACTCCTCTCGCTGATCTCGTTCAAGACTGCAGAAAAAGACCTGCTGACCCAGAAAGGGGAAGACACGCGGCTTCTGCTCGGCGCCATCGTCTCCGTTTTGCCGCGCCCGCTGGCACCACCCGACCCGGGCAGCGGTGTGGCGCGGTATCTGGAGCAGTTGAGGCAGGACGGAAGCTTCGAAGGGCTGCTCGTGGTGGATGACGCCTGGCGACGGCTCTACGCGTATCCCGACGGCAGTGCGGTGGACGACAGTCTTCTGAGCGTGCTGAACAGCGGGCGTTCGCTTTTTCAAATTTCTCCCGACCACGCCACGTGCCGCCTGTACTCCGCGATCGCCGAGCAGGGGAAGGTTGTCGGGGCGGCCCGGCTCACGCTGTCGCTTCGCCCCGCACAGGAGCGGCTCTCCTCGTCGCGCCGCCTTTTTCTCGCCTACTTTGCCCTGGATTTCCTGCTTCTACTGGTGCTTGGTTCCTATCTGCTCTCGCGCACCGTGGTTTCCCCATTCAAGAAACTTCTCCAGGCCACGCGCAGGATCACCGCAGGAGATCTGGGCGTTTCCGTGAACGTGGAGGGGAGTGCGGAGGTTGCGGAGCTCTCCGAGTCGTTCAACAGCATGCTCGTGGCGCTAAGGGAGAAGAGGGTCGAGGTCGAGGAAAAGGTCGCCGCGCTGACCTGGGCCAACAAGGAGCTGGTCGAGGCCCGCGGCGAGGCGGTCCGTTCCGAGAAGATGGCCTCCGTGGGACTTTTGGCCGCGGGTATGGCACATGAGATCGGTACACCGCTTGCGGCGATCATGGGTTACAGCACGATACTCAGCGAGGATCTTGCCGAGGACCCGGAAAAGGCGGATTACCTGCGGCGGATCACGGAGGAATCGCAGCGTATCGACCGGATCGTTCGGGGGCTTTTGGATTACGCCCGCCCGAAGGACGCGCAGCGCGAAGAGGTTGTGGTCGGGGGACTGATCGAAAAGGTGCTCGAGCTTCTTTCCGCGCAAGGGGTGTTGAAACATCTGGACGTGTCGGTGGAGATAGCGGCGGAGCTTCCCTGCGTGAACGCCGATCCGCACCAGTTGGAGCAGCTGCTCATAAACCTGGTCATGAACGCCAGGGATGCCATGCCGCTGGGAGGGAAGCTCTGGCTAAAGGGAAGCCTTCGAGGAGCCGATGTGGTCGTCGAGGTGATCGACAGCGGCCATGGAATGCCGCCGGAACATCTCGGCAAGGTTTTTGACCCGTTCTTCACCACGAAGGAGCCCGGGAAAGGGACCGGGCTGGGGTTGGCCATCGCCGCCCGCATCGCCGAATCCTGCGGCGGAAAGCTTGAGGCCCAAAGCGAGCAGGGGAGGGGAAGCCGCTTCATACTGACCCTTCCGGCAAAAGCAGGGGCTGCAGAGTAGGGGGCGGCTGAGCTGTCGGACCAGTCGGACCAGTCGGACCAGTCGGACCAGTCGGACCAGTCGGACCAGTCGGACATGGCCGACAGAAAACTGAAGGAGCAGCATTTGACCGAGAAGAAGAAAATCCTGGTTGTGGACGACGAGGAGAACCTGCGCCACATGCTGCAGGTGCTCCTCAAAAAGCAGGGCTACCTGGTGGAGCAGGCGCCGGACGGTGCCGACGCCCTCGCCAAGGCGCGTGAGGGGGACTATTCCTTCATCCTCTGCGACATCCGCATGCCGGTCATGGACGGCAAAAGCTTCCTAACCGCCTGCACCAAGGCTGGCGTCGGCGCCACGGTGATCATGATGTCCGCTTACGGTACCGTCGATGACGCCATCGAGTGCATGAAGCTTGGGGCCTACGACTACATCTCCAAGCCCTTCAACAGCGACGAGGTCGCCCTCGTCCTGAAAAAGGCGGAGGAGCGCGAGCGCCTGAAGGACGAAAACCGCCGCCTGCGCGAGGAGGTGGGGCGCGGCAACACCTTTTCGGAGATCATCACCCGCAACGCGCGGATGTCCGAGATCATGCAGCTTGTCAAAAAACTCTCCGAGCACAAGACCACGGTCCTCATCCAGGGCGAATCCGGCACCGGCAAGGAGCTCATCGCCCGCGCCCTGCACAACTGCGGCTCGCGCAGGCAGGGTCCCTTCGTTGCCGTCAACTGCGGCGCCATACCGGCCTCCCTTCTTGAGAGCGAACTCTTCGGCCACGTCAGGGGGGCCTTTACCGACGCAAGCTACGACAAGGTCGGGCTGTTCGAGGAGGCCGATGGCGGCACCCTTTTCCTCGACGAGATCGCCGAGCTGCCGCTGCCGTTGCAGGTGAAGCTTTTACGCGTACTCCAGGAAGGGGAGATCCGCCGGGTTGGCGGAGCGGCCGCCACGAAGGTCGACGTGCGGGTGGTGTCCGCCACGAGCCGCGACCTCGTTCAGGAGATCGCCAACGGCAAGTTCCGCGAGGACCTATACTTCCGGCTCAACGTCTTCGCACTGACCCTGCCTCCGCTGCGCGGGCGCATCGAGGATGTGCCACTGCTGGTCGATCATTTCCTGCAGAAATACGGCGCGCTTATGGGAAAGCCGGGGGTGCGCCCCACGCCCGAAGCCCTGCAGGCTCTACTGCACTACCGCTGGCCGGGCAACGTGCGGGAGCTCGAAAACTGCATGGAGCGCGGCCTTGTCCTTTGCGAGGGGACTTCGCTCGGATTGGCGGCGCTCCCGGAGGCGGTGCGCGACGGGGCGGGGCTTGGTCGGTCGCTGCCTGAGCTGCCCGATTCCCTCTCCATCAAGAAAGGAGCCGAGGCGCTGGAGCGCCGGCTCATAGTGCGCGCCCTCGAACAGACGGGCGGGAACCGGACTCACGCGGCGCGCCTGCTCGAGATCAGCCATCGCGCTCTTTTGTACAAGCTGAAGGAATACGATCTGGGTTAGCCGTTCGCATGGTGCCAAATTTTGCGTGGTCCTGGGGTGTTGCTATGAAAAAAATGCATAGGCTTCCCCGCGCACCCGTGGTATGGTATTTCGCAACTGTGCGGTTTGACGCTGAAACGGTGTCAGCCCCGAGCGGCGTTGCTCGAGGCATGGTTGTTGCTGCCAAGCCCGGGGCAATAAAAAACACGTATGAGGTGTACTGATGTCGTTGTGGAAAGTTCTCGCCGCTCTTACCTTCGCAGCAGCCGTTTCCCTCTCCTCACAGGCCTTCGCCATGTCGCAAGGTTGCAGCGGTGACTGCGCATCATGCCATTCGATAACCATCCAGGAGGCGAGCGGTCTTTTAAAGGAGATCGGCTCGGTCAAAGACGTCAAGCCGGCACCGGTGCGCGGACTCTACGAGGTCACCTTCGAACAGCAGGGGCAAACGGGGGTCGCGTATCTCGACTACGGCAAAAAGCACATCATAGCCGGCCCGGTCTTCGACATCGCCTCGCGCCAGCCGGTGGGAGGTTCGGCGCAGGCAGCGCACCAGGAGCGCAAGGATCACCTGGACCCCGCCACGCTCACACCGGAGAACTCACTGGTGCTCGGCAATCCAAACGGCAAGAAGAAGCTCTACGTCTTCACCGATCCGGAGTGCCCGTACTGCGCGAAGGCCCACGTCGAGCTGAAAAAACTGGCGGACATGGAGCCTGATCTCGCCATCTACATCAAGTTATTCCCGCTCAAGATGCATCCGAAGGCATACGACAAGTCCCGGGTAATCCTGTCGCGCAAGTCGATGGAGCTCCTCGACAAGTCGTTCGCCGGAAAGCCGCTTCCTCCCGCGACCGACAAGGATGACAAAAAGCCGATTGACGATACCATCCGCTTCGCCGGGGCCAACGGCATCAACTCGACGCCGACCCTCGTGCTTCCGGACGGGCGCATACAGCCCGGATTCCGGAGCGCGGAAGAGATGCGGGAACTGCTGCGCTAGCCGGCACCCGTTACGGCGCACCGGCCGATGACGCAAAAAATACGACCTCCTGGGCTGGAGCCTGGAAGGCTTAATTTGGAATGAACGTCCCCTCTGGAGATGGAGGTGTTTGATGAAAAATAGCAAGAGACTTCTCGCCGCGGCTTCCTTTTTCGCGCTGTCCTTCGCCCTGCAGGCGTTACCGGCCCAGGCCCAGCTTTCGTGGCCGGGCGAGCCGTACTGCGTGAAGCCCGCCTTCGTCGCCGGCAATATACCGCCAAACCTGCTGCTCATGATCGACAACTCGGCCAGTATGTACGACCTGGCCTATGTCGACGAAGGGAAGAAGCACTGCTCGAACAACTCCGCCAAGGTCTGCACCGAGAATGCCGACTGTCCGGGCGGCACATGCAGCGTCTTCGAACGCCGCCCCTTCTACTGTTATGACCAGACCTTTGACAGTGCCAAGCCCTACTACGGCTACTTCAACAAGGACAAGTTCTATTACTATTACAAGAAGCAGGATGACGGGTCCGGAGACGAATTCAAGGTCGTCGCGGGAAACACGCTCGCCGAGGCCCTGACCTCCGTTTCCTGCGGCACCAATGCCGCAAACACGACCAAGACATTCCCGGGGCAGATGTGCCTCGAGTACACCTCCGCCAAAAAGATGGTCGCTTTCGTCGCCAAGGGGAGCTACCTCAACTGGTTGACCGCATCGAAACTCGACACCGAGAAGCAGATCCTGACCGGTGGCGTCTTCGACGGTTCCGCCTTGAAGCCCCAGTCGCGCGGCTGCGTGGGACAGGCGTTCGTAAAGGACCAGAACACCACCGACTTCGTCAACTTTTCCGATGGCACCCCGGACCCCAACACCTCGCTCGAGGTGACCTACACCATCACCGGCGAACCCAATCCGTATAACCCGACCGCCCCTGCTACCGGTGGTCAGACCTACATAAACCTCTTTGGCGGGGCCGCGTTCAACTACAGCAACTGCCAGGATGCCATCACCTCGATAGCCAGCGGCGGCAACGCCGACATCAAGCAGGACGTCAGTGCCTGTCTTTCGAGCACTGCGCCTGCCACCGGCACCTGCCGAACCGTACCGGCTGCCTTTCAGCCGTTTCCTGCCTGCTCCACCAGCTCGGACTGCTATCTGAACAAGGCGAGCACCTCAGCCTACGTCTGCCAGAAATACCTGAACAAGAGCTGCACCGGCCTGAGCGATACCACCTCCTGCGCCGTGCTGGCGCGGAACTCCTGCTCCGTCGATCCGACCATCGCCTGTACGACCGATGACAACTGCCTAATAGACGTACCTGCGAAAAACGGCACCTGTACCACCAGCAAGAGCATGTACACCCCGACCCCAGGCAGCAAGGACAACCCGCCGGGGAACGCCTGCGTCACCGATGCCGACTGCAAATTCAAGTCGACCGGGACCATCTTCACGCCTAAAACCGGGGCGTGCGTCGGCTACGTCGCGGCGACCACCGCGAACAAGGGACCCTGCATCAGCACAAGCGCCGCCGACTACGGCCCGTGTGTCGCCAACTACGTGGGCGACTGCGTGCTCACCGCGCAAGGGGCGGCGACGAAGACCAAGGTGAGCTTCCAGCAGTCCATGCAGGAGTGCTGGACCATCCGTGGCGAGACCCACACCGCCGCCGACGGTTACGGTTTCCCGAACATGAACACGGTGCTGAACCAGTGCCCGGACATCTACGCTTCTTACAAGACCTGCCATAACGACCGCCTGAAGCAGTGCACCGTCGACACCGACTGTGCGGCCGACGGCACGGTTACCTGCGATTCGGGGCCCAGCGCCATCGGCCCAGGCAACCCGGCGCTTCTGTGCGGCACCAACTACGAGGGGCAGTTCTTCACCAAGGACACGAATGGCAACTGGGTGGTGACCGCCAGCGGCGCCGCCAACAGCTACCTGGCGATGAAGGAAGCCGAGTACCGCTTCTGCGGCGACATGACGGCGCCCCCCGTCACCGACCCGACCGATTCGCCCTCTGATACCGCTCTGACCGACAACATGCCCGCGATCCTGAGCGGCATCGGTGTCGAGGCGCAGTTGGGTGCGCCGATCCAGACGATGAGGGCCCGGGTCGCCGCCACTTCCTGCACCACGGTGAGCGACTGCGCTGCGATTGATCCGGACAAGCAGTTCACCTGCACCGGCAGCGTCTGCCAGCCGATCGGGCTTATCCAGGAGTTCGCCAGCAAGATCAGGCTGGGCTTCGCCAACTTCAACCCCTTCGGCTCCGCGTCCGAGACGACAACGGTCGCCGGAGTGAAGCCGCCGAAGGTCTGCTACGTCGGGAGCACAGGTACTACCCCGGTTGTCCCGCTCCAGTCCTGCACCCTGGACCGCGACTGCGGCAGCGCCAACCACTGCGGCGACTATTCGTCAAGCGATCTTGACGGCGGCCGTGTCGTCTATGCCGTAGGGAAAGGGTTGTGCGCCACCATGACCACCACCGCGTGCGTTAGCGATGGCCAGTGCACCTTCCCGAACAAGTGTCTCAACGGCTACTGCGGCACCAAGGGGACGGACGTCTGCACCTCGGTGATGAACTGCTCCGGTTCCTCGCAGGCCTGCGTACGCGACGACGCCGGGGACCACCTCACCGCCGATACGCTGGTCAAGACGATCGACGACATCAGGGCCATCTCCTGGACGCCGCTCGCCGAGACCCTGTACAACGTGCTCGGATACTTCGCCGCCATCCCGCAAAACGACAACACCCTTAAAAGCCGCGTTGCCGGCGCCGCCACCGGGATCACCGGCCTGCGCATCAACACGGGCGATTTCAACGAGGTGCTGCACCCCTCCGAGTACCGTTGCCAGCAGAACTACGTGCTGCTTTTAAGCGATGGCAGCTCGACCGCAGACCGCAACACCGCGGTCGGCAACCTCTCCACACTCTATGCCACCCAGGCCGGGACCACCGCCGGGGTCTGCACGGTCCCCTCCGGGGAGGTCGACCACGGCGGCACCTCCAACCTCCCGGTCATGTCCTGGATCGGAAGGCGGCAAAACCTGGCGAGCTTCAGCACCTCGGCCGTTACTCCGCTGCACTGCTCAGGTCAAACCTCGACCGTCTGCACCAAGGACACCGATTGCCCGACCGGGGAAAGCTGCCAAAACGGGGTCTACCCCCGCGACTACTTCACCACCTACGTGGTCTTCAACGGTGAGGATACCGGCACCACCGACGCCTGCTCCGCCGCAAACCTGCTCGGCAAAACGGCTAGCAACGGCGGCACTACCCTGCAGCAGGCCAACGACCCGAAGAAACTCCGTGACTCGCTTTCCACCATCTTCCAGAACATAGCCGCCAAGGCCTCCTCCGGCACCGCGGCGTCGATCCTCAGCAACTCAGAAGGGAGCGGCGCCAACATCCTCCAGGCGGTCTTCTTCCCGAAGAAGGTGTTTTACAACCAGACCTCCACCAACTGGATCGGAGAGATGCAGAACCTCTGGTACTTCGTTGATCCGCAGATCAGCCGCTCCACGATCAGGGAGGACTCGGACCAGAACCGGGTACTCGACCTGATCTCCGACCACGTGGTCAACTTCCGCTTCGACAGCACCGACAACACGACCTACGCCTACACCTCCATCGACAACAACGGCGACGGCATCGGCGACACCACCGAGGTGAAGGAAGACACCGACTACGTGAAAAGTATCTGGCGCGCAGGAAGGCAGCTCTGGGCCCGTGACATCACGGCTACAGGCGGAGCCCGGAAGATCAAGACCTCGATCAACGGGACCTCGCTCATCGACTTCTCCTCCTCCACTTTCACCGGCGAGTCGAAGACCGACAACTCCGCGACCCTTGCGCCGTACCTGAACGTGAGCACCGCCGAGGCGACCAGGCTCATAAATTACGTGCACGGCCTCGACCAGGATGACGCAACCGGCATGGCGTCGTACCGCAAGCGCAAAGTCACCATCAAGGACCCCATAACCGGTTCGGTGGACGACGGTATCTGGCGCCTGGGCGACATCATCTCCTCCACGCCGCGCATCCAGTCGACCGGAAAGCTGAACACGTACAACCTGGTCCCGTCGGCCGGCTACAACGACGTCTCTTATGCCTCGTTCGTCGGCTCAAGCAATTACAAAAGCCGTGGCACGGTCTACGTCGGTGCGAACGACGGCATGCTGCATGCCTTCAAACTGGGGCTTCTCGACGTCACCGCGAGCAACACCCGGAAGGCGACCCTCTCCGGGGAGGGGCTTGGCGAGGAGCAGTGGGCCTACATCCCGAAACAGGCGCTCCCTTACCTTAAATTCTACGGGGATCCCGTCTACAGCCACCTCTACTATGTGGACGGTTCGACGCTGCTTTTCGACGCGAGTATCGGCAACAGCACGACGTGCTCGGATGCCGCCACCTACTACGACTGCGTGAAGCCCAACGCGGTGACCACAGGGGCCGCCGGCACCGCACTGGACCCGGCTGCCAACACCTGGCGCACCGTACTCATCGGCGGAATGGGGATCGGCGGCGCGTCCGGCTGCGCCTCCGGAGCCCCCTGCGTAGCGACTCCGCTTGCCGCCGATCCTTCCGACGGCACCAAGGCGCTCGGCTATTCCACCTACTTCGCCCTCGATGTCACCGACCCCGACACCCCGTCGCTCATGTGGGAATTCAGCGATGCTTCGATGGGGTACGCGACCACCGGCCCCGCCATCGTAAGGGTCGGGGATCGGGCCAAGAACGGTCACTGGTACGCCGTCTTCGGCTCCGGCCCCACCGGCAAGATCGACACCGTCAACAGCCAGTTCATGGGCCAGTCGAGCCAGACGCTGAAGTTCTTCATCGTGGACCTGCGCTCCGGCAAACTCCTGCGCACCATCGATACCGGGATCCCCAACGCCTTCGCCGGTTCCATGCTGGGCGGCTCGATCGATGCGGACCGCTGGAACAGTGCGGCCAACGGACATTATCAGGATGACGCCATCTACATCGGCTACACCAAAAAGAACACCACCACCAACACCTGGAGCGACGGCGGCGTGGTCAGGATCATGACCAAGGAAACCGACACCGTTGCCAACTGGGAGTGGAGCGAGGTGGTCCGCGACACCGGCCCGGTGGTGACGTCGATCTCGAGGCTGCAGGACCGGAAGAACAAGAACCTCTGGCTCTACTTCGGTTCCGGCAGGTACTACTACCGGGCCGGCAAGGATATCGACGACTTCACCAACCAGCGCAGCATCTACGGCATAAAGGAGCCCTGCTACAACACGGACGCGAACTCCGGCAACCTCCTGGACAAGACCTGCAAGGCCACCGTGACCTCCGGGATCACCGACCAGTCCACGAGCATCTCGACCACCATAGGGGACGGGGGATGGAAGATTGACCTCGATGGAGCCAGCGGCGATTTCGGCGCCGAGCGCATCGTCACCGACGCCGTCGCGCTGACCAACGGCACCGTCTTCCTCACTTCCTTCATGCCGACGGCGGACCCGTGCGGCTTCGGCGGGAACTCGTTCCTCTGGGCGGTAGGCTACGACACCGGTGGCAGGCCAAGCGACGCGGCGCTCACGGGCAAGGCGCTCATCCAGCTCTCCACGGGCGAGTTTAAGGAGATCGATCTTTCGAGCGCCTTCGGCGGCGGCGCCGCGCGCCTTCTGCGGCGTACCGGCGTGCCGATGACAGGCAAGCCTCCGGCGGACGCCTTCCCTATCGTCAGCAAAAGCGGCAACAAACCGGTGAAGCGCATCATGCATATCCAGGAGCGGTGATGAGCAAAGAGAAAGGGTTCACCATCGTCGAGCTGGTGGTAGTGGTCGCGATCATGGCGACGCTTCTGACCATTGCGAGCCTCAACTTCAGCACCATGCAGAAGAAGGCAAAAATCGAGGAGCAGGTGCGGAGCATCTACTCGACCCTCACCGATTTACGGCTCCAGGCGATGTACACGAAGACCCCGCGCGCCGTGACGGTGGTAGGCAGTTCCCTGAACATCTACGCGACCAACGACACGACGGTGGCGCCGGTTTCGGTGGTCAACTTTGCCTTCCCGATGGTTATCGGCCCGGGGGCGGGAGCCGTAGTCTATGACGCTTCTGGGGTGGTCAATTCGGCCGAACGCGCCATCTGCGTCGAGCCCGGCAACGTGGCCGAAAATCCGGGCAACATGGACAGCGCCATCATCTCGACGGTGCGCACCTATATGGGAAAAAGAAGAGCAGGAGGCGCCTGTGCCCCAAGCAGCATTGATCAGAAATAACGACGGCTTCACCCTCATCGAACTCATGGTCGCGATCATCATCGTCGCGGTCGGGATGTTCGGCGTGCTGGAGACCGTGAACGTGACCCTGCAGCACAACCTGAAGAACGAGCTGCGCAACGAGGCGGTGAAGGTGGGCGAGCAGTACATGGCGGAGTTCCGCGGCGTGAACTTCGCTTCCATCACCGATTCCTACCCGAACACGAAAGTAGACAGAAAGGTGAGGGGGGTAAGCAAGCAGTACGTCGTTGAACGCAGCTCCCAGGTGCTCGCACGTGACGGCTCCCTGCAACCGACCACGAGACAGGTGACCGTGGTCGTCAAGTGGGCCTTCCGCAACCTCACCTCGCAAAACCGCGTGGTTTCAGTGGTGGCGCAGCCATGACCGGGGCCGAGGAGTTACCGATGCCGGAGCGGAACAAGGGTTACACCCTGGTGGAACTCATCGTGGTCATGGCGATCTTCGTCACCGTGCTCATCGTGGTTTCCAACGGTTTCAAGACCGTGCTCACCCAGGTGGGGCAGCAGAGCAAGCAGATGGAGACCGATATCGGCAACGTGGTCGGCCTCGAGATCTTCCGCTCCGACCTGCAAAACGCGGGATACGGGCTCCCCTGGGCCTTCCAGTCGACCCCGGCCGTGACGAAGTACACGGAGGCGACCGCCGGTGACAGCGGGGGGCCGGCCTCCGCCGACATCTGGTCCGGCGGTGAGAGCCCGCGGACCTACAACGACGCCGGCGTCGCACCCGGCATCCCGCGCGCCGTCCAGAGCGGGTCGACTACCTTCAACGGTGGCTCCCAATACCTGGTGATCAAGTCCCTGATTGCCGCGACATCTGTGGACGGCACCCAGAAGAAATCGGTAAACGTCACCTACACCGACACCGGCAGGCACACTACCGTCTGGGGGGATGCAAGCCGCGACTTTCAGACCGCCAGCGATGCGACGGAGCGCGTAATCGTGCTCAGGAACACCTTCGTCGACCGCGTTCCGAGCCGGCAGTTGCAGGTGGACAGCACCGGCAACTTCTCCGCCTACTTCAAACAGAACCAGTACACGAGTCTCACCCTGCCGCACTCGTCGGGCGACGCCTTCGAGGTGTACGGGGTGGACCCGGGGACGGAGCCCAGGATGCCGTTCAACCGCGCCGACTACTACGTCGCCACACCCGCCGCGGCGCCTCCTGCCTGCGCACCCCACACCGGCGTGCTTTACAAGGCTGTGCTCAACCAGGCGGCGGGCGGCGGCTTCAGCCCCATACCGCTGCTTGACTGCGTGGCCGACATGCAGGTGGTTTACGGGATCGGAGATTCCGGCTCGAAGGAGGTCAACCTGCATCAGGCGGCTCTGCCGGGGACCGGCAGCGCGCAGGACATCCGGGAGAGACTCAAGGAAATAAGGGTCTACATCCTGGCGCACACCGGGAAAAAGGACTCTTTATACTCCTACCCGAGTCAGATCGTGGACGTGGGCGAAAGGTTCGGCGGTGCCGCGAGCCCCTTGATCGGCAGAACCTTCGACCTCGGTGCGAGGATCGGGGGGGACTGGCGTAATTACCGCTGGAAGCTTTACACCATAGTGGTTCGACCGCAGAACCTCATTCAGTAAGACACGGAACGATTATGAAAAAGATCGGCAACGAAGACGGCATAGCACTGGTTACGGCATTGATGTTCACACTGATCTGCCTTGGCATCGTGGCGGGGTTGATGCAAATGCTGCTTCTCGAGACCAGGGTCTCCGGGAGCCAGAAGGCCTACCGCAACGCGCTGGAGGCCTCCTACGGTGGCACCGAGCTCATCACCCGCGAGTTCATCCCGAGGCTTTTCGCCAACTACTCGACCAGCGTGAACCCCCTCTTGAAAGACTACGGCGCTGGCGGACTGGGCGACATCAACCTCGTGATCAACAAGGACGCCCTTGGGACGAAACTGGGCAAGGCGACCGAGGAGTGGGGGAGCCTTTCCAGGACGGTGAGTCCGAAGGACATGCCAGACCTGCAGTTCACCTTGAAGGGGCTCTCTTCCAACACCAACTTCAAGGTCTACGCGAAGGTCATCGATACGGTACCCGGAAACTCAGACCCGACCGGGGTCGATTACCTCGATGCGGGTGTGGGGGTCGCGGGGATAGGCTCCGGTATCGCCCCGAAGCACAACCCTGCACTCTACAGCCTGGAGGTGCAGGGAGAGCGAGCCACCAACCCGAAGGAAAAAGCTGTCCTATCTGTGCTTTACGCCTACTGACAGCACTTCCCGCCGAAAGCGGCCCTCCCCCCACGGGGAGGGCCTTTTTTTTGCCTGCCGTCACCGTTTCCCCGCCTTTTTTTTCCCGGTTCCTCTGTTAAGATTAGTGCTTTCAAATTTTGGCGAGCCACCCCTACAGGTCGCTCGGCGTTCACCGGGGGGAAAGATGCCTTCACGCGGATTTTCACTGGTCGAGATGATAGCGGTTGTTGCAAGCCTTGCGCTTCTCATCGCCCTCGGCACCCTCATGTTCCAGCGCTATGACCGCAGCTTCAGGGCCGAGGCGCAGACCCGCCTCATCCTGGCCGAGCTGCTGAAGGCACGCATGCAGGCGATCACCCAGCACAGGGTGATCCGGGTGAAGCTGTACCCGGACCGTTTCGAAGTTTACTCCTCGGGGGCCGACGGGCACAAAGGCGCCAATCCGCTCATGGTGCACCAGCTCAGGTTTCCGCTGTCGAGCAGTGTCGCCGGACTAGGCGATGGCTTCGATGTCGACTTCAAGGAAACCGGCCTCACCGACAGCTGGTGCTCCATCTGTGTCGACGCCGATGCCCCGTCCCCGGTGCTCGACAGCATCGTCATCTCTGCCACGAAAATGAGCCCCGGCGCCAAGGACAAGGGAAATGAGTGCAACTCCGACAATATCACCATCAGGTAGCGCGGGTTTTACCCTCGTTGAGATGCTCATGGCCATGCTCGTCATGGCGGTGGGACTTCTGGGTCTTCTGCAGTCGGTGAACCTCGCCTATCAGCAGGGGACGAAGAACCGCCTGCGCAGCGAGGCGGTGCAGCTTGCCGAAGAACGGATGCATGCGTGGAGCGGTCGTCCCTTCGACAGCATCACCACTAACATCGAGATGACGAGCTCGGAGACGAAGCTGGTAGTAGGCGCCCCCTGGAAGTACACGGTCACCAGAATGGCGCAGCCGGCGGGGCCCACGACCACCTCGGTGAAAAAGCTCATCGTAGAGGTCGCCTGGAGTTTAAGGGGGGAGACGGTGAGCCACGAGATCTACACCCTGAGGACGAGGAGAGTAGGGGAATGAGGCGACGGACACCGGAACAGGGGTACACGCTGGTCGAGATGCTGGTCACCATGCTGATCTTTTCCGTGGTGATGACGCTCATAAGCGTCTCCTTCGCAAAGATCGTGAAGAGTTCGGGGCGGCTCAGCAAAGCGGCTGAGAGCGATATCGCGGGTCTGATCGGCCTCGAGGTAATGCGCAGCGACGTCGAGCTGGCCGGTTTCGGTCTCCCCTGGAGTGTCCCCGACGACATCAATTACGTCGAGGCACGGGAAACGGATCAGTTCGTGACCAGTTGCGGCGACGGCTGCCCGGAGGCGAGGCCCAGCCGTTACAACGATCGTCCCTACCTCGATGCTCCCCCCGCTTACCGGGTGGGGGACAACGTCGGCTTCAACGATTCCGACTATCTGGTGCTGAAGGGTACCGCGCTCGGGACAAGCGCCGTCTGCCGCAGCTGGTGCTATCTCAACTACAGCGGGGCAATCAAGCCTTCGCGCGTCTCCCCGGAACTGGAAAGGGGGAGCGGCGACCGTGTCATCGTGCTCAGAAACGAGGTTTTCTCGGGCGGCCCGAGCCGGGCGCTGGTTACCGACGGAAGTGGCTTCACTGTCTCCTTCGACCAAGCCCTCCCGAGCGCGTTCGCCCCGCGGCAAAAAAACGAGACCCACTTGGTCTACGGCGTTGCGAAGTCGTTCTCCGGTGCCAAGCTCAGTTTCCCCTTCAACCGGTCTGATTATTACATTAATCGGAAACCGGAACGGATGTCGGCCTCCTGCAACGAGGGAACGGGCATCCTGTACAAGACGGTGATCAATCACCAGGGGGATCCCACAAGGTATCCGCTGCTCGACTGTGCTGCAGACATGCAGGTTGTTTTCTACTTTGATTCAAACGGTGACGGGGAGATCGACATCCATCCCGTGCTGGCGCGCACCGTCCCCACGGCGCAGCAGTTGCGTGAGGAACTAAAGGAGATCAGGATCTACGTCCTTACCCAGCAGGGAAGGCGCGATCCCGCCTTCAGCTACCCGGTCGCTACTCCTTCGCGCGCCATCGTGGTCGGCGATCCGTCAAAGGTGGACGAGCTCGGGCACGTCTGGAGCGATAAGTTGCTCGCTGAGCGGTTCGGCGCAAACTGGCGCAACTACCACTGGAAGATCTACACCATCGTGGTGCAGCCGAAAAACCTGTAGTAACAGGGAGGGGCAATGCGCATCCTTGGTTCGCAACGTGGTGCGGCTTTGGTAACGGCGCTGATGCTGACCGCGCTTTCGCTGGTGATAGCCGTTGCACTGCTCACCATGATCACCACGGGGATCCAGGTCTCCGCAAGCCAAAAGCGCTACCGCAGCTCGCTGTCGGCGGCTCGGGGCGCCCTCGATCTCTTCACCCAGGAGTTGATGCCCAGGCTGTTCCAGTCCGAAACGACGGCAGGAGGCCTGGAGGCGGAATTCTCCGGCATCCGGCTGCAGGTGAACTTCGACGCCTGCTTCAAGCAAAAGCTGACGCTTCCCCCCGGCTCCTGGACCGCCTGCAGCGCGGCCCAGGCCTCGAGCGATCCCGCGGCGGCTCCTGATGTGTCGTTCCGGCTCGCAGGCCTTCCCGCGGCGGGGGGATTCACCGTAAGCACCAAGATCGTTGACACCGTCCCCGGCAACACGGACCGAAGCGGTTACGACCTCCTAGATGCCGGGGGGGCGGTGGCGGCCCAGGACGAGGTGGTGCGTCCACAGCACGTTCCCGCCATGTACCACCTCGCCGTACAGGGGAGCCGGGAGGGACTGGCGCGTGAAAGGGCGCGGCTGTCGGTGCTCTACGCGTACTGACCGGTGCTCGCGAGGTGCCGCAAAGCGGCGCTAACAAGAGCCATGGGTATTCCTGAAGGGCGGGTTGCGACAAATTGCAACCCGCCTTTTTATTGGTATCATCTCCCATGCCCGCCCATTAGAATTCTGACACTTCGCGGGAGGCCGTTTCACTCCCGATGAGGGATCAGTACCTTTCTTTGGCATATAATTATGCATAACTTGAATTAAAATGTTGACTTTCGTGAAGTTTGGCGTATATCTATGCCAAAATTTCCTACGACTGTCTTAAGCGGTGCCAATCAATGATCATGAACAGCGTGAAGAAATTGCGGGAAGAGCGCCTGATGAGCAAGGCCGAGC
>MTLC01001521.1_pt1 | contig 15698 bp, 19 predicted proteins | sample 1982451 | NCBI WGS metagenome assembly MTLC01 (sample SAMN05710165, study PRJNA340218) | biofilm metagenome | isolation source: sample SPH anode biofilm adapted to +100 mV | place: USA | collected 2012-02-03 | reverse complement strand
CGTTGCGGCGGGTGGTGCTGCCGCAGGCCCTGCGGGTGGCCGTCCCGCCGCTGTCGAACACCTTCATCTCGCTGGTGAAGGACACCTCGCTGGCTTCCTCGATCATGGTCACGGAGCTCCTGCGGCGGGCGCAGGAGATCGCCGCGCCGTCGTACGAGTTCCTCGCGCTGTACTCGCTCGCCGCGGTCATCTACTGGGTGATCTGCAGCGTGCTGTCGTTCGCCCAGCAACGGCTGGAGCGTCGTCTCGGACGCTACGTCACGGTCTAGGAGGGCTCGGATGTCACTCGTCACCGTGCGTGGGCTCCACAAGGCATTCGGTGAGCACGTCGTGCTCGACGGCGTTGACCTGGACGTCTCACAGGGCTCGGTCACCGTCCTGATCGGCCCGTCCGGCTCGGGCAAGACCACGCTGCTGCGCTGCCTCAACGGGCTGTCGCACCCGCAGGCGGGGGTGGTCACGGTGGACGACGTCACCGTCGACTACGCCGCGCACCCCTCGAAGGAGGCCCTCGCGGCGCTGCGGGGTCGTTCCGGCATGGTGTTCCAGGCCCACCACCTGTTCCCGCACCGCACTGCCCTGGAGAACGTCACCGAGGGTCCGATCCACGCCCAGAAGGAGAAGCCGGCCGCTGCCCGCGAGCGGGGCCTGGCACTCCTGGAGCAGGTCGGCCTCGCCGAGAAGGCCAACGCCTACCCCAGCGAACTGTCCGGAGGCCAGCAGCAACGCGTCGGGATCGCCCGTGCCCTCGCGCTGCGGCCCAAGCTCCTCCTCTTCGACGAGCCCACCTCCGCCCTCGACCCCGAGACCGTCGGCGACGTGCTCACCGTCATGCGCGACCTCGCCGCGCAGGGCTGGACCATGGTCGTCGTCACCCACGAGATCCGGTTCGCCGAACAGGTCGCCGACCACGTCGCCTTCCTCGACGGCGGGGTCATCGCCGAGGAGGGCCCGCCGTCCCAAGTCCTCGCCGACCCGCACGAACCGCGTACGCGACAGTTCCTGCGCCGCGTGCTGGACCCCCTCGGCGAAGACGGCGATTGATCACCGCTTCCTCGCTCCTAGCCGAGACGACCCAGCCCTGGCTGAATCCCCACCGCGGCACACCGGCTGGCGCACGGCAGCCGGCTTGATGGAGCGACCAAGCTGGGACCATGAATGTCTTCGCTCTACGTTGCCCCCGCTGTAAGCACACCTTCACCGGTGACGACGCGGAGCAACTGGCGCACACGCTACTGGTCCATGTCGAGCAGCTACACGGGCACGCGCCGCCAAGGGAGCACGTCCTTGCGCGGATCGAGCGACGCAACTAGCTGAGCACACTCACCACCCTGATCCGCGCTGGTAACCGAAGCTCGAAGGCGGTTGTGGTCGAGTGACCTAGCCGTTCAGGAGTTTGATCAGATCCTTCATCTCGACGATTTCAGATTGCTGTGCCTCGATGATCGACTCGGCCAAGTGACGTACACGCGGGTCGACGAGGTGGGCGTTCTCGCTCGTGAGGATCGCGATCGAGTGGTGGGGGATCATCGCCTCCATCCAGGCGACATCACCGATCGGGGCCTGGGACCGAACCAGCCACAACCCCACCCCGAACAGCAGGATAGCCGCAGCTATGACCAGGCTGTTGAGCCTCCGGTTCCGGTACATGCCGCGCATGAACAGCAGCATGATCACCGCCATTGCCGCTGTGGACATCATCGTCATGAAGACCCGGGTCCAACTGAAGTAGACGTGGTCGATGGAGTAGGTGTTGAAGTACATCACCACGTACATGACGACCGCGGACGTGGCGATCATGGCTGCGAATCGCAGGTACGCCTTGGCGTGGGACGCCTCGTCCTTCATTCGATCCTTGGGCTGGCTTGCCCTCTCGGGTCGCTGGTGATCGTTGGCCATGATGTCCTCGCTCTTCCCATCGCGGCTGGAGGCAGGCTCGCCGCCGGCTCACCACCCCGCTACCCCGTGGTCGGGTCGGGAACACCGCATCGGGTGCCACCTCGCCTCTCCCAGCTCCGATTTTGGTTGGTGGGTCCGCGTGCCTGCCCTCGACGAAGTGTTTGGGGGTCGAGGCGTGCACGTTCTAGCCCTCATCCTTGAAGGGATGGACAGAGCCGTGCGAAGTCGAACTGCTGCGGTCTGCGCATGCGGTCGGCGCACGGCTACCCGGGTAGTCACCGAGTTAGCTGATCTGGCCGGTTTCGGCCACCGCGCTTGCGAGCTCGCGGAGCTTGATGTTGAGCCGCTGGGATGACAGCCTCAGAAGTTCGAATGCCTCGTCGGAGGTGATCTTCAGGCGCTCCATCAAGATGCCTTTGGCAGCGGGGGAGTGACTGGACACACTTTGGACACAAGTGACGGGCGCGGCCCGCGTTTCGGGTGCTTGCGGAGACATGACGGCCGCTCAGCAGCACGTGGTCATCGTGCGAAAACGAGGGCCGCAGCGTCGGGGTTGAACTCTCAAGGCGGTAGCGCGGGTTCGAATCCCGTCGGGGCTACAAGGTGGAACCCCTTGTCAGAGGCAACTCTGGCAGGGGGTTTCGTTTTGCTGATGGCGCGAGAAACGTCCTGGACACAGATCGAACACGCAAACGGTGTCCAGTTCGTGTCCAGCCGTCGCGGTCCGTCGGCGGGAACTGAGTCTGGCAAGGGGCCTCGCTCGACATTCTGGCCCCAAGCTGGTGACTTGGCGGGGCGGTAGTTCGGCGCCGGGTCTGTGGGTTCGGCCCCGCGATCAGTGGCGGAAGGGCGGCCGCCGCCGGGTCGCTTCCCGCGGTGCGCGGATCGAGACCGGGCTCAGATCCAGGCGCCGGCGTCCGGACTGGCTCTGAGTGGCCTCGCGGGCAACAGCAGCGCTGGGAGACGGTCACGGCAACGGCGCGACCGCGCCACCCCAGACCGCTGATTCCGCCGCCGCCAGTTCAGTCCCCTTCGGCTGCACGATTGGTGTGACAAGTGGTGGCAGTGCGTAGAGTTGGTGGCGAACCTTGGTCTGTCCGCATTGGCGCGGCAGCGTCGTACGGGGGAGGGGCTGGCTGATGTCAGTGTTGACGGTCGCCAGGCTGGTGCCGGTGAACCCGGATCGATACGCCTTGGGCCTGTGCGTATCGCCCCTGAATCGGCCGGACGGTTGCTGGGCGCACTCACGGGGCCTGGAAGCCCTGCGTTGCGGCTTCCACGAGGCGATCCTCTGCACGGACGGTGAGGGCACGTTCCTGGTCGAGGGCGAGGTGCAGTACGTGCGTCCCGGGACCCTGATCTGGTTGCGCCCGGGGCAGGTCCACACACCCTTCCCCGACGTGAGCGGCGTGGCGGTGTGTTTCCTGGACGAGGTGGGTGGGGAAGCTGCCGAGCTCGTCCACGGCCAGCGCTGGCAGCTGGACGGGGTGGAGTTTGGCGACATCAGCGAGTGCTTCGACCTGCTCCAGAGCCAGTACCGGCGTTACGCCTTCGCCGACACCGGCCCATGTCTGGCCCGCGGTGAGCTGCTCCTGTCGCACCTGATCCAGGCCATGCTGCTGCGGCTCGGCCAGATCCGTCCCGACCGGCAGCGTGACGTCCACTGGAACCGACTCGCCGAGGACTTCGCCGACCAGGTCCAGCTCCACTTCGCCGAGTCTCGCAGGACGGACGACTACGCCGCCGGCCTGCACTGTTCGACCCGCACCCTGGCCCGGGCCTGCATCGACGCGTTCGGCCAGACCCCCAAGGAGTTCGTTGACTCCTACCGTGCCAGGACGGCCCGCGACCTGCTGGCCCATACCGACCTGTCGGTGCAGGCCATCGGGCGCCGCGTCGGCTTCGACGACCCGGCCAACTTCGGCCGCTTCTTCACCCGGATGGTCGGCTCATCCCCGGGTGCCTACCGCGCCGCCGACTGAGCTGAACGATGGGGGACAGACCCCATTGGTTCAGGTGAGCTCCAGTGGCGAACCGTTGTGCGTGTCCGGACGCGACCATGAACCGTCCCCGGGTGACCATTTCGGCCCGCACGGCGCCCGCGCGTCCGGCGAATGATCGGAGGTACCGCGAAGCAAAGGAGCCGGCATGTGGTACCTCACCGACGAACGGAAACTCGTCCTGGACGCGACGAAGGAGTTCGTCCGCACCGAGGTGGCGCCCCAGGTGGCACACATCGAGAAGACCAGCGAGTTCCCCATGGAGCTGTTCAAGCGGGCCGGTGAGCTCGGCCTGATCGGCCTGACCGTTCCCGCCGAGTACAACGGGACGGGCATCGACCAGACGTCCAGCGGCCTGGTGCTGGAGGAGATCGCCAAGACCATGCCGGTGCTGACCATCGCCATGGGCGCGCACATCCTGCTCGCCGGTGGCCTGATCCAGATGCTCGGCACCGAGGAGCAGAAGCAGAAGTGGCTGGCCCCGGCCGCCACCGGTGAGAAGATCCTGGCCTGCGCCTCCACCGAGCCGGTGGGCGGCGACAACCAGGTCGAGTTCACCACCCGCGCCGTCCGCGACGCCGACGGCTGGGTGATCAACGGCGCCAAATGTCTGATCTGCAACGTCGGGGTGGCCGACTACTACGTGGTCGTCGCCGTCACTGCGGACAAGGTTGATCCGGTCACCAAGGCCGGCATCTCCTGCTTCGTCGTTCCCGCCGACACGCCAGGGCTGAAGGTCGGCGAGGCCGAGCACAAACTCGGCTGGCGCGGTTCGGCGACCGGCTCGGTCTACTTCGACGACGTCCATGTCCCGGCCGAGAACCTGGTCGGCCCTGAGGGCGGCTGCCTGCAGGCCATGTTCGTCTCGGCGTCGGCCGAGTTCCTGTCCTGCGGTCCGGTGAGCCTGGGCATCGCCGAGGGTGCCTACCAGATGGCCCTGGACTACTCGATGACCCGTATCCAGCAGGGTCACACGATGTTCGACCGGTTCCAGGTCACCCGGCACAAGCTGGCGAAGATGTGGGGCGAGATCGAGTCGCTGCGAGCGCTGGTCTACTCCACCTACGCGCAGCGGGACGCAGGGCAGCTCGAGCTGGCCAAGTGCCGGCTGATGAAGATCAAGGGTGCCGAGGTGTCGGAGTACGTGTGCCGCGAGGCCATCCAGCTGCACGGCGGCGTCGGCACGATCGTCGACACCGGTGTCGAGCGCTACTGGCGCGACGCAAAGGTGATGGCCATCGGCGGCGCGTCCGTCGAGGCCTTGGTTGATGTCGTCTCCGGCCTGATCAAGGCCGGACGGGCCTGAGGCCCACCCCCACGCAAGGAAGCGAAGGAGAACCACCATGCAGGACTACACAGGCAAAGTCGTCGCGATCACCGGAGCCGCGCACGGCATCGGGGCCGAACTGGCCCGGCGGTTCGGCGCCGCAGGTGCCGACCTGGCGTTGGCTGACGTCGACGGCGCCACTCTCGCCACGGTCGCCGGCGACCTCGCGGACGCCGGGGTGGAGGTCAGCTGCGTCGCACTGGACGTCCGCGACGCTGTCGCGATGGACGGCTTCGCGGCGAGCACGTTCGACACCTATGGCGGGGTGGACCTGTTCTTCAACAACGCGGGCGTGATCAGCGCCGGCACCGTCTGGGAGGCGCCCATTTCCGACTTCCGCTGGACGGTGGACGTGAACCTGTTCGGCCTGCTCAACGGCATCCGGGCCTTCGTGCCGAGGATGATCGCGCAGAACACCGAATGCCACATCGTCGACACCGCGTCCATCGCCGGCCTGCTGGTCGTCGAGAACTCGCCGGCCTACGTGGCCAGCAAGTTCGGCGCGCTGTCCCTGACCGAGGTGCTCGATCTGCAGCTGCAGCAGATCGGCTCCAAGGTGGTCGCGCACGCGGTCTGCCCGGCCGTCGTCCAGACTGATCTCGACCAGTGCAACTCCTACCGGCGTCCCGACGAGTACGACCCGTCCGACCCGTACTACGCAAGCGAGGACTACCAGAAGCGCTGGGCGGTGGTGAAAGGTTCGCTGCCGTACGGCCTGCCGGTCGCAGAGGCGGTCGAGATCATCATCGCCGGCGTTGAGGCCGACCAGTTCATGATTCTCACCCACCCGGTCTACAACCCGGCGATCGGAGGACGCGTGGCGTCCCTGCTCACGGGCGCGCACCCGGCTCTGGTCCAACGGTAAGGAGCGAGGAATGTACCCCTACGAGAAGAAGTACGACCACGTCGTCACCGTCGAGGTGGACGGCCATGTGGCCACGATCACGCTCGACAGCGCTGAGAACCTGAACCGGCTCGGCGAGCAGCTGATCGACGAGCTGGGCGCTGCGCTCGACCAGATCCACTGGGACCCCGAGATCCGGGTGGCGATTCTGCGCGGCGAAGGGCCGGTGTCCTTCGGCCCCGGCGACCTGTCGATCATCGCCACCAAGCTGGCCAAGGATCTGCCCACCGGCCGCCAGGTGATGTTCGAGATCGCTGGCCTGATCAAGAAGATGTACACCATTCCCGTCCCGATCATCGGGATCGCGGACGGCCAGTGCCTGGGCGGCGGCGCGAACCTGCTGCTGTCGAGCGACCTGGTGATCGCGTCGAAGAACGCGGTCTTCCATGAGCTGTTCGTGAACTACTCGCTGTCCCCGGACACCGGCGGGCTGTGGGCGCTGCAGCGGCTGATCGGCCCGATGAAGGCGAAGTACCTCTCGATGCTCGGCGAGCCGATCGGCGCGGCCACCGCGCTGGAGTACGGCATGGTGTTGGAAGTCGTCGAGCCCGATCAGACGCTGGCCCGGGCGCAGGAACTGGCCGCGAAGATCGCGGCGAAGAGCCCGGTCGGTGTCGGTCACGTCAAGCAGATCTCCAACCGGCTGCACGACTACACCCTGGACACCTACTTCCAGGTCGAGGGCGACTATCTCTGCCTCGGTGCCCTCTCGGCGGACTTCAAGGAAACCAACATCGCCGCCGCGCAGCAGCGCGCGCCGGAGTACGTCGGCCACTGAGGCCGCCGCGACAAGGAGAAACACATGTCAGGGACGGTGCTGGTCGCCTACCAGTGGGCGCCCTCCGCGCAGGGCACGTTGGTCACGGAGAGTGGCCAGGTGGACGCCTCGCGGGCGTCCGTCGGGCTGTCGGATTCCGACCACGTGGCCATCGAGTTCGCGCGCGGTCTGGCCGATCAGGCAGGCGCCCGGCTGGTGGCTCTGGGGGTAGGCCCGGAAGCGGTCAGCGCCGGCCTGGCGACCAAAGCGGTCGCCTCCCGTGGCCCGGACGAGGTCGTGGTGGTGCGGGACGCTACGCCCACCACGATCTCGGTCGCGCAAGCGCTGGCCGCGCAGGCGTCCGGTATGGACGACCTGGTTGCGCTCGTCCTCGGTGACGCGTCCAACGACCACGGCACCCGGATGGTGCCCGGAGTCGTGGCAGGACTGCTCGGCCGTCCGCTGCTGGCCGACGTCCGAAGCGTCACCCTCGGCGAGCCGGCGACGGTCGTGACCAAGTTCGCCGGCGGCACCCAGACACTCCAGGCGTACGGGACGCTGGTCGTCCAGGTCGCCCCGGACGCAGTGAAGCCCCGCGTGCCCGGCATGCGCGACATCCTCGCGGCGGCCAAGAAGCCGGTGCAGGTGGTCGACGTCTCCGCCTCGATCGACAACGCCGGTGTCACCCCGATCTCGGTTTCGCCGGTTCAGCCCCCGTCCCGGGGCGGACGGGTGATCACAGCAGACACTCCGGCCGCAGCCGTCGCCCAGCTCGTGAACGAACTCTCCCAGGCAGGTGTGCTGTGACCACATGGCTGATCGTCGCCGACGACGCGAAGGTGTCCGGCCTCCTGAACCTCGCCACCTCGATCCCCGGCCCGGTGGCCGCCGTCGTGGCCGGGACGCGTGAACTCGCGGACCAGGTCGCCGGCTGGGTGCCCGCCGTGACCTGGTTCGACACCTCAGCCGTGCCCGCAGCAGGGATCGCTTCGGCTGTGGCCGATTTGATCGCCGCCGACCCGGGGACGGTCGTCGCGGGCATGGGTGTCGACTCCCGACTGTTGGCCGGTGCGGTCGCCGCCACGACCGGCGCCGAGGTGCTCGCCGACGTCACCGCCGCCACCCCGTCCGGGGAAGGGCTGAGAGTCACCCACCTACTGCTCGGCGGACTGGCGACCGAGGAGGTCGGCGTCATCGGGCCGGTCGTCCTGGTCGCCGACGGTCGCACCGTCCCCGAGCCCGGGAGCGCGGCGGGCACCGTGACCCCGGCCGCGGCGGACGCCAGTGTGGCCCGGGTCTCCACCGAACCGCCGGCCGCCACCGGCGGCGACCTGGCGTCCGCCGCGCGGGTGGTCGGTGTCGGCCGCGGCCTCAAGGACGCCGGCGACCTCTCGCTGGTGCAGGAACTGGCGGCCGCCCTCGGCGCCGAGCTGGCCTGCAGCCGGCCGATCGCGGAGGGCATGGGCTGGCTGCCGACCAGCAGCTACCTGGGCATCTCCGGGCAGCGGATCGCGCCGTCCCTCTACCTGGCCGTCGGCATCTCCGGCCAGGGCCAGCACATGATCGGCGTCCGGGACGCACGGACGATCGTGGCGGTGAACTCCGACGCCACGGCACCGATCGTGGCGCAGGCCGACTGGACCATCGTCGGAGACCTATACCAGGTCGTCCCCGCGCTCACCAAAGCCCTGCTGGCGGGAAGCTGATGTCCGAGGTCGATTTCGACGTCGCCGTGGTCGGATCCGGTCCGGCGGGGGCGATCGCCGCGCTGCAACTGGCGAAGGCCGGCCACCAGGTCGTCCTCGTCGAGCGGGGTGCGACGCCCGGCTCCAAGAACCTGTCCGGCGGCGTGCTGTACGGACGCGTGCTCGACGACGTCCTGCCCGGCTGGCTGGACGCAGCCCCGATCGAGCGGACGATCTCCCGCAACGTGGTCTCCATCCTCACCGCGGACGGCTCGGTCGGCCTCGACTACCGCGACGCCCGCCTCGGTGAGGGCTCGGGTGCAGCAACCGTGCTGCGCGCGAAGTTCGACCCGTGGCTGAGCGGGCAGGCCGAGGCCGCCGGCGCGATGCTGATGCCCGGCGTGCTGGTCGACCGGCTGCTCACCGAAGGAGAAGGACCGTCCACAAAGGTGGTCGGCATCGGCGCCGGCGAGGACGAACTGCGTTGCCATGTCGTGGTCGCGGCCGATGGCGTGAACTCGTTCCTCGCCCGCAGCATCGGCCTGCGCGGCGCACCGCGGCACCAGGACCTCGCCGTCGGTGTGAAGGCCGTCATCGGGCTGCCACGGGACGTGCTCGAGGGCCGCTTCGGCGTCACCGGACGCGACGGCGCCGCCCACGCTCTGGTCGGCGAGGCCACTGGCGGGGTCGCCGGCGGCGCCTTCTGCTACACGAACCTGGATTCGGTATCGGTCGGCGTCGTGCTGCGGCTGGACGACGCCATCGCCAAGGGCACCGACTCCGCCGCCGTCCTCGACTGCCTGCTCGCGCATCCGTACATCGCCGGTCTGGTCGCTGGGGGAGAGTTGCTCGAGTACGGCGCTCACCTGGTCAACGAGGGTGGCCTCGCCGCGGTCGGACGGATCCACACCGACGGCCTGGTGGTCGTCGGCGACGCCGCCGGTCTCACTCTGAACACCGGGCTCACCGTCCGCGGAATGGATCTGGCCATCGGCTCGGCCATCGCTGCCGCGCAGGCCGTCGACCTGGCCCTGATCAGCGGCGACACCTCGACCGACGGGTTGGCCGCGTACCGCAACCTGCTGGAGGAGTCCTTCGTCGGGAGGGACCTGCGCACCTACGCGAAGGCGCCAGCCTTCCTGGAGCGTCCGCGCACCTACACCGAGTACGGCCCCCTGGCCGCGCAGGTGCTGCACGACGAGTTCGACGTGTCGCCGACGCCGCGACGTCCGCTGCGCAAAGTTGCGACGGGAGCGCTGAAGGCTTCCCCGCTCAAGCTCCGCGAACTGATCGGCGACGGCATCGCAGCCTGGAGGTCACTGTGAGCACGACCGCTTCGCCCCTCCCCGCCGGCGTCCCCGAGCGCCTCGGGGTGACCGCCTTCGACACCGACGAGGAGTTCAGCCACATCCGGGTGGTCCAGGACGTGGCGGAGGCCACGAACGCCGCGGCGATCCTGGTGCCGATCTGCCCGGCGAAGGTCTACTCGGTCGCGCCGGACGGGAGCATCCTCGCCGAGTGGGCGGCGTGCCTGGAGTGCGGCACCTGCCTGGCCGCAGCACCGGCGGGGTCCCTGGAGTGGCACTACCCGCGCGGCGGCTTCGGCGTCCGCTATCGCGAAGGCTGACGCCGCGCGGCAACGCCACCCGTGGACATCGGCGTGTCCGGCGCCCAGCTCCCTGGTCGCCCGAGAGGTACCAACTCGGCTGGATGGGTCGCACCGAGGCGGTGCGCACCAACATGAAGGAGTGTGTAGCGATGAGTTCCGAGGTCCCGGTGATCGGCACGACAATGCTCGCCGAGCGGTTTCACGCCGCCACCAACGAGGTCACCCTGGAAGAGGTCCCCGTCCCACGACCAGGACCGGGACAGGTACTGATCAAGGTCGCGTTCTGCGGCATCTGCCACTCCGACCTGTCACTGATCGACGGCAACTTCCCGGCCAGCGTCCCGGTGGTGACCCAGGGCCACGAGGTCGCCGGCACGATCGTGAAGCTCGGCCCCGGCGTGGACCAGTGGAAGGTGGGCGACCGGGTGATCCCGTCCGCCGGCGCGGCGTGCCTGAGGTGTCGCAACTGTCTGCGCGGCAACTTCGCCGCGTGCCTGCGGCTCAACCTGATGGCCTTTGCCTACGACGGCGGCTGGGCTGAGTACGTCGTCAGCGGTGCGATCGGCTGCTCGCGGATTCCCGACAATGTCCCGTTCGAGCAGGCAGCGCTGCTCGCGGACGCGGTGTCCACCCCGTTCGCCGCCGTCGTCCGGACGGCCCGGGTGCACCTGGGCAACGCCGTCGGCATCTGGGGTGTCGGCGGCGTCGGGACGCACCTGGTGCAACTCTCCCGGCTGGCCGGCGGTACCCCGATCATCGCCGTCGACATCAACGACGCCGCCCTCGAGCGTGCCCGTCGGCTCGGCGCCGACTACGCCTTCCGCTCCGACGACCCCGACCTGCAGGTCAGGATCACCGAAGCGACCGGTGGACGCATGCTCGACGTCGCCTTCGACGCCGTCGGCATCACCGCCACCGCCAGCCAGGCCATCTACAGCCTCGACACCAACGGTCAGGTCGTCACGGTCGGGATGAGCGCCCAGCACATCGACGCGGGCTCGTTCATGGAGTTCTCGCTGCTGCGCAAGCAGGTCAAGGGTCACCTCGGCTACCAGGTGCAGGACATCCAGATCCTCACCGAGTTGCTCAGTCTGGGCCGCCTCGATCTGAGCGAGTCGGTCTCGGCGATCGTTCCCTTGAGCGAGATCCACCGCGGCATCCACATGTTGCAGAAGAAGGTCGGCAACCCGATCCGGATACTGGTCCAGCCGTAGCGTCCTGCCGAACAGCGCAGCCACGGGAACCGCCCGTCCGGATGAGTCCGGACGGGCGGTTCGTCGTTGCGGTCAGGCCTTGGCGCCGGGCAGCGCCAGCAGCTTGTACTGCAGCAGCAGCTTGCCGATCTCGGTGGGCAGGAGCTTCTCGGCGAGCAGCCTCTGGCCCAGGGCGCCGATCGGTAGGTCGAGCGGCTTGCCGTCCCGCAGCCGACTGGTGGCGTCCAGCATCCAGCGGACGTCGTAGGTGGAGCCGAAAACCTCCGGGACGGCCCGCTCGACGTCCAGCAGGGTGTAGACGGCCTCCATCGGGGTGCGTACCGAGTACTCCGTGGTGAAGATGCAGTCGCGCTGCTTCGACTCGGAGAACTGACCGATGAACGCGAAGTTCACCGAGCCCTCGGGAACGACGTCCGGACGGTCGCCCGACTGCCGCGGCATGAAGAACGCCGTCACGTAAGGCATCATCACCGGGACGCAGTTGGCGCCGGTGGCCGCCATCTCCGGGATCCCCTCGACCGGCACGCCCAGGTGGAACAGCCATTCCTGCGTGATCTCCTCGCCGGTGCACTCGCTCATCGGCTTCTTGACGAAGTCGCCGGGCGTGTCCACGAACAGCGAGTAGACCCAGACCACGATCTGGTCGGCGGGCTGCTTCTTGAAGTGGGGCTGGCGGTTCACGGTCCAGCTGAGCAGCCAGGACGAGTCCTTCACCGTGACGATGCCGCCGGTGACGACCTTGCCCGAGAACGGGTCGCGTTTGGCGATCTTCTCGATGTAGGCCGGAATGCGCTTGTCCAGCGTGGTCACCGTGGCCGACTGCCACTTGGCCTCGTCGATGTTGCCGCAGAACACCTCCGGGTGGCCGAAGGCCGGGTCCTTGACCGCGATCCGGCGCCACAGGTCCCACGCCGGAGCCGGGCCACGGTTCAGTTTCGCCGGGGTGTGCTGGTCGCCGTTGTCAGTGTTCTCGGTCAGCGAGCCGATGGTCATGAAGACCAGGTCGTCCGGGCCGAGGTCGACGCCGCCCTGTTCGCCGTCCTTGATCCAGTTGATCCGGGTGGCCTGCTTGCGTCCCTCGGTGATGTCGAAGTCGACGTCGAGTACCTCGGTGCTGTACTGGAAGTTCACTCCGTGTTCGGTCAGCCACTTCACCAGCGGCAGCACCAGCGACTCGTACTGGTTGTACTTGGTGAACTTCAGCGCGGTGAAGTCGGGCAGCCCGCCGATGTGGTGGATGAAGCGGTGAATGTACAGCTTCATCTCCAGAGCCGAGTGCCACTCTTCGAAGGCGAACATCGTCCTCCAGTACAGCCAGAAGGTGGAGTCGAGGAACTCCTGCGAGAAGAACTCGTTGATGCGGACGTTCGCCAGCGCCTCGCGCGGAGTGAAGAAGATCTTGACCAGGTCCTTCTGGACGGCGTCGCTGGCCATGAACAGGCCGTCGGTGTGGGCATCCTCCCCCTGGTTCTCGGTGACCCGGCACAGCGAGTAGTTCGGGTCGTCGTTGTTCAGCCAGTAGAACTCGTCGAGGACGGAGGCGCCCTCGATCTCCAGGGACGGGATCGAGCGGTAGAGATCCCACAGGCACTCCCAATGGTTCTCCATCTCGCGGCCGCCCCGGATGACGAAGCCCTTCTCAGGCTCCTCGATACCGTCCAGGGCGCCCCCTGGCAGGCCCAGCCGCTCCAGGATCGTGATCTTCGACCCGTCCAGCTGGGCGTCGCGGATCAGGAAGGCCGCGCCCGAAAGGGCGGCCAGGCCCGAGCCGACGAACCAGGCGGTCTTGTTCTCGACGCCAGCCGGCTTGCGCGGCCTGGCGAACGCCTCATAGGTACCGGCGCTGTAGTGCATGCTCCCTCGCTCTCATTCGACTTGCACCCGCCGTGAAGGGCGGCAGAATCCATCCTTCGCCGGGGTGAACACAGCTGAAGAGCCGAACTGGTCGAGCCCGGACCAGTCATGGTCAGAGCAGGACACCGGCACGTGGCGAGTGCCGCCTGCCGGGTCGTGTGCTACGGCGCACGCCGCATCGACGAGTCGGGTGCCGTTTCCGGGAAGTGACGGCCGCCACGCGCCGGCCGACTTGTCCTACTACCGGTACGCGGGGTTCCCATCCCATCCGTGCAGCAGACCCAGGAGTGCGTCGGTCTCGTTCGCCCACTCAGTTCGCGGACGAGTCCTCGAGGGGTGCGAGAGCATCGTTGAACACCCTCATCTGTCGAGGAGTGCATGCTTCCGTTTCGGCGCTGGCGGCGCCATAATGGCTCCATGCCGAACATCCAGATCAAGGACGTCCCCGAGGACACCCACGCCGTGCTGAGACAGCGGGCGAGCGCGGCACACCAGTCCCTGCAGGAGTATCTGCGCTCGAAGCTGATCTCCGAGGCGTCGCGGCCGACGGTGGATGAGGTGCTGGAACGGGCCGGCAGCCGGGCTGGTGGGTCGCTGCCTCTGGCGGATGCGGTGAGCGCCTTGCGGTTCGACCGTGCTCGTCATTGACGCCAGCGTGTTGGCCGTCGCCCTCCTGGATGATGGCCCGGACGGCGATGTTGTCCGCCACCGGCTGCGCGGCGAGCAACTTGCTGCGCCGGCCCTGATCGATCTCGAGGTGGCCTCGGTGTGGCGCGGACTCGCCCGTGGCGGACACCTGGATCCCCGGCGGGTCGGGCTGGCCCTCGACGACCTCCGCGACTTGCCCATCCAGCGTGTCGAGCACACCCCTCTTCTTGCCCGCTGCTGGGAGTTGCGGGACAACCTCACGATCTACGACGCCGCCTACGTCGCCCTTGCGGAGGCAATCCATGCACCCCTGCTCACCGGCGACAGACGCCTCTCAAGATCCACCGGCCCACGTTGCGCCGTCGAGGTCATCAAGACCAACCACTGATCACGCGCATCTGCTTGGACGTCGATCAGGTCGGCTTCGACGGCCGGCCAGAGACGGCAAGCCTCCGGCGGGCCGACCCATTCCGTGATTCCCCCGCCGCAATCGACCTGGACGGCGTCGAGCTCGCCGAGGGTCAGGAGCCGCTCCACCTCCAGGCGGTCGAGGGTGTCCACGCGTTGATCTCGACACCGCCGAAGCCGAAAAGCATCGAGCCGCCCGCAGCCCACGTCCAGCGTGGGCTCGCCAGAAGTGGATTGGCCTTCTCCATGGATGGAGTCTTTCACTGCCCGGCCGCAAGATTGTCCTCACCGGGCGCCTAGGTCGCGTGCACCGACCAGTGCGCCGGCTCACTCGAGGCCGGGCATCCAGTAGACGCCAAACCCAGGACGCAGCGCCGGATAGTCGACTCCCAGAGGGGGGTTCGGGTGAGGCCCGCCACCCGGGACGAGTTCGTCCCACACTGACCACGAGAGTCTGGCGGGTCAATGGGTGCGGTAGATGTCGGCCCTGTGGTCGATGGCCACGATCGTCACCACGTCAGTGATCCGGTAGACGACGCGGAAGTCTCCTCGTCGAGCGCTGTGCGTACCTTCGAGCCCGCGACGCGGCGGCTTCCCAACCCGGTGCGGATTCTCGGCCAGACCGCCGTAGATGACCTCCACCGCTGTGGCGGCAACCTTCTCCGGAAGCCGTGCCAGCGCCTGTTTCGCCGTCGGAGTCCAGGCGATCGAAACTGCTCTTGGCTCATGCGGTGAGGGTGCGCAGGATCTCGTCTTTGGTCAGAACCTCGGCTTCTCCAGCGGCGAGTTCGGTGAGGCTGGCTCGGATCTGGCGCATCAGCTGGGGGCGTCCTGCGATGTCCAAGGTCTCCTCCAGCGAGGTCAGGCCTTCTACGCTGACCACCACCGCAGCGGGCCGGCCGTGCTTGGTGATCACGACCCGTTCGTGCTCGCGCTCAACCTGGTCCACGACCTCCGAGAGGTGGTTCTTAACGTCCTTCAGCGCCATGGAGCCCTCAACCGTCATAGCCACAAGTGCAGCCATATCGCAAGGCGCTGCAACGTCCGATCTGCCGCCTTGCCTACGATCGCGATGACGCAGGGGGCTTGGAGCTGGGTCGGGAGTGGGCGCGGGATTGAACACACTTTGGACACAGTTCGCGCGCGACGGCGGACATTGGGGGGTTGTGGAGGTTGAAATTCGCGCTCAGCGGAGCGTCGTGAACGCTCTGAAGCAGTGTGCGCGAGGGTCGGGTTGAACTCTCAAGGCGGTAGCGGGGGTTCGAATCCCCTCGGGGCTACAGGGTGAGACCCCTTGTCAGAGGCGACTCTGGCAAGGGGTTCTCGCTTTCCTGGGGCAGAGCTTTCCTGGGGCAGAGGATGTCCTGGACACGGATCGGTCTCGTGCTGTTGG
>MTLC01002062.1_pt1 | contig 15701 bp, 13 predicted proteins | sample 1982451 | NCBI WGS metagenome assembly MTLC01 (sample SAMN05710165, study PRJNA340218) | biofilm metagenome | isolation source: sample SPH anode biofilm adapted to +100 mV | place: USA | collected 2012-02-03 | reverse complement strand
CGTCCCTATATTGACGTGCGGTTTCGTCCTCTCAAATTTCGCCTTTGCCATGCTGAAGGCCCTCCTTCACAACTGTTTTGTGTATCGTTAACCTTTAACTTTTGCGACTATCTCTTCGGCAACCGATTTGGGTACCTGCTCGTAATGATCAAAGGTCATGGTGTAGGTTGCGCGGCCCTGCGTTGCGGAGCGAAGGTCGGTAGCGTACCCGAACATCTGTGCAAGCGGGACCATGGAGGCAACAACCTGCGCACCAGCCCTATTCTCCATCCCCATAATCCGGCCACGGCGTGAGTTGAGATCGCCGATGACCTCACCCATGTACTCCTCAGGCACAACCACTTCCACCGACATGATCGGCTCAAGAAGTACCGGGGATGCCTTGGCACACCCTTCTTTGAAGCCCATGGATCCGGCGATCTTGAATGCCATTTCAGAGGAATCGACCTCGTGATACGAACCGTCAATGAGAGTGACCTTCACGTCGACAACCGGGAAGCCGGCAAGAACACCGGATTCGGTAGCTTCCTGAATCCCCTTGTCAACAGCGGGGATATATTCTCTCGGCACGACGCCACCCTTGATGGCATCGACAAATTCATAACCCTTGCCCGGCTCCTGCGGTTCCACTTCGAGCCAGACATGGCCATACTGACCGCGACCGCCGGACTGGCGCACGAACTTGCCTTCGACCTTGACCTTCTTGGAGATGGTTTCGCGGTAGGCAACCTGCGGCTTGCCAACGTTTGCCTCTACCTTGAACTCGCGCATGAGACGATCGACAATGATCTCCAGGTGCAGCTCGCCCATCCCCGAAATAATGGTCTGGCCGGTCTCCTCGTCAGTCTTCACGCGGAAGGAAGGGTCTTCGCTGGCGAGCTTGGCAAGGCTCGTTCCGAGCCTGTCCTGGTCAGCCTTGGTTTTCGGCTCGATGGCAATGGCAATTACCGGCTCGGGAAACTCGATGGATTCGAGGATAACCGGTGAATCTTCGGGACAGAGCGTATCACCTGTCGTTGTATATTTAAGACCAACCGCCGCGGCGATGTCTCCCGCGTAGACTTCCTTGATCTCTTCGCGCTTGTTGGCGTGCATCTTGAGCAGACGACCGATACGCTCTTTCTTCCCCTTGGTGGAGTTATAGATATAGGAGCCGGAGGTAAGCGTGCCCGAATAGACCCTAAAGAAGCACAACTGCCCGACAAAGGGGTCGGTCATGATCTTGAATGCCAGCGCAGCAAACGGCTCCGCATCAGAAGCCTTCCGCTCAACCTCGACTTCAGAGTCGGCGTCTATACCCTTGATTGCAGGAATATCCAGCGGAGAGGGGAGATAGTCGACAACCGCATTGAGCAGCGGCTGGACACCCTTGTTCTTGAAAGAAGAGCCGCAGGCTACCGGGCAGATTTTGATGTCGATGGTTGCCTGGCGAATGGCAGCCTTTATCTCCGCCGTGGTCAGTTCTTCGCCGGCAAGATACTTTTCCATCAGCGCATCGTCGTTGCTGGCAACCTCTTCCACGAGCTTTTCGCGATACTCGGCAGCGATCTCCATAAGATCGGCTGGGATCGCCTCCTCACGAAACTTTGCCCCGAGAGACTCCTCATCCCAAACAATCGCCTTCATTTCGACCAGATCAATGATCCCCTTGAAGGTATCCTCAACCCCGATCGGCAGCTGGATCGGCACCGGATTCGCTTTGAGACGATCCCTGATCATGCCGACGCCGCGGAAAAAATCCGCACCTACGCGGTCCATCTTATTGATAAACGCAATACGCGGAACGCGATATTTGTCAGCCTGGCGCCAGACCGTCTCCGATTGCGGCTCCACGCCACCCACGGAACAGAACACCGCTACCGAGCCATCGAGTACGCGCAGCGAACGCTCTACCTCAATGGTAAAATCGACGTGACCGGGGGTATCGATAATGTTGATACGGTGATCATCCCACGTACAGGTTGTTGCCGCCGACGTGATGGTGATGCCACGCTCCTGCTCCTGCTCCATCCAGTCCATGGTGGCAGTACCATCATGCACTTCACCAATCTTATGAGAAACACCGGTGTAATAGAGTATCCGCTCGGTGGTTGTGGTCTTGCCGGCATCAATGTGCGCCATGATACCGATATTGCGAGTTTTTTCCAATGGGGTCTGACGTGCCACGAATATTCCTCCAGTAACCCTACTCTATATCGAAAACTACCAGCGGTAGTGTGCGAAAGCGCGGTTTGCTTCTGCCATCTTGTGCGTATCCTCACGCTTCTTGACGGCTGCTCCGCGGTTATTAAAAGCATCGAGGATTTCACCGGCCAGCTTGTCGGTGGCCGTTTTCTCGGAACGCGCATTGGCATACCGTGCCAACCAACGCATAGCCAGAGAGTTTCTCCGATCCACACGCACCTCAACAGGAACCTGATAGGTCGAACCACCGACCCGGCGCGACTTGACCTCAAGAGTGGGCTTGACGTTATCGAGCGCCTTTTTCAGCACCTTCAGCGCGTCCTCGTTGGCGCGCTTGGCAACCAGATCAAGAGCGCCGTACAGCGCACGCTCAGCAGTACTCTTCTTGCCATCCTGCATGATGATATTGACGAACTTGGCAACCGTCCGGTCATTGTACTTTGGATCGGGCAAAATGACCCGCTTGGCAACTTCTCTTCTCCTAGGCATAGCTACCTCTCAAAAAGATCTTTCTGTACTACTGATTACTTGGGACGCTTCGCACCGTACTTAGAGCGGCTCTTCTTCCGGTCCTTCACGCCGACCGAATCAAGCGTTCCACGCACGATATGATAACGGACACCCGGAAGGTCCTTCACCCTGCCACCCCTGATAAGAACAACGGAGTGCTCCTGCAGGTTGTGCCCGACACCCGGAATATACGACGTCACCTCGATGCCATTAGTAAGCCTCACCCTGGCAACCTTACGCAGAGCGGAGTTCGGCTTTTTGGGCGTTGTCGTATAGACCCTGGTACAAACCCCACGCTTCTGCGGGCAACACTTCAGCGCCGGAGCAGTCGATTTGTCCTTTTTGCTCTGCCTTCCAATTCGAATAAGCTGATTAATCGTCGGCATAATTAACCCAATCTCCCAACAATAATTGTCAACCCACCCCACAAGAGGCGAATTGCAAACCTAACAAATAAACATCTTCCGTGTCAACGCTTTTATACTACCAACATAAAAAGACAAAAAGAAATCCCACACCCGAACTTTTCGGGCAGTGCCGCCAAGAGTGACAGCGGGATACTCCAGAAGCCCAGCGCGAGAATTCAACCGGAGGGGAATGGAATAGGTGTAGGGTCGGAATGGGTACCGACATCTCCATTCACATGCGCTTTACTAGCGCCTCGCACTTACAGAGGTCTTCTGAAAGACGGATATTAATAAACAATATTTGTGCGGTTGTCAACAACAAATCGCAGTTTTTTTATTTCGTCGCCGAGGCCTCGATTTTCGACGTGTTTCGGACAGACCCGGTTGTTGTCATGCCGCCGCGCTGAGCACAGAGTGCCACTCCGGACGCGGTTTTGTTCCGCCATAAGAAAACCGGCGCATGGTTCGCATGCACCGGTTTTCTTATATGCAGGCCGCAGCCTATTTTCAGCGGCTATTCGTCAAAGTCGTCACCGAAATCTTCATCGATGATCGGCTCTTCCTCCGGAGGCAGCAGTTCCACGGGAACCTCAGGCAGACCATGTGCCTCCTCCATCTGCAGTTTGAGGTGGCGATACCGGGTCAACCCTGTTCCGGCAGGGATCAGGCGACCCATGATGACGTTTTCCTTGAGTCCGCGCAGGCTGTCGACCTTTCCTTCGATTGCCGCCTGGGTCAGGACCTTGGTGGTCTCCTGGAATGATGCCGCCGAGATGAACGATTCGGTCGACAACGAGGCCTTGGTAATACCGAGGAGCAGCGGCTCGGCCGTAGCCGGACGGCCACCCTTGGTGAGAACCCGCTCGTTCTCGTCCTCAAAGACATACCGTTCGAGCTGATCGTCCACCAGCATGATCGTATCGCCGGAATCCTTGATCCTTACCCGGCGCAGCATCTGCCTGACAATGGTCTCGATATGCTTGTCGTTGATCTTGACACCCTGGAGCCGGTAGACCTCCTGGACTTCGTCGACCAGGTACCGGGCGAGTTCCTTGATGCCAAGCACCCGCAGAATGTCGTGGGGGTTGGAGGAGCCGTCCATGAGAGCCTCGCCAGCCCTCACATGGTCCCCTTCGTGAACACTGATATGCTTCCCTTTCGGGATGAGATATTCCTTCTCTTCGCCGATCTCGGGGCGGACAATGACCTTCCGCTTCCCTTTGGCATCCTTGCCGAAGGAGACGACACCGTCGATCTCGGAGATGACGGCATAGTCCTTGGGCTTGCGAGCCTCGAACAGTTCGGCAACACGTGGCAGACCACCGGTGATATCCTTTGTCTTCGTGGTCTCGCGGGGGATCTTCGCGATGACGTCACCGGCATTGACGATCGACTCGTCCTGAACGGAGATGTTTGCCCCGACGGGCAGGAAATAGCGGCCCATCAGGCTCTCGCCAATCTTCGTTGTCTTGCCCGACTCGTCCTTCAGTGAGATGCGGGGACGCTTGTCCGGGTCACGCGACTCGATGATGACCTTGCGGGAGAGACCGGTGACTTCGTCCACCTGCTCCTCCATGGTGATCCCTTCGACGATGTCGCCAAACTTGACCTTGCCACCGACCTCGGTGAGGATCGGCATGGTGTAGGGGTCCCACTCGGCCAGGGTCTGGCCCGGTTTGACCAGTTCATCCTGCTTGGCCTTGATCTTGGCACCGTAGACGATGGCATAGCGTTCGCGTTCCCGACCGGTCTCATCCACGATCGCCAGCTCGCCGTTCCGGTTCATGACGATGTAATTGGCGACATCACCCTCGTAGTTGGTGACAAAGTTGATGTTGATGTACTTGACGCGACCCTCGTTGCGCGCTTCGAGGGAGGTCTGCTCAGCACGACGGGATGCGGCACCACCGATGTGGAAGGTACGCATAGTGAGCTGTGTTCCCGGCTCGCCGATGGACTGTGCCGCAATGACGCCGACAGCCTCGCCCATGTTGACCAGATGGCCGCGTGCCAGGTCGCGGCCGTAGCACATGGCACAGATGCCGCGCCGGCTCTGGCAGGTAAGAACCGAGCGGATCTTGACCCGTTCGAGTCCGGCATCCTCGATCTTCTTGACGAGGGTTTCGTCAATTTCCGTGTCGGCAGCAACCAGAACCTCGCCGGTCACCGGGTCAAGGATGTCTTCCAGGGCCACGCGGCCGAGGATGCGATCACCGATATGCTCAATGATCTCGCCACCTTCCGTGAGTGCCGAAACCATCAGGCCGTCGATGGTGCCGCAGTCGGTCTCGGTGATGATGGCGTCCTGCGCAACGTCGACCAGTCGACGGGTGAGATAACCGGAGTTGGCGGTCTTGAGAGCCGTATCGGCCAGACCTTTACGGGCACCGTGGGTCGAGATGAAGTACTGGAGAACCGTGAGACCTTCGCGGAAGTTCGCCGTAATCGGAGTCTCGATGATCTCGCCGGAAGGCTTGGCCATCAAGCCCCTCATCCCGGCCAGCTGGCGGATCTGCTGGGCGGAACCTCGGGCACCGGAGTCGGCCATCATATGAATGGCGTTGAAGGAGGGAACCTTGAGTTCCTTGCCGTCGTCAGGGGAGAATACCGTCTCCTTGGAGATGTTGTCCAACATCTCCTTGGCAATATCCTCGGTAGCCTTGGCCCAGATGTCGATGACCTTGTTGTAGCGCTCGCCGTCGGTGATGAGACCTTCGGTGTACTGGTTCTGGATCTCTTTTACCTCTTCGGTGGCACGGTCGATGATCGCATATTTCCCAAAGGGGATCTGCATGTCGTTGATGCAGATGGAGATACCGGCCAGGGTGGAATAGCGGAAACCGATCTCCTTGAGCCGGTCGGCCAGGATGACGGTTTCCTTGTTGCCCGCCAGTCGGTAGCAGATGTCGACCAGGTTGGTGAGCTCCTTCTTGGACATGGTCTTGTTGATAGCGCTGAACGGAACCGCTTCGGGAAGGATCTCGCGCAGGAGAACACGGCCGACAGTGGTCTTGATCCGCTCAGGGGCATCTTCACTGCCACGGATGTTTTTCATGCGTACTTCGATGGGGGCCTGGAGGTCGACCTCACCGGCGTCGAAGGCGATCCTGACCTCTTCGGGTGACGCCAATATCTTGCCGAACCCTTTCACCCGCTGCCAGAGCTGGTTGCCGGTTTTCTTGTCCGCCATCGGCTTGCCATTCTCGTCAAGAACCCGCTCGAACTCGCGGTCCCTGGTCATATGGTACGTACCGAGAACCATGTCCTGCGAAGGAACGATGATCGGCTTGCCATGGGCCGGGGAGAGGATGTTATTGGTGGACATCATCAGAACGCGCGCCTCGACCTGGCTCTCGATGGAGAGTGGCAGGTGCACGGCCATCTGGTCGCCGTCGAAGTCGGCGTTGAATGCCGTACAGACCAGCGGATGAAGCTGGATGGCCTTCCCTTCGATCAGTACCGGTTCAAAGGCCTGGATACCGAGACGGTGCAGGGTCGGAGCACGGTTGAGAAGGACCGGGTGCTCCTTGATGACCTCTTCCAGCACGTCCCACACCTCGGGACGTTCCTTTTCCACCATTTTCTTGGCACTTTTGATCGTCGTGACAAACCCGCGTTCTTCGAGCTTGTTGTAGATGAACGGCTTGAAGAGCTCCAGCGCCATCTTCTTGGGGAGACCGCACTGGTGGAGCTTCAGCTCGGGGCCGACGACGATGACCGAACGGCCCGAATAGTCGACCCGCTTGCCGAGCAGGTTCTGGCGGAAACGGCCCGATTTCCCTTTCAGCATGTCGGAAAGCGACTTGAGCGGCCGCTTGTTGGGCCCGGCAATGGCACGGCCGCGGCGTCCGTTGTCAAACAGGGCATCAACAGCTTCCTGCAGCATACGCTTCTCGTTGCGGATGATCACCTCGGGAGCCTGCAGCTCCATGAGGCGCTTGAGACGGTTGTTCCGGTTGATGACCCGGCGATAGAGATCGTTCAGGTCCGAAGTGGCAAAACGGCCACCATCAAGCGGAACCAGCGGCCGGAGTTCCGGCGGCAGGACCGGGATACATTCGAGGATCATCCATTCCGGACGGTTGCCCGAAACCTTGAAGGCCTCCACGACCTTGAGCCGTTTGGCAACCTTCTTTCGCTTCGCCTCGCTGTTGGCTTCCTGCATCTCGGTCCTGAGCATATCTGCCAGCCCCTCCAGATCGAGTGCCTTGAGGCAGTCGCGGATGGCAGCAGCCCCCATGCCGGCGATGAAACCGTTGCCAAGCTCCTCAACCGACTTCTGGAACTGGTCCTCGGTAAGCACCTCGCCAAAGGAGAGGGAAGTGGCGCCCGGATCGATGATGACGTAGGCCTCGAAATAGAGGACCCGCTCCAGATCCTTCAGGGTCATGTCGAGCAGGTTGCCGATCCTGGACGGAAGCGACTTGAGGAACCAGATATGGGCAACCGGCGTGGCCAGATCGATGTGCCCGAGACGTTCTCGGCGCACCTTGGAGGGAATGACCTCGACGCCGCACTTCTCGCAGACGATCCCGCGGTGCTTCATCCGCTTGTACTTGCCGCAGTTGCACTCGTAGTCCTTGGTCGGGCCGAAGATCTTGGCACAGAAGAGGCCGTCGCGTTCGGGCTTGAAGGTACGGTAGTTGATGGTCTCAGGCTTCTTTACTTCACCAAAGGAGCGCTCGCGGATCTTTTCCGGTGAGGAGATGGATATCCTGATGGCGGAAAAGTGGAGCGGGTCCTTGGGCTTATCGAAAAAATTGAAAAGATCTTCCAATGTTGTGCCTCCTTGAAATGAGGAGTTATTCCTGCAGGCGGCGGAACGCTTCCCTGCCGCACGTTTGTAAGGTGTTACTCTTCCTCGGTCTCAAGCAGCTCCACGTCCAGACAGAGCGACTGGAGTTCCTTGATCAGAACGTTGAAGGATTCGGGCAGACCCGGCTCAAGGGTGTGTTTCCCCTTGACGATCGCCTCGTACATCCTGGTCCGTCCGGCAACGTCGTCCGATTTGACGGTGAGGAATTCCTGCAGGGCATAGGCAGCGCCGTACGCCTCCATGGCCCAGACTTCCATTTCACCCAGACGCTGTCCACCGAACTGCGCCTTGCCACCCAGCGGCTGCTGGGTAACCAGGCTGTAGGGGCCGATGGACCGGGCATGGATCTTGTCGTCGACCAGGTGATGAAGCTTCAGGACGTACATGACCCCGACGGTGACCTTGTGCTTGAACGGATCGCCGGACTTGCCGTCGTAGAGCGTGACCTGGCCCGAGCTGTCGAAACCGGCCTTTTTGAGCATGGTCTGGATGTTTTCCTCGGTTGCCCCTTCAAAGACCGACGAGGCCATCGGCACACCGCGCTTCAGGCGTGTTGCCACACGGAGCAGCTCATCCTCTTCCAGCGTGTCGATGAACTTGGACATCTCCTTCTCGTTGTAAATCTCCTTGAGGTTCTTCTTCAGCTGGGCTTCCGGAGTGTTTTTCTCCAGCATCTCCTCGATACGCCAGCCGATTCCCTTGGCGGCCCAGCCGAGATGCGTCTCCAGGATCTGGCCGACGTTCATACGGGAAGGAACCCCCAGCGGGTTGAGCACGATCTCCACCGGACGACCGTCTTCCATGTAGGGCATGTCCTCTTCCGGCAGGATCCGGGAGACGACACCCTTGTTCCCGTGACGGCCCGCCATCTTGTCGCCGACCTGCAGCTTGCGCTTGATGGCGATATAGACCTTGACCATCTTGATGACGCCCGGCGGCAGGTCGTCCCCCCGTTTCAGTTTCTGGATCTTGTCATCGAAGACGTATTTGATGAAGTCGATCTGCTGATAGAGCTTAGAGAGGACCTGGGCGACCTTTTCCTCCACGTCGTCCCCGTCGCTCACCGAGATCTCGTCCCAGCGCTCCAGCGGGATGGTGACCAGCAGCTCCTCGGAAATCTTCTTGTCCTTGGCCAGAAGGACCTTTCCTTCTTTCCCTTCTATCTTCACCGCAGAGGTCCGGCCGACCAGGAGCCGCTTCAGCTTGCCGACAGCCGAATCACGGATGATGCGGATCTCGTCCTGTTCGTCCTTGCGGAGTTTTTCCTCTTCTGCCTTCTCGATGATCTCAGTCCGGGCGTCCTTGTCGGAACCCTTGCGGGAGAAGATCTTGGCGCCGATGACCGTCCCTTCCACACCGGGAGGAACGCGCAGAGACGTATCACGGACATCGCCGGCCTTCTCGCCGAAAATGGCCCGCAGAAGCTTCTCTTCGGGAGAGAGCTGCGTCTCCCCCTTCGGGGTGATCTTGCCGACCAGGATATCGCCCGGCTTCACCTCGGCGCCGATCCTGATGATGCCGGACTCGTCCAGATCCTTCAGCGTCTCTTCACCCAGGTTGGGGATGTCGGCGGTAATCTCCTCTTTCCCCAGCTTGGTATCGCGGGCAACGCACTCGAACTCCTCGATGTGGATCGAGGTGTAGCGGTCGTCCTTGACCAGTTTCTCCGAAATGAGGATGGAGTCCTCGAAGTTGTAACCGCCCCACGGCATGAAGGCAACGACTACGTTCTGGCCGAGCGCCAGCTCCCCCATGTCGGTGGAGGGTCCGTCGGCGATGACGTCGGCTCGCTTGACATGGTCACCGATCTTCACCACCGGCCGCTGGTTGATGCAGGTGTTCTGGTTGGAACGGGCGAACTTGATCAGGTTGTAGATGTCGACGCCGGTCCCCATCTCGTCGAACTCGTCCTCGTCGATCTTGACGACGATGCGGGAGGCATCGACCGATTCCACCACGCCGTTGTGGCGGGCAACGACCGACACACCGGAATCACGGGCAACCACCCGCTCCATGCCGGTACCGACCAACGGCGAGTCGGCCCGCAGGAGTGGCACGGCCTGGCGCTGCATGTTGGAACCCATGAGAGCACGGTTGGCGTCGTCGTTTTCCAGGAACGGGATCAGCGAGGCAGCAACGGAAACGAGCTGCATCGGCGCCACGTCCATCAGCTCGATCTCGTCGCGTCCGACCAGCACGAACTCGCCCGACTTCCGGGCCGAGACATAGTCGGATTCGAAGCGGCCTTCCTTGTCCATCTCGGCGTTGGCCTGGGCAATGGCGTGACCTTCCTCCTCCAGCGCGGAGAAGAAACGGACCTCGTTGGTGACCTTCCCTTCCTTGACGATCCGGTAGGGCGTTTCCACGAAGCCGTGCTCGTTGATCCGGGCATAGGTGGAGAGCGAGGCGATCAGACCGATGTTTGGTCCTTCAGGGGTCTCGATCGGACAGACGCGGCCGTAATGGGTCGGATGGACGTCGCGCACCTCGAAGCCGGCGCGCTCACGAGTGAGGCCCCCCGGTCCGAGTGCCGACAGACGCCGCTTGTGGGTAACCTCGGAAAGCGGGTTGGTCTGGTCCATGAACTGGGAAAGCTGGGATGAGCCGAAGAACTCCTTGACCACTGCCGAAACCGGCTTGGAGTTGATCAGGTCGTGCGGCATGAGGTTCTCGACCTCCTGGAGGCTCATCCGCTCCTTGATGGCCCGTTCCATACGGACCAGGCCGATGCGGTACTGGTTCTCCAGAAGCTCGCCAACTGCCCGCACGCGGCGGTTTCCCAGGTGGTCGATATCGTCGATGCTCCCCTTGCCGTTCTTCAGGTCGATCAGGTAGCGCACCACTTCCAGAACGTCTTCCTTGGTCAGGACCTGGCAATCCAGCGGCGTCTTCAGACCGAGCTTGTGATTGAGCTTCAGCCGGCCGACCGCGGAAAGGTCGTAGCGCTCCGGATTGAAAAACAGGTTGCCGAACAGGGCAACGGCACTCTTGATGGTCGGCGGATCGCCGGGACGAAGGCGGCGGTAGATCTCGATCAGCGCGTCATCGGTCGAGGATATCTTGTCGACCAGGATGGTGTCGCGGAACGAGGAGGTGACATGGAGCCCGTCGATGAACAGCACCTTGAGGGCTGCAATCTCCCGGCTGCGGATCTCGGTCAGCTTGGCAAGGGTGATCTCGTCGTTGCACTCCAGCAGGACCTCGCCAGTAGCGGGATCGACCACGTCATGGCAGGAGAACCGGCCCACGACCTCTTCTTCCATGATCGGTATTGACTTGATGCCATGCTCTTCCATCTTCCTGATGGCAGCCTTGGTGAACTTCCGGTTGGCCTTGACGAGCACGTCGCCGGTATTGGGGTCCACAATATCGCTGGTGGCCTTCTGGTTGATCAGCAGTTCCGGCTCTGCGGTCTTTACCAGACGCTCACCCGAGAGGATAATCTCCTCGCTCTTGTAATAGTAATTGAGGAGTTCCTCGGTGGAGTAGCCCAACGCCTTGAGCAGCACCGTCGCCGGCATCTTGCGCCGACGGTCGATCCGCACGTAGAGGATGTCCTTGTGATCGAATTCGAAATCGAGCCATGAACCGCGGTAGGGAATCACCCTGGCCGAATAGAGAACCTTGCCGCTGGAGTGGGTCTTCCCCTTGTCGTGGTCGTAGAATACGCCGGGCGAGCGATGCAACTGGCTGACGATAACCCGTTCCGTTCCGTTGATGATGAACGTGCCATTCTCGGTCATGAGCGGGATCTCGCCGAAATAGACCTCCTGCTCCTTGATGTCACGGATCGACCGAGCGTTGTTCTCCTTGTTGACATCCCAGACAACCAACCGAACTTTGACCTTCATCGGCGCGGCAAAGGTCATGCCGCGCTGGTGACATTCCTCCACATCATATTTCGGCGTGCCCAGCGCATAGGAGACATACTCCAGAGATGCGGTCTCGCTGAAATCACGGATCGGGAAAACGCTGCGGAATACGGCCTCAAGGCCGAAGTTTTTTCTCGCCTCGTACGGAACGTCCAGCTGAAGGAATCTCTTGTAGGAATTCTTCTGTATATCAATCAGGTTGGGGATATCGATAATCTTTTTGATCTTCGCGAAGTTTTTACGGAGCAGGGGGTTATTCGCAATTGAATAAGCCATTAAGAATGTCTCCTTTGTTGCAAGGCTTTATAGACGTTGGCGCTTTATTGGTGACTACCTGAACTCTAAGCATTTCAAGTAGTTGGCGTCACGAAGCACTAGCCCGCCAACAAAATAGAACAGCCAAGGCCGCTTGCAGCGACCTTGGCTCGTGCTCAGCTTTATGCGCAGGTTACTATTTAACTTCCACTTCTGCACCGGCCTCGGCCAGCTGCTTCCTGGCTTCCTCGGCCTCGTCCTTGGACACAGCGGACTTGACCGGCTGCGGAGCGCCGTCAACGAGGTCTTTGGCTTCCTTGAGACCCAGGCTGGTAAGGGCTCGGACGACCTTGATGACGTTGATCTTGTTGGCACCGGCAGCCTTGAGGATAACATCGAATTCGGTCTTCTCTTCAGCGGCCTCGGCAGCGGCAGGAGCGGCAGCTGCTGCCACGGCGACCGGAGCGGCAGCGGAAACGCCGAATTTCTCTTCGAGTTCCTTGACCATCTCGGCCAGTTCGAGAACCGACATGCTTTCGATAAACTGGATGACTTCTTCTTTGGTAATAGCCATTGCTTATTCCTCCATAGAGTAATTGTTCGTAAGTGAGTTAATTGCCTTCTTTTTTTGCCCGGATGGCATCGAGTGCACGGACAAAGCTGCCCGGAACTGCAGCCAGAACACAGACGAAGTTCGTGACCGGTGCATTCATGGAACCGAGCATCTTGGCGAGCAGGACTTCTCTGCTCGGCAGGTCTGCCAGGGCCTGAATATCGGCAGGGGTAATCGCCTTACCGGACAGGACGCCGCCCTTGAGCTTGAAGGGGACCAGTTGATCCTTATCGAAGCGCGACAGAACCTTTGCTGCGGCGACGGGGTCGGTGTAGCTCAGTGCTACCGCGGTCGGGCCTGCAAAGTGTTCGCTCAGAGCCTGCTTGTCGGTCTCGCGAATAGCGAGTTCCAGCAGGGTATTCTTGACGACCTTGTATTCTACCTCAGCCTTGCGGAGTTCATTCCTGAGTTCGGAGACCTTCCCGACATTCAGACCGCGAAAGTCCGCGAGAAACACCGCCTTGGCCCGCTGGAGCTTATCATGCATCTCAGCGACCACTTGCTGTTTATTCTCTTTTTTCAAGCGCCTTCCTCCTTTCTTTGGGGTTAAGGGTCTTCCGGACCCTTGCCAAAGTCAAGAAGCTACTGCGTTGCGCGTGGTGCGCACCCCAAGTCTCGGCAGGCTGTCCCGTGTTTAAGCCGTCTCCCGGAGGAGGCGACGCCTGCTGTCTATGACTTTGGCGATTTCTTGTGGGGGTATTATAAACTGGCCGCCACGTCGGCTGCGTCGAGACGCACGCCGGGACCCATGGTGGTCGAGAGGCAGATCTTTTTCACGTAGGTGCCCTTGGCTGCCGAAGGCTTGGCCTTCATCAGCGCATCCACCAGGGCCAGGATGTTCTCTTCCAACTTGGTCCCCTCGAAGGAGGCCTTGCCCACAGGTGCGTGGATGATCCCGGCCTTTTCGACGCGGAATTCAACCTTGCCCGACTTGGATTCCTTGACCGCTCTCCCCACATCGAAGGTAACCGTTCCCACCTTCGGGTTGGGCATGAGGCCACGGGGACCGAGCAGCTTGCCGATCTTGCCGACAACGCCCATCATGTCGGGAGTAGCAATGGCGGTGTCGAAATCGAACCAGCCTTCCTGGATCTTGGCGACCAGATCCTCGGCACCGACATAGTCGGCACCCGCATCGCGGGCCTCTTTTTCCTTCTCACCCTTGGCGAATACCAGGACGCGGACGTCCTTGCCGAGCCCGTTGGGCAGGACAACGGCACCGCGAACCATCTGGTCGGCATGCCGCGGGTCGACCCCGAGCCTTACCGCGATATCAACCGTCTCGTCGAACTTGGCATACGCAGACGCCTTGACAAGTTCCACCCCCTCCTTAAGGGGATAGTTCCTGGTCCGGTCGACCTTGGCCATGGCCGCTGTATGTTTTTTTGCTGTCGTAGGCATTGCAGTTCACCCTCTCCTTCTCTAAACGATGTCAACGCCCATGCTGCGGGCGGTGCCTTCGATGGTCCGCATGGCCGCCTCAAGGCTGGCTGCGTTCAGGTCCGGCATCTTCTTCTTGGCTATCTCCTCGACCTGCGCCTTGGTAAGCTTGCCGACCTTGTTCTTGTTGGGAACACTGGAGCCGCTCTCGATCCCCAAAGCCTTCTTGATCAGAATAGGTGCCGGAGGAGTCTTGGTAATGAAGCTGAACGAACGGTCAGCAAACACCGTGATGACGACCGGGATGATGGTCCCTTCGTCTGCCTGGGTTTTGGCATTGAACGCCTTGCAGAACTCCATTATATTGACGCCGTGCTGGCCCAGGGCAGGTCCGATCGGGGGGGACGGGTTTGCCTTGGCAGCGGGAATCTGCAATTTGATATACCCTGTGATTTTCTTAGCCATGCTTTGCTCCTTTGCTCTCCATCCTGACGATGCTCTTAAGTATGCTCAAGCTGCGGCCGGTAGCCGAGCTATTGTTTTTCCACCTGCATGAATTCCAGCTCCACGGGGGTTGCCCGCCCGAAGATGCTGACCATGACCCGCAGTTTGGCCTTGTCCGGCTTCACATCCTCCACCACGCCGGAGAAATTGAGGAACGGCCCGTCGACAACCCGTACGGTTTCGCCGACCTCAAACTCGACCTTGGGACGGGGTTTTTCCGCCCCTTCCTCCATGCGGCGGGTGATCTTCTGCACCTCTTCCTCAGGGATCACTACCGGATTGTTGCCGCCGACGAAACCGGTGACCCTGGCGGTCTCTTTCACCACATGCCAGGTCTCGTCGTTGAGTATCATGTTGACCAGGATATAGCCGGGGAAGAATTTGCGGGTCGAAGTCCGCTTCTCCCCTTTTTTCAGCTCGACCACGGTCTCCGAAGGGATGAGGATATCGCCGAACTGTTCGTCAAGCCCCAGGTTCTTGATCCGCTCCTGGAGCGAAAGCTTGACCCGGTTTTCAAATCCTGAATAGGTATGTACGCCGTACCATTTAAGTGCCATAACTCACATCGTCCTTTATGCCAGAATCAGGCGCATAAGCTTGGCAAGCACTACGTCGCAGGCACCAAGGTACAGGGAGATCAAAACAATGATGACCACAACCACCCAGGTAGTGGCAATGGTTTCCTTGCGGGCGGGCCACGTTACCTTGCCCAGCTCGATCTTTACTTCTTCGAGAAAATTTTTGGTCTTTGCCAGCACAGGTTCACCCCATTCACTTGGAATAAAATGGCAGGCCAGGAGGGATTCGAACCCCCAACACCCGGTTTTGGAGACCGGTGCTCTAGCCGTTAGAGCTACTGGCCTGCAATCCTCAACACGCCCGCCACGGGCGCTACTTGGTTTCCTTATGAGGAGTGTGCTTGCGGCAGAAGCGGCAGTATTTGCTCAACTCCAGCTTCTCGGGAGTGGTTTTCTTGTTCTTGGTCGTCGTGTAGTTTCTCTGCTTGCACTCGGTACAGGCAAGCGTAATGATATCTCTCATTGCAGCATTCCTTTATTTATGACTGTAGGGGCAGTCCGTGAACTGCCCCTACAACACCTCGATTTACTCGATAATGGCGCTGACGACGCCGGCGCCGACCGTACGGCCGCCTTCGCGGA
>MTLC01000313.1_pt2 | contig 15752 bp, 14 predicted proteins | sample 1982451 | NCBI WGS metagenome assembly MTLC01 (sample SAMN05710165, study PRJNA340218) | biofilm metagenome | isolation source: sample SPH anode biofilm adapted to +100 mV | place: USA | collected 2012-02-03 | reverse complement strand
ACGGCGAACAACGGCAGAAAAGGGGTCGATCTCTTCAGTCAGGAGAGCTTCGACATCGTGATCACCGACGTGAACATGCCGGAGATGGATGGGATAGCGATGGTCCAGGCCCTCCGGGCCATGAAACCGGACGTGCAGTTGATCTTCATCACCGCCGACACCGGCAGGGCAACCGTCGAACACAGTGTTGGAACCGGATTCCACCTCGATCATTACATAGCGAAGCCGGTTGACTACAAGGACCTTTTCGTAGCCATAGAAAAGTCACTGGAAGCTGTCAACGCCTGCCGTGGCTGACAAAGAGGCTCGCGACACCGCATCCGAGGTGTCGCTATATTGCATTGTAGATAACGAAAACTGTACAAAGCGCCGCAGGACGCTGTATACTTCACCGCATGTCGTTTGTTATTGCTGTTGATTGAGAAGAGACCTGAAAACAGAAGGAGGAAATCCATGAAAAAGACAACTTTAGCAATCCTCGTTGCTGCTTCACTCGCACTTCCGGCCATGGCATCGGCGGCTCCATTCCGCCAGGGCCCCTACATCGGCGGCTTCGTGGGCGTAACCGTCCCCGAGAAAACCGATGCGACCAGCTACAGTGGCGGTTCCGTGTTCAACGACAGGATCTCGTTCCAGCCCGGCGTCAACGTGGGCGGTGTCATGGGGTACGATTTCGGCGGGGTGCGTTTCGAGGGGGAAATATCCTACAAGGACATCCAGTTCGACACGGTAACCGACAACCTGGGCGGCAGGTACAACATTGTTGATGGGAGCATAGACACGACCGCCTTCATGGCCAACGTGTTTTTCGACCTGCACAACCAGACCCCGATAACCCCCTACATCGGCGGCGGGGTGGGGTTCGCTGCCCTGCACCTGAACGACACCCACGGCTTTGACAGTAACGGGGCCGAGCTTTCCTATCTATCCGACGACGACGCCGTCTTCGCCTACCAGGTGGGGGGCGGTCTTGAGATTCCGCTGAACCGTCAGCTTTCCCTTGACCTTGCCTACCGGTACTTCGGCACCACCGAGGCAAACTTCTTCGATACGAAAATGGAACTTACCACCCACAATGCGACCGTAGGTCTCAGACTCAAGTTCTGATAGTTCCGGGGGCCGCATGGCAGATTCCAACGCCCAAAATAATGAGCTGGAGCGGCAGAACCAGCAACTGCTCGATGCCTACACCCAACTGGACCGCGCCATGGCCCAGTACGCGGAGCTCTACGACAACGCCCCGGTCGGCTATCTTTCCACCGACTTCGATCGGCGCATCGTGAAGACCAACCTCACCTGCTGCTCGCTTCTGAAGCGGGACCGGATCGTCATGCAGGGGATGGATTTTCTCGATCTCGTGGCCAAGGGGGACCGCTCCTCGCTTCTGGAGTGCCTGGAGCGGGTGCGGCATCGCAAGGGAAAGCTCGAGTGCGAGGTGAGGCTGTTAAACGGGACGCCAGTGCTTTTGGCGATGGAGGCCTCCTCCGCGCATCAGGAGTGCCGCATGGTGCTTCTGGACATCACGAAGCAGAAGCAGGCCGAGGAAGCGCTTAGGGAGAGCGAGCGGCGCTTCAAATCGCTCGTCGAGGTGACCTCTGACTGGGTCTGGGAGGTGAACGAGAAGGGGGTGTACAGCTACGTAAGCCCCAAGGTGTACGATCTTTTGGGCTACGGCCCCGAAGAGGTCCTCGGGAAGACCCCCTTCGACCTCATGTCGCCTCACGAAGCAGAGCGGTTGCTCATGGTCTTTGGCGACATCGTATCAAGGCGTCAGCCTTTCCATAACCTGAAGAACGTGAATCTGCGCAAGGACGGCAAGGAAGTGCTTATAGAGAGCAGCGGCGTTCCCATCTTCGACGATGACGGGAATTTCTGCGGTTTCCGAGGCATCGACCGCGACATCACCGACCGCTGATCAGTTACAAAGACAAAAGAAAAAGGCCAAGTCATTCGACTTGGCCTTTGCTGTTTTCATGGTGGGCGATACTGGGGACGAACCATCTTCCAGATACCCACCGCAAAAGCACCGTTTTAATCACATATTTACTATTTTTTGGGGTATATGGCGCCGATAACTCCACATTTCATACTGAGTTGTCGTGTGCCACACTTTGTGCCACAGTATATCACGCCGCATCAATTCTTGCAAATAAATCACTCCCTGGGGACAGCAGGACAAATAAGTTCAGCACAATTCGTCAAGATTTCCACCGACAGTTTTGGCGACGTGATAAGAAGGGTTTTTCGGTGCTTTTAATGGCCTACCGTAAAAGTTACTTCGAACAACGCCCCAACTGCGCGGAAGTGTAGGATTCATCCAGTACTCACTTATAAGGTTTTCTTTCAATAAAACACGCAAAGCGTTGTTGACCATTCGTCTGTGTTCTCTTGAGTTTTTGATATAGTTAGTTGTTTCATGGTTGTTTGATTTGGCTCCTTTAGCGGAGCGGAATAGGTAGTTGAATATTACATCTTCGTGTATAATCAAGTTTTCATAAATATTATTGCAATCAATATAAAGAAGTAAACCTTTCTCCACCTGCGACTTTAATTTCTGTAAAGCTCTCCAACGTATTTTGTGGTTGCGCTGCCATGTTACCTCAATTAGTTCTGGATTCATCGAAATGAAAACATTTTGGGGCTCCCACCTTAAGTCTGAAATAAAAGAAAACGTTCTTTCCAGTCTATGTTCTTTGTAGTAGTAAACAGTTGTGTCTCTTAAACGAACCAGGGACTCTAATATACTGTTCTTGTTCGCACCGCTGTAGGTGAACCCGCAGTATTCGCAAAGTCTTTTCTTCGAAATCGCAATTGTGTGTGTCCTAGTCACTCTCCCAAAATTCTCAACATCAATCTCTTCATCTGGTGACACATAAACTGAATTTATTTTTTTCAAGTCCTCAAAGGCTTTAATAACCCCGATAAAAACGTCGAAGTCATAAAATGAAGGAAACTCTGGGGCGTGCATCTCGATTCGTCCTGAGACAAAATGCCTGGAATAGATGCCTCCGCGCTTATCGCATTTGGCTACGACAGTAAAAATGGGGTAATGCCCCAAGTCATAGTCAATGCCGCACCGTGCAGGAATATTTGCGAGTCTTGTTTCTTTTGGTGAACGCAGTACATATTCGAAATCGTCATCACTTATGTCTTTTTCGCTGATTTTTTCTACACCCAAAAAAGTCTTTCCTATGCCATGTGGTAGTTTTCGTCTCATATAGCCCTCGAAGTATATTTTCGCGACTAGCTGATATACATCACAAGCCAGTGTTTATACCTATAGGTATAAAAAATCTGTTTGTATTTTAGAATCTATATTATGCTTTGGCCAATAATGTTGTCGATACAGCCTCTTAAGTGTTGTTGGTGTGGTGTATCTACCTATACTTAGCGTGGCGTATCTACCCATGTAAGAGTGACGCATATCTTTTTTAGCGAAACATTACTGAGAGAGAAAGCACCTCATAGAAAAACGCGAAGACAACTGCCTCGGCAACCCCACATAGGAAAAGTTTAACAAACTCGGAAATACCTTCATTTAAAGCCTTACTTATTATGCCAGGTGCAAGAAGCCTCAAAGTTGAGTGTCATTTTATGCAAGTACTTTACTGTGTCAAAACAAAATCTAAATACTGTGCTAACTAGTTGTTACTCCAAAGTTAATACTACGCCAATGCAGGTGTAATAACCTTAGCAGACCAAGTTAAAATCAATGGGACAAAAACTTGATATACCAACTTATACCAGCATGGCCGATACATCGGCCATTTACACTCGTTTTCGTAGGGTGAATCGGCCATTTATAAAACCTTTTCTAGTGAGTTTGTACCCAAAAGTGTAGACCAAACTTGTGTAGCTTGGAGGAAGGTAAAAATATAATTTCTTTTCGTTTCAGCAAAAGGGGCATCTTGAAAAGACAGATACCTTACAGTTACAGATACTTATATTTCTTTAGGCTAAAATCTGCTTGGAGATGGTTTAGCGCTGCTTTTTACAACCCTGGTTCGTACCAACCTAGAGCTGAAATTCTGTAAGGCAGTATGCTTTTTAGCGACAAGGCGGGCTACAGTACCTTTTAGGGGTGGGGCTAGGCAGGGAGGGTGAATTAGATGTTGTGTACAGGAGAAGAGGATATGGCCGTATCAACAATGCTCTCGCGAATCATTGTGTCGTCTGTGCTTCCTATGACCCATCCTCTCTGAGCGAATGCAAATGCAAGTCTGCACGTAAAAGGTTTGTTCCTGAGCTTTTGTGAATACGCCTGCACGAGCACGTCTTTCTTGGCTGTGGCAATCTCGCTGACGACGGCGGCGGTCGCTCCGCCGTTAGGTGAGAGAATTATATCTCGACGGTGCCGGTGACTGGCATCGCATAGGAAAGGCTCGGAAGGGAAGCAAGCGGGAGCCAGAGATAGCAAAGGAAGTGCTTCATCATTTTGCGGACGGCTGATTTAGGGAACTGAAAACCCCGGATAAGTCCAAGGTCGGATATTCCTTTTGCAGTAACTCTTTTGCGTCTACGTCCTCCGTTTTGAGGACGTTACCAAGGTATGACAGTTTTTTCCTATTTGCATGGATGATGTCGGACCATTTCAACACGAATATCTCGATATTGTTAACTTTGCTGTAAGTGTAAAGGCTGGGCCTTGCTTGGTCAGCGATGCCGATTCGTGATTTTGCAAAATCGTTAATGTCGCTGCTTACTAAATATAATTTAAAATCCACTTCACGGGGAAATTTTCCAGATTTTTCAATGTCATAAAGGTATCGGTCTACTTGGTTTAATTCTTTTTGGCCGATTCGGCACGATGGACGTTTTAACTCAACAATCATGACCTCGCGACGGTCATTGTCTAACATCCTTTCGTTGAAGAAAAACAAGTCTGTAATATCCCTTATCTTCTCGTCCTCAACCTCCAGGATGTTCTCATCCTCTTGGGATAACTCGTAGTCAAACAACCTCTTTCTCAATTCAGTAAGATTATTGCCGAGGTTTTTGTCGGAGAACAGGGTAGGGCAGTGCGTATATTGTTCGCCAAAAAGCCAAAGCTGTTTCTCGACTATCTTGTGTAGCTCCGAGCGCTCTTTCATGTGTTTGGCGGGCTCTTCATAGACGATGTTATTAAGAACATCCAAGAACTGACTTTTACGGGTCACCTCATCTGTAAAATGAATTATTTCTTCAAGTTTTGCCTTGTTGACCAAAGACTGGAATTTTGATAGTGATTCATCCTTTAGGGTGAGAATTTCTTCCATTATAGATGTTAACTCGCCATGGCTGATTGCCTTGTCAATTAGTGGGTATACAACTTTTCTGAGCTTGTTTTCAGAAGAGAGCAATTTGTGTTCTTTTTCAAGAAAGAAGGCAAGTTGATTGAAGACAATTGATTTTGTGCCTGATGAAGCGTCGAATCTTCTGTACGGGTAGTAGACATCTGTCTTTAACTTCTTTGAAAAGTCAAAATATTCCTTGAAAGTCTCATGGAAAAATCCGTCTACAAATTCCTTTATTGACTGGACTAAATGGTTTGAATTTGGCTCCATCTCAGATATCCAGATGTTTCTAAAGATATCCCTGTTGTTGTCAAATAATTCAGAATCAACATAGACAAGCCAGGAGTCAGTTTCAGGTAGGTCGCAGTGATAATCGAATGAATGTGCAACCGTTTTCATGTTACTGTTGTCAACACGAAGCGATACTCTGACTGATTTTGAAGCAGATTTATAGCGGATGAAAGTGAGGAAGGTTTTGTGTTCGATATTTTCAAGGTCGGTAAAAATGTGTTCTTTCGTACAAATTTCTCCAACTATGTAGTCGGCTTTGTTAATTGACTTGTTGTTGACATAAAACGAAATCTTATCTTCAAGGATTTCCAATGGGTATCGAAGAAACACAGCCTCCGATATCGAGTCTATAAAAAGGTTTTTATGGCTCTTTTTGTGCTTGTCTTTTTTTGCAGCTTCATGTGAATAAATTCCCGAAATTTTTACGGTGTATCCTGTAGGTGCGTCCTTGTCCAAAATCTCGTGTTCGACATTGACCTTTTTCTCTTCAATAGACTCTCCGCGTATCATTGACGAATCTAATGACAACGTGGTTTTGGTGTGAGCTTTCAGGTTTTTATCATGCGCTATGGTCTCAATGGTTAGCGCCTCTCCGATTTGAAAAGCGGCAAATCTGCCTACACCGTGACCACCTTCTTTTATGTCAGTACCTATTTCAAATATCTTCTTTTTAAACTCAGATTGACTTACTCCAAATCCGTTATCTGCAATTTCGATATAATTAATTTTTTTATTAAGGAGAGATTCGCCAATCTCTGTGACAGTAATGTTAATTGTCTTAGAATTTGCTTGGATTGAATTGTTTATAAGCTCACAAAACGCATCAAAAGTTGTCTTGTACTTGGCAAAAAAATCTGAAACAACACGGCTATTAGTCGTGAAATTGTATTGCATCGCCTGCCCTCCATGTCCCTGTACCGGGAAAAGATTATTCGGAAAGGGAGTTGTTTCCAGTTTGGCTTGCCCCGGAGTCTCCAGAGGTTTGCGGCTGATTACTCCCCGGTGGTTTCTCTCAAGCCACTAAATCAATGCCGACATCAGGCTTATTTCAGCGGTTGGGTCACTCGGTCCATAATCACACTTCACTATATTTTTCTCTGTAAAGCGGGTCGGGATAAGGTATTGGCAATTAAGCGCTCGAACATGTCTCCGAGGTCGCGTTTGTAGATGGCTGCTTTGCCGGAATACCTCAAGGATGTCGTGGGTTGTCGTAGCCTATCAAAAAGGACTCCATTTAGAGTTCGAGCGGATTTTTGGGGGCTGGGTTGTCGCCAACTGCCGTAGGAAAAGGGCGGCGTTACGTTACCTAAAACCTTAGAAAAAGTCAAGGTTTGCGAGGGGGCGGGTGTTTAGTAATGACTGGCCTTGTCGGGAGGAAAATCTTCGACTGAAGGAAAACTAAAATTGTTTGCTATATCAACCGCTTCCGCAATCGAATAATAAAACGCGGCACCTTGCGTTTTCCCGGCGCGGACCACATCGGAGCAACCGGCCAGGCTCTGGCGCGGTTGTAGGTTTTTTGGTGGCTGGGATGGAGGTACCAAAAATCGGCAAAAGAAAAGGCGGCTCCAGGTGGGGAGTCGCCTTCGGGAAAAAGTCACACTTTGTCATGCCTCGGCATTTGCTAAACTTTCTCGTACTTTGAATTTGAAATGAGTTTTCGGGTAAAACACTAAAAAAGCTTCGTCAAAAATGCATCTGGGGTCTATGTTTTCGAAAAAGTCATATTCATCGAGCCAAGAACGAAATACGTCTTCACCTGTCAAATTACGTCCATGCTTTGATACTGCATTGTAAAACAGTAAGCCCAATTCATCATTTGACATCTGGGCTTGGATTAAATTGATGTACTCGTTAGCTGTTTGTGGCTTATCTTTGAAGCTCTTTCTTATGAACTTGATTATATTATAAAGATATCTGAAATAATGTCCTAGGTTATGCTCATGAATAGTGTAGAAATTTTCATAACTGTTGATTACAAGCTCCTGGTATTTTGACGCTGGTAGCTTTTTATTTATCAGGAAATTAGCCTGTTGTTCCATCGTGGCATTTGGCGGTAATTCCTGGCGCGCCATATTGCCTAATTCCATTAGTACATCATGATTATAGGTGGATTGTAAGGCGAGCATAGCTTTTCTTAAGTAGGCCTGGCCTCTATCCTCTGTGTCGGGAAAATAAGAATTGTTGGTTATTTGTGTCAACCGTTCCAGCATATTAAAGAAAGTTGTTTCTACCTGAGAACGGTGTGCCTGTTGCATCTGCATAACAGTTGTGATTGCAACTGCTATAAAACCTAATCCGCCGAAAAAGGCACTATAGGCTCCAAACATGTCACCGAATAGACCGCAGTCACCCATTGCGCTTCCTGGGCTATTGCTGGTGCTCGACGTAGTGCTGCCGAAATTGTGCTTTACCCAAAAATAGTAGGCAACCATCGACACAAACAGGATGAATACTGAAGGGACAATGTACTTTCTCGTGATTCTTACGAGTAAAGGTTCAGATTCCACGTCATTGTCAAAGTCTATCATGGCGTTCTTAGGTACTCTCCCTCTTTTGGTTAGTTCGGAAATGCAGTAAAAAAAGGTGGTTAGGCTATCGTAACCTGTCCGTAAAGTCAAGATAATCGCAAAAAGCTGTTGTGTGGCCGTCCAGGCAACGGAGGAACCGGGCAGCCGGGATGGGTCGAACCGGGACTGTACGCCCCCATGTTTTGAGCTTCTCAAGAATTGGTTCAGGTAGCTGATACTGCGCAGGCTCAACCTGGCTGTGAGTCACAACACAGGTCTAACTCCAACATTAAAACCAAAAAAACCCAGCCAGTTCTCACCCCGGCCGGGCATTCATTTACTCACACCATCTTTGCTATGCCCTGCTTGACTACACCAACCTAACGCCCTGAAGCTTGTCCATGAGTATCCATCCGAGCCCACTTCGCGCCGTCCGACCCACGGGACTCTTGAGCAAATCCCAGCCGCTCGAGAGCCAATTCACAAAGACACAACCTAACCACAGGCCAACGACCAAACCAGCCACCACCGCCATGGCGCAGACGAAGTCCTCAAGCTCCTGTTCTGTCATCATCGCCCCTCCTTTTCGCAGCAGCTTTGCGCTGTACTTGTTTTATTTGCAGAGGCGGGAGCGACCGCATCACGACACGCATCTGAGAGATGATGTACTCGTTGCGCGGGTCGACCTGGCCGGCCCATCCGTTCAGGCGTTTTTGGGCTTCGTAAAACGGTATAGGCGGAGGCAACAGCGCATCCTTGCTACGTATTTCCGGATGCTGGTGGGCATATTGGCAAGCCCGAGCGTCGCCGTTGAGCGGTTCGTCCAGCCTCGGCTCGTCATCAGCGATGTCAAAAGCTTTGGAGAATGCTATGCATCCCAGCAGCAGCGCCCCCACTCCGGCCGCTGCTATAGCGACTACAACGAACGCATCAACGAGTTCTTTTGTAGATGTCATCGACTACCTCCCGTCCGGGGGCAGCGACATATTTCGTCGCTCGCACGCTTTCGCCAATACTCGTGGAGGTCCTCCCTCGCGATTTCAGCGAGGACAAACCAGCCCTTTGCGTCGTACTCGATGCGGCATCTCACAAGCAAATCTTGCAGGAGCGGAAAGAACACCAAAAACTGTTGGTCACCTCCAACTTGACGCATGTTGTCGGCGATGCTGCGGCAGAGTTCCAGCCACCAGCCGCCCGACCAAGGCTTTCCGAGGTGATATACCATCAGGTACAACTCCTCCTCCACGCTGAGCGGGATTCCTACCACCTTTTGTGAACCATTGATTTGGTACAGTCGCATTTCCGCTTTCGTTCCCATGCAATATCCTCCTTGTGTAAGATATGTGCTAACCGAATTGGGACCTAACCGGATTGCTACGGGGGAGGGGCGCCCTCCCGGAGGAGGGCTTAGGGTTAATCAAGGTTGAGGCGGCGCGTTTCCATACCGCTGTTGAAAGTAGGCTTGCGACTTGTGAGGCGGTAAAAAACTACGTTCGGGTACTGGATTTGCTCTACCAATCCTTTTAGTGTTGATTCTTTTGTTCCATGGGTGTAGGTGCGGTCGGTTTCGAGATTGCCGCCGCGCTCGTGCCCCAGCAGGTCAGCGCGATGCACCGAGTGCGCTCCCTCTTCCATGAGTAGCGTCGCTACTGTATGTCTTAGCGAGTGGAACGTCATCCGCTTATCGGAGCGGAATTGTATATTTAATGGACCAAACCATTTATAGGAGTGGCCGTAACCATCCCTAAACCAACTTAGTTCGGGGAAGAGCCGTGTTTTTGTAGGAAGCGATTCCACGTATTTTAGCAATCCCAGCTCAATCAAAAATGGGTGGATGGGCACGTGCCGTCTGGCGGCCGGAGTCTTCAGCCGCTTATCTATTATATGCTTTATGGAGCCGTCCGGCATTTTGATGTCGATACCAGGCGTGTTGGTGTCAATGCTTATGCAGTCGACGCCGTTTTTTCTCACGAAGTCGAATTCGTAGAGCTGGCAGATTTCCCCAAGTCGCATTCCAGAGAACATAGAAATCAGTGGCACCCAGTACCGTGATGGCTTCCAACCCTCAGTTCCCGGGAGTTCCAGAATATTTATAGTAGACTGCAACTCATGGTCGGTGTAAGGAATCCGTGGTGGCTCCCCATTTTTCTTGATTTCAATCTTAACCCCCGTCATTGGGTTCATATTTATATACCGCGAAGTAGTAGCCATGATAAAAACTGAATTGACGGTGCCCAGGTGCTTCCGTGCCGTCACCGGGCTAATGAAATCACAGTCGAGCCGGTTCTGCTTCCTCAGCTTGAGCAAAAACTCCCGGAACTTCTGGCAGTCTTCATTATGTATGTGCTCAATAGGGATATCTTCGCCAAAAAACTTTTTCGCGAAAGAAAGTGATAAACCTTTCTCCTGCAGGGTTTTTTCTTCATTGCTTGTTTTGTATTGAGATAGGAAGATGTCGCACATCTTGCCCAGTGTCATACGCTCCCGCTTTTCCTCCCGCTTCCTTTGCGAGGGGCAGAGCTGGCCCACGAGTTCTTTAATGTCACGCTCGTGTAGGCCGTTCGCCCGTAGGCGCGTAAAAATCCTATCGGCCCGCTCCTCCCATTCTTTTACGAGCCGGCCGGCGCTGTCGCTACGCTTGGTTTTTAGGGATATTCTGATTTGCTTGCCGGGGAATAGGTGCAGCAGGTCGTCGGGAACCCTGACTCGGAAGTAATATACCGGCCCCCGTTTTTCGAGGTAGGGAGACATGCGTTTCCTCTCGTATGATGATGTAGTAAATGTGGGGTTTGTGCCACATTTTGTGCCACAGCGTCAATTGAAACGAAAAAAGCCACTGTGAAAACAGTGGCTTATGCATGGTTGGTGGGCGATACTGGGTTCGAACCAGTGACCCCTGCCGTGTGAAGGCAGTGCTCTCCCGCTGAGCTAATCGCCCGATGTGTTCTGTGTATGTATCAGATGGCCCAATCGATGTCAAGACTGTTTATCGCCGCTCAAGCCGCACTCACGGCCGATAAAGGACAACTATTGACGCTGGCGCTGATACTTATTCGTCCACGCCAGATACGAAAAATTCCTGATTGGCTATCTCCTTCTACCTGGCTTCCTCTGCCTGCGCGTCATATGTTTCCCCTCTGCGAACAGGAGGGGAGGTGCACGATGGGCGGATGGAGGAATGCGCTGTGTGGGAAAGGGACGAGCGGATATCCCTCGTCCTTACGAACCGGCTAAGTCGCTGCGTTACGCGCTAACATCGTTCTAGATTTTACCTATTTCGCCTTGACACGGTCCTTTGGCTGTTGCTATAGTGCGGCGTCTCGAGGGGCTTCCGTTAGCGTCAGCGCAAACCTTTCCTCCCATGCCAATAGGGGCCCCGCACAACTACCGAGAGGTGTCGTTTTGAAACTGGAACGCGGTCTTATTCAGGTGTATACCGGCAACGGCAAAGGGAAAACCACCGCTTCGCTGGGACTTGCCCTGCGTGCCGTCGGTCGCGAGCTGAAGGTCTGCATGATCCAGTTCATGAAGGGGGGCGGGCCCTACGGTGAGCAGATGGCCGCCGAGAAACTCGCGCCTTTTCTTACCATCATCCAGACCGGGCGTCCCGGCTGGGTGAACAAGGACAACCCGCACCAGGCCGACAAGGACCTCGCCGCAGAGGCGCTCGCCCTGGCCGCTGAAAAGGTGCAGGGAGGGGAGTACGATCTCGTGATCCTCGACGAGGTGAACGGCGCGGTCTCCATGGGACTCCTACCGGTGGACGCGCTGCTTGATCTCATGGCGAAGAAGCCGGAAAAGGTCGAGCTCGTTCTTACCGGCCGTAACGCCCACGAGCGCGTTATCGCGGCGGCCGATCTGGTCACCGAGATGTGCGAGATCAAGCACTACTACAAGGCGGGCGTCAACGCGCGCGTCGGCATCGAGAAATAACTTACCATTCAATATACTGATAGCGGAGGTTTGCCATGGCAGAAAGAAGAGTTCGCGTGTTGGTAGGAAAGCCTGGTCTGGACGGGCACGACAGGGGGGCGAAGATCATCGCCCGCGCCTTCCGTGATGCCGGTTTCGAGGTAATCTACACCGGTCTGCACCAGACCCCGGAGCAGATCGTATCCGCCGCCATCCAGGAAGACGTTGACTGCGTCGCTCTTTCCATCCTTTCCGGCGCACACAACACCCTGCTTCCCGCGGTGAAAGAGATCCTCGTAGAGAAGGGAGCTGCCGACATCGTGCTCATGGCAGGCGGCGTCATTCCCGAGGACGACATCCCCGGTCTGAAGAAAGCCGGCATTGCCGAAGTCTTCACCCCCGGCACCTCCACCGAGACCATCGTAGGCTGGGTGCGCGACAACATAACGCCCCACGCTTAACGGCCTTAACGGCCGTTCAACGTTCAACGTTCAACGTTCAACGTTACAAACCGAAACCACCATGCGCCGCGTGATTGCCAAACAGGCAGCCCGCGGCGTATCACTTGGTGCACTCTTTGGGTGAGGTTTTGACGCCCAACTAACATTGAATGTCGAACGTCTACTCGCTGTCTTAATGGTAAGCCAGAAAAGCGTCGGCCCCAACCGGCCAAGCAAATCGAACGTTGAACGCTGAACGTTGAACGTTTTTTGGAGTCCTTATGTCCTTAGCCGAACGTGTGCTCGACGGCGACATCCGTGCCGCCGCGCGTCTGATGCGCGACATCGACGACCGCTTCAAAAGCGCCGTCGAAGAGCTGAAAACTCTCTACCCCCATACCGGCAACGCCTACATCATCGGCATCACCGGACCTCCGGGGGCGGGGAAGTCGACCCTCGTCGACCAGATCGTCGCGGCCTACCGGAAACGCGACCTCCTGGTCGGCGTAGTCGCCATCGACCCGACCAGCCCGTTTTCCGGGGGCGCCATCCTCGGTGACCGCATCCGCATGAACCGCCACGCCGACGATGCAGGCGTCTTCATCCGCAGCCTCGCCACGCGCGGCGCCCTGGGCGGCCTCTCCCGCTCCACCATGGACGTGGCGAACGTCATGGACGCCATGGGGATGGACGTCATCGTCATCGAGACCGTCGGCGTCGGACAGGACGAGGTCGATATCGTAAGCACCGCGCACACCACGGTGGTCGTCATGGTCCCCGGCCTTGGCGACGACATCCAGGCGATCAAGGCGGGCATCCTCGAGATCGGCGACGTCTTCGTCGTGAACAAGGCCGACCGCGACGGCGCCGAGCGCACCGCGCGCGAACTTACCACCATGCTCGAGATGAAACACCCGGACGACGACGGCTGGTTTCCCCGCGTCATGAAAACCGAGGGTAGCAGGGGCGTCGGCATCGAGGAACTAGTCGAGGAGTTCGACGCGCACCGCACCTACCTGAAAGAGTCTGGTGCCCTGCAGCGCCTGATCGAGGAACGAAACGCCAAGGTGTTCGCCGATACACTGAGGGACGAACTCTTCGATAGCGTCATGACCGCCATCAGTGCGAACGGCACCTACCAGGAGATCCTCACCGGGCTGCGCGACAGGAGTACCGACCCCTACAGCGCGGTGCAGAAAGTCATGGCGGAAAGCGCTTTTACTTGACCGGCCACGGCAAAAGTGTTAATTAACACAGAAATGGGGCCAAAGGCCCCATTAGTCGTTTTCCGGTTGGGAGTAGGCAAGAATGTTACGTAAGCTTCTGGCGTTCGTCGTCCTGGCAGTCCTTTTTTCCATCGTTGTATATAACCCCTCCGCTATCTCCTTACCCGGAGCGAACCCCCAAGATCCAGCCAAGGAAGACCTGACCCGCGTGGAGTACCCGAGCCTCGCCAAGGTCGCCTGGCGTGGGCATTTCATACAGCCCAGCGAGACCCTGGAGTCCCTCTTCGGTGAGGACTGGCCCGTCGTAGCGCGCTTCAACCGTATCGACCGGCGTCACGTCTATCCCGGGATGACCATCAAGGTTCCCGTGGATATGGCCGCCGCGCGCAGCTACACCCCGATGCCCGCCGAGTACCCCGAGGCGAAGCGCTACGGGAAATACATCCTCATCGACATGACCGAGCAGTGGATGGGCGCCTACGAGAACGGCAAACTTCGTTTCTCCGCCCCTGCTGCCACCGGCGCGCCCGGGCATGAAACCCCCGTCGGCATCTTCCGCATCGATGCGCGGCACCGCACCCACACCTCCTCCCTATACAAGACCGAGGACGAAACCGGCCAATATCCGATGGACAACGCGATGCGTTTCCACATCGGTCCCGACAACGCCGCCTACTGGATCCACGCCCGCGATCTACCCGGCAAGCCCGCCTCTCACGGCTGCGTAGGTCTCTATGACGAGGCGATGCAGAATCGCGTCTACGGCATTCCCGAGAAGCCGGTGCTTCTCGATTCCGAAAAATTCTACGCCTGGGCCGTCGGCGAGAACGAATATGAAGACGACACCGGCAATCTCGAAGAACTAGAAGACGCCCCTGTAGTCGAAGTCAGAGGCCAAAACCCCGTCTACCGCAAGTAGCCCTTCTTCCAGCATTTCCAAGCGGTCTAGTATGTTTGCCACGAAGCGCCGCACAAGCCCTCACGTCCCCCCCCCTTTGCGAAGGGGTAGCCTGCCCCCCGTAGCGTTCCGCGAAGGGGGGGCAGGGGGGATTTGCCGTCCCACACTCCCCCCAACATCCAAAGGACGACAGAGAATGCGGTATACTCTCCAGTGTCCCGGACACTGAATCAGCCGATCCCCCACTGTCATAACTGGAGCTGCCGTGCAGGAACTGTTCAAGGAATACCTGCAGGTCCACGGTTACTGGGTGCTCTTTCTAGGCACCTTCCTTGAAGGAGAAGCCGTCCTTATCTTTGCCGGCTTTCTAGCCTTCCAGGGATACCTGGATATATACCTTGTCATTCTCTCCGCCCTGGTCGGCTCTTTCCTGGGCGACCAGTTCTACTTCCAGATAGGGCGCCGGAAAGGGGCGCAACTCCTCCGGCTTTTCACCACCATCGCCCGAAAGTTCCGTAAGGCCCTGCGGCTCATCGAGCGTTACGGCACCTTCGTGGCGTTCGTCTCCCGCTACACCTACGGTTTCCGCATCATCCTCCCGATCATTCTGGGCATGACCACCTTTCCCTCGCGTCGCTTTCTGTTTCTAAACCTGCTCTCCGCTCTTACCTGGTCCGTCATATTCTCCCTTGCCGGCTATCTCTTCGGTAAGACCGCATCCCTCTTCATAGAAGATCTGGAGAGTTACGAGCCGTACCTGATGCTCATCTTAGTGGGTGTCATCGCCTGTTTCTGGTCCAGTCACTTCGTCGTGCACCGTTGGCGCAAACGGCACGCGAGAGCCCGTCTGAACCGCATCAAATCCCGCCCCCGCCACCCCAGGCCCAACCACCACCTACCACGAGCCTGACCCAGAGGGAAGGCACCCCCAGGCAGATAAGAATATCGAACGACGGGAGTGCAGCTCTCCACGAGCACTGCCCGAGCCCAAGCGTCCCCCCTTTGCGAATGGGAAGCCTGCCCCCGCTGCCAATCTCAATTGCCAATTGTCAATCACCTCTCTTTTATGGTCTAATGCCCGCCGCGCCCAAACTGGACGCCATTCCGCACAACGAACAAAGGTACCGCATGGATTTGAAGCAAAGAGTTTCCGTCGTCCTGGTAGGGACCCAGAGTCCCGGCAACATAGGCATGGTCTGCCG
>MTLC01001000.1_pt1 | contig 15778 bp, 13 predicted proteins | sample 1982451 | NCBI WGS metagenome assembly MTLC01 (sample SAMN05710165, study PRJNA340218) | biofilm metagenome | isolation source: sample SPH anode biofilm adapted to +100 mV | place: USA | collected 2012-02-03 | reverse complement strand
GGGGTGAGGAATGCAGGATGGAGACCAAGCGCAAGATCCTGCTTGCTCTTGGATTTTCCCTCTCCGACAAGAACAAAGTATTCCAGGACTAGGGGTATAGGACCACGCGATGCTTTTCTCCAAGAAGAAGGACATAGTAGGGGTCGACATAGGTTCCAGCGCAGTGAAGCTGGTGCAACTGCGCCCGGCGAAGGGAGGGTACCATCTGGTGAAGATCGGTATCCTGCCGCTTCCCGCGGAGGCCATCGTCGACAACACCTTGATGGACAGCTCTTCCATCGTCGAGACAGTCCGCCAGCTTCTCACCACCCTCGGGGTGAAGGCCAAGGAGGCTGCCTGCTCCATCTCGGGCAACTCGGTCATCATCAGGAAGATCTCCCTTCCGGTCATGCCGGTCGAGGAACTCGAGGACCAGATCCACTGGGAAGCCGAGCAGTACATCCCCTTCGACATCAACGATGTGAACGTCGACTTCCAGATCCTCTCCCCCGACGAGCAGGACCCCTCCAAGATGAACGTCCTCCTTGTCGCCAGCAAGAAGGACATCATCAACGACTACCTCTCCGTGTTCGCCGAGGCAGGGCTCAAGCTGGTCGTGGTGGACGTCGACTCCTTCGCGGTGCAAAACTCCTACGAGCTCAACTACCCGGCCGACCCCGAGCAGGTGGTGGCGCTCGTCAACATCGGGGCCAGCATCTTCAACCTGAACATCGTGCGTGACGGCATCTCACTTTTCACCCGCGACGTGCAGATGGGGGGCAACCTCTACACCGAGGAAATCCAGAAGCAGTTCGGCATCAGCAGCAGCGAGGCCGAAGAGATGAAGCTTCATGCGGCCGATGCGGCGGACCCCCGCCTGAAGGACGTGCTGCAGCGGGTCAACGAAACCATAGCCCTTGAGATGCGCCGCTCCCTTGATTTCTACAACTCCACCGCCGGCGAGGAGCGCATCACCAAGGTGTTTCTATCGGGGGGGGGCGCGAAGACGCTGCAACTCGTGGAAGCTGTGCAGCAGCGCCTCTCGCTCCCGGTTGAACTCATGAACCCGTTGGCCCAAGTGACGGTTAACGAGAAGGAGTTTGATTCCAGGTACCTTGAGGAGATCGCCCCGCTCATGTCGGTAGCGGTGGGCCTCGCGACGAGGAGGGCCGGAGACAAATGATAAAGATAAACCTCCTTCCGGTACGGGCATCGAAGAAGAAAGAAACCTTGCGGCAGCAGGTCGCCATCCTTGTGGTCGCCCTCGTGGGACTTCTTGCGATAGGGGTGGGCGCCTGGATCTACCTGCGCAGCCAGATAACCAGCCTGAACAACGAGATCGCCAGCTCCGAAACGGAACTCGCCACGCTGAAGACGAAGATCGGGGCGATTGACAACCTGAAGAAACTGCAGGCCGACGTGAAGAAGAAGCTGGACGTGCTGAACCGGCTGCGTCGGGACAAGAGCGGCCCGGCGTCTCGCCTGTCCGCCCTCTCCGAGTCAGTGCCCGAAAAGGTGTGGCTCACCAAGTACACCGAGAACGGCGACAAGGTCTCCCTGAGCGGGGGCGCCCTCAGCGAGGACCTCATCGCGATCTTCATGAAGAGCCTGCAGGCCTCCGGCGCCTTCAAGAACGTGGAGCTCGCCGTCTCGGAACAGGCGGAACTCTCCGGAGTGAAGTACAAGCGCTTCGATCTCAACTTCCAGATCGCCGATCAGAAGCCGTAGGCCGGGTTTCCGGCACAGGGAAGGCGCGTGCGGACGTCGCGCCAACAATCACGCTGAAGCAGAGGCATTGCCATGGATCCACAGATAGAGAAGTTGCTGAAGCTCCCGACCAAGGAGAAGGTCGCACTTTTGATTCTGCTCATGCTCCTCGAGGGGGCGGCCATGTACTACGGGCTGCACCGTCCCCGCATACAGGAGCTGGAGGGGCTGAAGCAAAAGCACGAGGATCTGCAGAAACAGGTGGCGGAGAATCGTAGCATTGCCAACAACCTCCCCCGCTTCAAGGCGGAATACGAGCAGCTAAAGCGCGACCTCGACAACGCCCTGACCGAGCTGCCGAACCAGAAGGAGATCCCGTCGCTATTGACGAACATCTCCAACGTCGGCAAAAGCTCCGGGCTCGAGTTCCTCCTGTTCAGGCCCAAGCCCGAAGTCCCCAAGGATTTCTACGCCGAGGTGCCGGTGGATATCGCCGTCGCCGGGACCTTCTTCAACGTGGCGGACTTCTTCGTCGCGGTGAGCAAGCTGCCGCGTATCGTGAACATCACAAACGTGAGCTTCATAGACATAAAGCAGGTAGGCGGCAGGACCAGCCTCAAGGTGAACTGCCTGGCCACAACCTTCCGTTTCCTCGACCCCAAAGAGGCACAGAATGCCAATGCGAAAGCTAACGAGAATAAACCGAAATAGCGCCGTGCTGCTGCTTGCGCTGGCGCTTGTGCCCGGCTGCAAGAAGGAAGAAGCCGCGCCTGCCGCCCCCGCACCGCCACCGGCGCAGCCGGCACCCGCTCCCAAGCCGGCGCAGCCGGTGCAGCAGCAACTGTCGTCTGCCGTCAAGGGGCCCGGGGCGCTCAGCTTCAAGAAAGATCCCTTCAAGCCGGCGATCGTACCGGTCACCCCTGCACCGGCCGCCGCGGCGGCTGGCGCAAGCGCTGCCCCTGCAGCCGACCTTCTCCCCATCCAGAGCTTCGAGGTTAGCAAGTTCAAGGTAGCCGGCATCATCGCCGGGATGAGGGAAAACCGGGCGCTTCTGATAGACCCGAACGGCAAGGGGTACGTCGTGCAGGTCGGGATGCAGGTAGGGAACGGAAACGGCCGCGTCACCAGGATCACCCCCTCGAGCGTGCAGGTCGTCGAGAAGGGTGCTGGCCGCGGCAAAGGAAGAACCATCGTGCTTACGCTGGCCAAGAAAAGGTAAGGAGCGTTTCAGATGACCATGTACCAGAGCAGAATTCTTTTCCATGCCATGGCCCTAATCGTCCTGTTGACGGTTTCCGCCGGCTGCGTCAAGAGGATGACCGCCGCGAACGAGCCTGCTCACGCAGGGGCCACCGCTTTTGCCACGCTACGCTCCGTGACGGTCTCCCCTGACGGTTCCAGCGTCGAGCTGATCAGCGACAAGCCTCTCACCTACACCTCCTACAAAAGCGGCGAGCCGGCAAAGATCGTCGTCGATATCTCGCAGACCGAGCCCGGGGGCGTCTCCGCACCGATCGAGGTGAACCGCGGCAGCGTGAAGCGGATCGACGTCGAGCGCCAGCCGGTGGGAGGAAGCGTGCTGACCCGCGTGTCGGTGGTACTCACCCACGACGTCGATTTCTTCGTCGCCACGGATCCCGCCAACAAGAGCAAGCTCATGATCACCCTGCCGCGCGAGGCCGAGGCCAAGCCCGAGCAGCCGGAGGTCAAGGAAGCTCCCATCGCGGAACCGCGCATCGAAGAGAAGACGCTCGTAGCGGACGCGGCTGCTGCGACCCCGCCCGTGCAGAAAAGCGACGCGCAGGCACCCGTTGCGCCGCCTGCCGAGAAACCGGCGGCGAAAGCCCCCGCGGCTGATGCCGGCAACGGCCAGAAGCTGAACGCCATCATGACCGTGGCCGATGGCGTGGAGCTCTCCGTGCAGGGGGGCGTACAGACCTTCAACTCCTTCAAGCTCGCCAAGCCGGATCGCATCGTCCTCGACCTGTTCAAGGTCAAAAACGCCCTCGTGCAGAACGTTGTGCCCATCGGCGCCTTCGGCGTCGCCAACGCCCGCGTAGGCTCCACCCCCGACAAGGTGCGCGTGGTCCTCGACGCCGCAGGGGAGGGGCTGCCTGCCTACGAGGTGGTGAAGACCGATCTCGGCGTGAAGATCAAGCTGAAAGCAAAAGGGCCCGCGCAAGCCGAGGCCGCCGCTGCGGCTCCTGCCCCTGCACCGGCTGCACCGGCCGAGCCGGCTGCTCCCGCCGCGGCACCCGCCCCGAAACCTTCGGCTCCCGCTCCCGTCACCAGGATGAAGACGGACGTCCCGCCGGCCAAGAACGTGAAAGGGTCGCTCGAGGCCGTCGAGTTCAGGGTCGTGGACGGGGTGTCACGCATCACCATGAAACTGTACGGCACCTGCGAACCGGGCGAACCGGTGCGTAACGCGCAGGGCCTCACCCTCACCATCAACGACTGCCAGGTGCCGAAAAAACTGCAGCGCGCCATGGACACCTCGAAGTTCGGGACCCCGGTGCTCTCGGTCACCCCCTACCAGGTGAAAGGGAAGAAAGGGTACCTCACCAGGATCTCGGTCAAGCTGCGCGGCAACCCCGAATACAGCACGAACCGCAGGGGTGACGTCTTCACTTGGGACATCGTGAACCCCGGCCCCGCGGTCCCGGCGAAACTTCCCGCGGCTCCCGCGCTGGCGCACGGCGGCACCGATGCCGCTGCCGAACTCGCCGCCCCCCCCGCAAGCGCACGCGTCGAGGAGCCGATGACCGACATCTCCGCCTCGGCGGAAAAGCGCATCACCAAGAAGGTTTACCGGGGTAGAAGGGTCACCCTCGAGTTCTCCGACGCCGACATCAGGAAGATCTTCCAGCTCATCGCCGAGGTGAGCAACCTGAACTTCCTCATCGGCGACGATGTCACCGGAACCATCAGCATCAAGCTGGTCAACGTCCCCTGGGACCAGGCGCTCGACGTCATCCTCGACTCCAAAGGGCTTGCCATGGTGCAGCAGGGTAACATCGTGCAGATCAAGCCGCGCAACAAGATGCAGAATCAGGCCGACGAGGAGGCCGCGGCGAAGAAAGCCGCCGAGCGCATGATGGAGCTTAAGACCGCGGTGTTCGAAGTGAACTACGCCTCGGTCTCCGACGTCGCCTCCCAGTTCGGCATGTTGAAAAGCGAGCGCGGCATCATCACCAAGGACGAGCGCACGAGCCGCGTCATCGTGAGGGATGTCCAGCCCGCTCTCGACGAGATGCGCGCATTGCTGAAAAACCTGGATGCGCCTGAGAAACAGGTGATGATCGAGGCCCGCATCGTAGAGGCGACCTCCACCTTCACCCGCGACCTCGGCGTTCAGTGGGGACTCACCTACCGTGACGCCTCCGCGTCCGTTGCGAACATCAACTCCATGGAGACCACCTTCGGCGGCGTCGTTTCGACGGCGGGCCCCGGGGCGACCGGTTCCGGCGGCCTGGGCCTCGGGATGTCCTTCGGCAAGCTGACCAGCAACGTCCAGCTCGACATGAGGCTCGCAGCGGCCGCCACGGTCGGGCAGGTGAAGATCATCTCCACCCCCAAAGTGGTTACCCTGAACAACAAGGCCGCTAAGATCTCGCAGGGGCAGTCGATCCCGTACCAGACGACCTCCGCCGAGGGTACCAAGACCGAGTTCGTCGAGGCAGCCCTCACCCTCGAGGTCACGCCGCACATCACCGCCGACGGCTCGGTCAGCATGAAGATCAAGGCGAGCAACAACTCCCCGGGCACCGGGTCGCCGCCGCCGATCAACAAAAAGGAAGCGACCACCGAACTCGTCGTCTCCAACGGTGACACAACCGTCATCGGCGGGATCTACGTCGATAGCGACACGGAATCCGACACCGGCGTGCCGTTCCTCGCCGACATCCCGCTGCTCGGGTGGCTTTTCAAGTCGAACTCCAAGCAAAAGACCAAGACCGAACTGCTCATCTTCATTACGCCGAAGATTGTAATTTAAGGAGATTCTATGTTTAAAAGGTTTGCTTTGTTGGCTTGCAGTGTGTGCGTCGTAGCTGCCCTTACCTCGTGCGGGGCAGGGGACATTGGCGGAGGGGTAGGTGAATTCACCACTGTAAATGCGAGCGCGACCGCACTGACTAACAGGTTCGAGTCCGACATCGTCACAGGGAACTCCTGCTCAACTTCAGTGTCAACCGGCGGGACCGTCGAAACAGACAACGTCGACGTCGATTTCACCTCCACGTCACTCTACAGCACCGGTGCTCTCAAGCTGGTCGTCAGCAGGATCACCGTCCAATACACTCCGGTCAACCCGGCGACCACCCCGGACATCCCCGACACCTACCTGACTATGTCCCAGCCTGTGGATCCTGGCACCACCACGACCATTTCGGTTCCGGTTTTGACGGAAGCGCAGAAGCTCGCCCTCATGGAGCGCACCACGCTCGCCATGCCCCTTTGCAGTTCCACCGTCTTCGAATACTACGTGAACATCATCTTCGAGGCATCTGAACTGGGAGGCAATGGGGAAGTGCACAACGTCACTGCCCGGATGAATCTCGCCGTCGCTGACAGGACCTAACCACAAAAAGTTCCAGGATTTATGGTAAGAGGGGTGTGAAATGAATTTCTCGAAGAAACTCTGCTGGGCGCTTTTGATGCTCTTTTGTGCCGTCATGCTCAGTTGTTCCGGCGACGGCGGAACTGGCGCCACAACGGCTGCAACCGGCAAAAAGCCGGCTAAGGTACTTGCCAACGATTTCCAGGTGACGACCGACACCACCGACCAGTCGCAGCCTGCCATCGCCTATGACACGGCGAACCACAACCGTTACCTGACCGTTTTCGTCGACAGCCGGAACGGACAGCAAATCTACGGCGCCATCTGCGTCGGGGCCGATTCGCTCGGGCAGGGGGTTCCCGGCAACGTAACCTCCATCGCCGCCAACCCGGTGAATTTTGCGATCACCACCGCAACCGGCAACAAGTCTCAGCCCAAGGTCGCCTTCTACAAGGACCCGGCGAACCCGACCGATCCCACCAAAAGCAGGTACCTGGTTGTCTGGACCGACTCCCGTGCCGGCTACGGCCAGATCTACGGCCAGTTCGTCAGCATGACCGGTGCGCTCATCGGCTCCAACTTCGTGGTAACCCCCCACACCGTCGACGACATAAACCAGAATGACCCGGACCTTATCTACAACGAGGTTACCGGCAAGTTCGTCGTGGCCTGGGTCGACACCTCGACCTACGATACCGACGCCAATCCTGCCAACGACGTGATCTACAGGGCCGTTGGCACCACCAGCGCCACCAACACCATTACCATCGGTCACATCCCGCTGCCGTTCGCCGACAACAACCTCGTGCGCACCATCGAGGTCGATCCGCTGACCGGCGCGACCGCAAACATGCAGAACGTGTCCAAGTCGGTACGCACCGGCGCCATCACCGACAGCGGATCCGTAATCACCGATACCTGGTCGGTGCAGTTGAACGAATCGCACCCGAGGATCGCATACAGCCCGATCACCGGCGAGATCTTCACCAGCTGGAGCGGGTCGACCAGCACCGTCACCCTCAGCATCAACTACACTACCACCACCGTCACCGGTCCCCCCCTGGTGGTTACTGCAACCTACAAGAGCTACGTCTTCACTTCGGTCCCGCAGGACGACGCCCCGACCAAGGTCAAGCTGCGCAGGAACCAGGGACTTGGCTTCATCAACGACTTCAGCTACGGCACGGCCGGTTTCTCCTCGACCAACCCCACCGTCGCCGTGGACCCGAACACGAACCGCCTCCTGCTTGCCTGGGAAGACAACAACGGCGGCACCACTACCGGCAAGAACATAGTCGGGCAGCTCGTCGACCTCTCCGGCTTCACCTCCTACGGTGATCCGATTGCCATCTCCAACGCCGTCGGCGACCAGACCGCACCGGTCGCGGCTTTCGATAACGTCAACCAGCGCTTCTTCGTGGCATGGGAAGACGCCAGGAACCAGAGCGCGAACCTGAGCAACATCGACCTCTACAGCCAGTTCATCGACCCGCAGGGGAACCTCTCCGGCGGAAACTCCATCGTGACGGTGGCTACCGGCAACCAGCTATCTCCCGCGGTCGCCTTCGGTGACGTCACCTTCAGGAAATTCATGGTGGTGTGGAAGGACGGCCGGGCGCTTTCCAACTCGGACATCTTCGCCCAGCTGCTCGAGTTCTCCAGCGCGCCGCAGCTCACCATCACCGACACCAAGGACGTACCGATCCTGAGCGGTGCCATCGACTTCGGCAACGTCGACATCTCGTCCAGCACACCGTACAAAGACGTCACCTTCCGGATCAGAAACGACGGCAACTCGGTTCTCACGATCAACTCGATCGTAGACCCGGCGACCCCTTTCTCCTTCACCACCCCGAAGCCGACCACCATCAGCCCGGGCACCAATGCCGAGATGACGGTACGCTTCGCTCCGACCGCCGCAGGCTCCTACTCGAACCCCGCCGAGGGGTACCGCATGATCTTCGACTCCAACGGCGGCCAGGCGGTGATCAACCTTTCCGGCGCCGGGGTGGGGAACCTGCCCCTCTCCATCGCGACGGCTTCGCTGCCTGACGGCACCGCAGGCTCCGTCTACCCGGGGACTACGCTCACCGCCACCGGCGGCGTCAGGCCGTACGGTAACTGGACCATCACCTCCGGCGCACTTCCGCCGGGGCTTACCCTTGCGCCCACCACCGGCGTGATCAGCGGAACGATCGACCCGGCCGCAACCTCGTCCTATACCTTCACCGTCTCGGTCACGGACTCCAACGGGGCTTCCACGACCAAGTCGCTCACCATGAACATCACGGCGATGTCGATTTCGACCACGTCTCTGCCGACCTGGACGCAGCTTAAAACCGGCTACAGCAAAACGCTCGCGGCGACCATCCCCGGTGTGACCATCAAGCCGGCCAACCTGACCTGGACCGCCCAGGGGCTGCCCCAGGGGCTCCAGCTCACCTCCGCCGGTGTCATTACCGACGTGAGCCCGGCCACCGGACCGCTCATCCCCGGCTCCTACAACGTCACGGTACAGGCGAGCTACCTCGACGACACCGTGACCCCCAACAGGACCTACACTGCGTCCAAGGACCTGACCCTCGACATCAACCCGGCACTTTTCATCACCACCACGAGTCTGCCGGCAGTTGTCGTCGGTGCCAGCTACAACCAGTCGCTCGTAATGCAGGGGGGGACGCCGTCCTACCTCTGGCAGATCACGGGCGGCAGCCTCCCCGCCGGCCTCACCCTGAGCCCCAGCACCGGGACCATCAGCGGTGCGCCGCTCCAGACCGGCACCTTCTCCTTCACGGTCAAGGTGTCCGACTCGACGGGCGCATCTACGACCCGTGACCTCGTCGTGAAGGTGAACCCGACGCTTTCCATCACGACCAACTCGCTTCCCTCCGTTGAGAGCGGCGCGAGCTACGCCCAGGAAATGGTCGCCGAAGGCGGCACCCAGCCGTACGTCTGGTCCATCTCCGGCAGCGGCACCCTGCCCCCGGGGCTGTCCCTCGACAGCGCCTCCGGCGTCATCAGGGGAACCGCCGGCGGTTCCGGTAACTACAGCTTCAACGTCAAGGTCACCGACGCTGACGGCAACTTCTATACCAAGCTCCTCACCATCTCGGTAAGGGCCGCCGGCATCGTTTCCGGCAACCTCGTCTTCACCGATCGCAGCGGGGCCGACCTCGGCGGCACCCAGAACTTCGGCGGCATCCTGGTCAACTCGCGCGCCGCAGCCACCGTGTATGTGAAAAACACCACCACCTCGCGCATCACCGTGAGCAACGTCGCTACCAACAACTCCGTGTTCGCGGCAACCGGCCTCGGCAACGTCGAGCCGTCGCAAACCCTTCCGATCAGCGTTTATTTCACGCCGAAGGCCGTTTCCAACTACAGCGGCATTCTCACCGTAACCGATACCAACGGCGCTACGTACACGCTCAACCTCTCCGGCAACGGGGCCAGCGCCGTTGCCGCCATAGAGGGGACCACCGGCACGACCCCCGACACCGCCATATTCTTCTCCAACCCGGCCCTTGCCGACGTCAGCGTCGGCAAACCGGACAACTTCACCCCGCTCGGTGCCATCAGCCTTCGCATTGAGAACGTCCAGCCTTCCGAGACGGTGCATGTTGCAGTCACCTTCCAGACCACGCTGAGCGACAGCAGCGTCTACTACAAGGTGGTCAACAACCCGCTCACCAATGAGATCACCTGGACCAAGATCACCCCTCTGAGTCGCTCCGGTAACACCGCGGTCTTCGCCGTTCAGGACAACAACGAACTGCACGACGCCGACTTGAACGCAGGCTACATCCAGGATCCCATCGTTGTCGGCGTGGAAGGCACCACACCCACCGGCGGCGGCACCGACACCGGCAACAACCCGCCGCCCGCATCGTCCACCGGCAAGAGCGGCTGCTTCATCGCAACCGCGGCCTACGGCAGCTACCTCGACCCGCAGGTCGTCGTGCTCAGGCACTTCCGCGACAACGTGCTCCTGAAATCCGCACCGGGCCGCGCTTTCGTATCCTTCTACTACAAGCACAGCCCCCCGGTCGCCGACTTCATCTACGAGCACGGCATCCTCCGCCTGCTCACCCGCTGGGCGCTCACCCCGCTCATCTTCGCGGTGAAGTACCCGGTCACCATGCTGCTGCTGCCGCTCTTCTTCGGCTTCAACCGGTTCCGCAAACAAAAGATTGCGGCTGCCGCCCGGTAGTAGGCAGCAGGTAGGATGAAACAAACGTCAGGAGTTTTTTAAATGTCGAAACGTTTTGCTGTTCTCTGTCTTTTCGTGCTCGTTCTTTCCGCCTGCTCCAAGCCCCCCGCGAAGGAACAGGTGCAGGCGGCGGTCAAGAAGTTCATCCCCATGAACTTCGACGTGCTGCAGGTCTCCGAGGTCAAGGGGATCGACGGCCTCTATGAAGCCGCGATAAACGTTGGGGGGCACCCGGTGATTTTTTACGTAGACAAAAAGTGCGAGTACATTTTCACCGGCAGCATGATGTCGACTGAGACCAAGGCCAACCTAACGACCGAGGCACAGAAGAAATTCCAGAACAAGTAGTCAGCTAAAGACATCACCAGCGATTCGAAAGCCAGGGAAGCTCCTGGCTTTCGTTTATCAAAGAAGGAGCAGGCATGTTCAGATACCTTACCGCGGGTGAGTCGCACGGCCCGCAGTTGACCGCCATCGTCGAAGGGGTCCCCTCCGGCCTCAAGCTCACCGAGAACGACATCAACCTGGACTTGGCCCGCAGGCAGGGGGGGTACGGGCGCGGCGGCCGCATGAAGATCGAGACGGACCGCGTGCGCATCCTCTCCGGTGTGCGCTGGGGCGAGACACTGGGCTCCCCGATCACCCTGGTGGTCGAAAATTCTGACTGGGTGAACTGGGAACAGCGCATGTCCCCCTACGCCGAATTCCGCGACGACAGCATCCGGGTCACCAGGGCTCGTCCGGGGCATGCTGACCTGCCGGGGGCGATGAAATACGCACATAACGACGTACGCAACATCCTCGAGCGCTCCAGCGCCCGCGAGACGGCGATCCGCGTGGCCGTCGGAGCGGTGGCGAAGGCTTACCTCAACCGTTTCGGCATCTCGGTCACCGGCTGCGTGACGGAACTGGGCGGCGTCAGGGCGGAGCGTCCCGCCGACGCCGGAGTGAAGGAGCTGCAGGAGAGAATCGCCAAGTCGCCGGTCTACACCTACGACGATAAAGCCGAGGTGGAGATGATGGAGGCGATCGATCGGGCGAAGGATGCGGGTGACACCCTGGGGGGCGTGGTCGAGGTGCGCGTGAACGGCCTCCCCGTCGGGCTTGGCAGCCACGTGCAGTGGGACAGAAGGCTCGACGCCCGCCTTGCGGCCGCGGTGATGAGCATCCAGGCATTCAAGGGGGTTGAGATCGGCGCCGGGTTCGAGACGGCCCGTCTTCCGGGCTCCAAGGTGCACGACGAGATCTTCTTTGACGAGCAGCGCGTGGCGCGCGGCGAGAAGACCGGGTTCTACCGCAACACGAACCGTGCGGGAGGGCTCGAGGGGGGGATTACCAACGGCGAGGAGATCGTCATTTACGGCGCGATGAAGCCGATTCCGACCCTGTACACGCCGCTTAAGTCGGTGGACATGCTTTCCAAGGAGCCGTTCGAGGCCACCGTCGAGCGCTCCGACTGCTGCGCGGTTCCGGCGGCCTCCGTGGTCGCCGAGGCCGTGGTGGCGATCGAGATCGCGGGCGCCTTCAAGGAGAAGTTCGGCGGCGACTCCGTTTCCGAGACCGCGAGGAACTACTCGTCCTACATCGAGTACCTGCGGGAGTTTTAAGGCTTAAACGCAAAGAACGCCCAGGCGCCAAGACGCGAAGAAAGGCGTTTTGATCCCGAACGTTCCTTGGTTCACCCTTGGCGCCTTAACGGCTTTGCGTCTTTGCGTTAAAAGGTTTGCTTATGAATTTCCGTAACATATTTCTCACCGGTTTCATGGGTTGCGGCAAGACCACGGTGGGCCACGTGCTCGCGCAGAGGCTCGGCTGGGAGTTCGTGGACCTGGACCACGCCATCGTCTTAGATGCGGGTATGAGCGTCAAGGAGATCTTCGCGGCGCACGGCGAGCCTTACTTTCGCGAACTTGAATCCCGCGTGCTGGTCAGGATAGCCGCCGGCAGCGGCCAGGTCGTCTCGACCGGTGGCGGGGCCGTCATCGACCGCGGCAACCGCGCCGTCATGCGTCAGTACGGACGTATCGTCAACCTCAAAGCCGATGTTCAGACCATCGTGGCGCGGGTAAGCGGCAACAGCGAACGCCCCCTGCTCGCCGACGGTGTTTCCGTGGAAAAGATCCGCACCATGCTGAAGGCCCGCGAAGAGTTCTACGCCGACGCCGATCTGCGCATCGACACCACCGGCAAGGATGTCGCCGGGGTCGTGGACGAATTAATCGATTCTTTGAAGAGGTATCCGTGAACGTTCAGCATATAGAAGTGGCACTGGGAGAGCGCAGTTACGACATCGAGCTCGGGGCATGCATCCTGGGCGGGGTCGGCGCCCTCTGCCGCGCTCTCGGCCTCTCCGGTACCGCGGCCGTCGTTTCCAATACGACTGTGGCTCCGCTTTACTGCGAAACGGTGCGCGCTTCCCTTGAGGAGGCCGGATACCGTGCGGTAGAGGTCATCCTTCCAGACGGTGAAGCGTACAAAAACAGCGCGACCCTCAACCTCATCTACGACGGCCTGGTCGACGCGTCCCTGGACCGCGGCTCCTTCATACTCGCCCTGGGCGGCGGGGTGATCGGGGACATGGCGGGCTTTGCCGCGGCAAGCTTTCTGCGCGGCATCCCCTTCGTGCAACTCCCCACTACGCTGCTGTCGCAGGTCGACTCGAGCGTCGGCGGCAAGACCGGCATCAACCACCCCCGCGGCAAGAACCTGATCGGCGCCTTTTATCAGCCGAAGGCGGTGCTGATCGACGTGAACACCCTGGATACGCTGCCGGAGCGCGAGTACCGAAGCGGCCTGGGAGAGATCGTGAAGTACGGCGCCGTGCTCGACGGCGACTTCTTCACCTTTCTCGAGCAGAACGTGGAGAAGCTGCTCGCCCGCGACAAGCAAGCGCTCATCCAAGCCGTTGCGCGCAGCTGCGCCATCAAGGCGAAGGTGGTCGCTCTGGACGAGAGGGAAGGGGGGGTACGCGCCGTGCTCAACTACGGGCACACCCTGGGGCATGCCGTGGAGACCCTCACCGAGTACACCGGCTACCTGCACGGCGAGGCGGTCGCCATCGGCATGGTGCAGGCGGCGAAGATATCCCGTCACTACGGCTACTGCAGCGAGGACGAACAAAGACGCATCGACGCCCTTGTCGGCGCCCTCGGGCTGCCCGCCGAACTTCCCGCCTTCCCGGCGGAGCGCTACGCGGAAGCCCTTTCCCACGACAAGAAGGTGCGCGACAAGGGGCTGCTCTTCATCTGCAACCGGGGCATCGGCGCCTACGAGATGGAGCGGGTCACCGACCTCAAGGCACTTCTGGAGATCTGCGGCATAGGAGAGTGACATGGTAGAGGACGCCTTATCGTTTTGGACGGAGATACAGCGCTACGAAGACCTGCTGGCGAAGGACGCCAAGTCGCTGTGCTTTGCACCGCTCTCCGAACTGTACAGGAAGCTCGGGCTTTTGGACGACGCCATCTCCGTTGCCCGCAAAGGGGTCGCGGCCCATCCCGATTACCCTCTGGGTTTTCTCGCCCTGGGTAACGCGTGTTACGCGAAGGGGGAGCCGGGTGAGGCATGCCAGGCACTGGAAAAGGCGATAGAGCTCAAGCCGGACCACATCCAGGCCATGAAGCTTCTGAGCCAGATATACGTCGAGCTCGGCCGGATCGATGCCGCGCGCAACATCCTCGGGCGTGTCCTGCACCGTGACCCAGAGGACATGGAAAGCACCATGCTGCTTAACTCCATCGCATCGGCAGTTCCCGCCGCCTCCCAGGACGACGAGATCCTCGAAGAGTTGGAAATAATCGAGGAGCTGGAAGAGGTGTTCGAAGACGAACCACAATCCGCACAGGCGACGAGCGCTGTCCAGCCCTCACCGGCAGCGGCGCCCAAGCCCGCGGCGCAAATACCGGTGTCCGGGTCCGATGACGACGATCTCTGGGCCATAGAGGACCTGGAAGGGGAGCCGGAGTCAGCCGAAGCAGCTCCGGCTGCCGCAAGCAGGCCGGGAGCCCCGGACCCGCTGACGACTGCGACTCTCGCCGAGCTGTACGTCTCGCAGGGCTTCCTTGAGAAGGCGCTGAACATCTATCGCGAGCTTCTCTCCGCCCACCCCGGGAACCAGCAGTATCGCTTGAGGCTCGAGGAACTGGCCGAACTGCAGGAGCTGCAGCTTAGCCCGGTCGATCTCGCGCCGGTACAGCCGTCCGTGGCACAGCCGGCTGCAACACAGCCCTCCGCGGCACCCGTAGTATCGCAAGCAGCGTCAGGAACGGTTGCTGTCGCAGCCGACCACTTCGTCGAGCCGGCCGGCCTCGCGGAGGCGGCAGCGCCGGTGGCGGCGACCTTTGCACCTTCGCTGCGAACCGCCTCCGAAGAGGTTACCGCCGCCGCAGCAGGTTTATCCGCTGCCTTTGCCGGAATGGAGTCGCCGGCGGAGCAGGAGGCCGCTCCGCTGGAAAACCCCCGCCATGAAGACGCTTCGGGGGCGGAAGGTGGCGTGGAAAGCGCCCTGGAGCGCTGGCTGGAAAACATAAGGAGAAGAAAAGATGGGGTTTAGGGCAATCCTGCGGGAGATCGTCGAGGAGAGCGGTGGGGGCCTGGGCGGGGTCATCATGGGGTATGACGGCATCGCCATCGAGGAGTACCTGTGCGAGGGAACGGGCGTCGACGTGCAGACCATGACCGTCGAGTACGCCTCGGTGCTGAAGGAGATCAAAAGAACGGTCGGCGTGCTGAAGACCGGCGACCTGGAAGAGGTTTCCATCATAAGCGAGAGATGCTGCGTCATCGTGCGCGGCATAAGCGACGAGTTCTTCGTGGCCTTGGTGCTTCCCGCCGACGGCAACTTCGGAAAGGCCCGCTACCTCTTGAAACGCGCCGCGCCGGGGCTCAGGGAGGAACTCAAATGACCGATGCGCGGCTTAAGGTGCTTGTCTTGCACGGGCCGAACCTGAACCTGCTCGGGGTCAGGGAGCCCGGCGTCTACGGGACCACGACTCTTGAGGGTATCAACAAGGAGCTTACCGCGCTCGCCGAAGAGCTGTCGCTCGAGCTTAAAATCCTGCAAAGCAACAGCGAAGGCGACCTGGTGGACGCCATCCAGGGGGCCATGGCGGACTGCCGCGGCATCCTGATCAACCCCGCCGCTTACACCCACACGAGCGTCGCCATCCGCGATGCGATCGCCGCCACCGCGCTTCCTGCCGTGGAGGTGCACCTCTCCAACGTCCACGCCCGGGAAGCGTTCCGAAGCCACAGTTATATCGCCCCTGTCGCGGTCGGCCAGATCTGCGGTTTCGGCGCCGACAGCTATCTTTTGGGGCTCA
>MTLC01000279.1_pt1 | contig 15806 bp, 19 predicted proteins | sample 1982451 | NCBI WGS metagenome assembly MTLC01 (sample SAMN05710165, study PRJNA340218) | biofilm metagenome | isolation source: sample SPH anode biofilm adapted to +100 mV | place: USA | collected 2012-02-03 | reverse complement strand
GGCGGCCACATGGGGCCGCCCCTACACACCAATCTATGCCGCTGCCGCTTCTACCACTCCCACCACGCTCTCATCTTCTGCTTCCATGATGCCGTATTCCATCAGGAGGTCTTCCAGCTCTTCCATCTCCAGCGGGGTCGGGATCACCAACATTTTGTTCTCGGCAATTTTCTGTGCCAGATTGCGGTACTCCTGAGCCTGCGGATGCTCCGGTGAGTATTCGATAACGGTCATGCGGCGCATTTCGGCTCTCTGAACCTGGTTGTCACGTGGCACGAAGTGGATCATCTGGGTGCTCAGTTTGGCTGCCAGAGCGCTGACCAGCTCGAATTCCTTGTCGGTCTTGCGAGCGTTGCAAATCAGACCGGCCAGACGGACTTTGCCGGAAGAAGCGTATTTCAAAATACCTTTGGCGATGTTGTTGGCTGCGTACATGGCCATCATCTCGCCGGAGCAGACAATGTAGATTTCTTCAGCTTTGCCTTCACGGATCGGCATGGCGAAACCGCCGCAAACAACGTCACCCAGAACATCATAGAAAACAAAATCAAGATCGTCTGTATAAGCGCCGTTCTCTTCCAGGAAGTTGATGGCAGTGATAACACCGCGACCGGCACAACCAACACCCGGCTCAGGTCCGCCGGACTCAACGCACTTGGTGTCGCCGTAGCCGACCTTCATGACATCTTCCAGCTCCAGATCCTCAACAGTACCCTTTTCACGAACCAGGTCCATAACCGTATTCTGGGCTTTGGCGTGCAGAATCAGACGGGTGGAGTCAGCCTTGGGGTCGCAGCCGACGATCATGACTTTCTTGCCGAGATAGGCCAGTCCTGCCACCGTGTTTTGTGTTGTGGTTGATTTGCCGATGCCGCCCTTGCCGTAAATTGCGATCTGTCTCATTGTGTTACTCCTTTCGCTCATCAATTAGTGAGCATCTGTGATTGGGGTCCGGGACACAAAAAATGGCGCCCCGGTATTACGGAGGCGCCATTGCCTGAACAAAACTTTTTATTTCAAATATCGTACTGCATGTTGCTTTGATTTTACTTTAGCATATGGCGTGCCAACTATTATTAATCGTGTAAAAACAGTTGTTTATATATTGATGCTCACAATTGAGGCGGGCGATGGGCTAAATTGGAGAGAAGGGATGCGCCAGTGGCGTGGGCAGTTGCTGAAAATTTAATCACTCCGGCAGCATTCGGAAGGCAGAGGCCTTGACTGCGGCATAAACGGTGCTTCCTGGTGTTATATTCAACTCACTGACCGCATCCTGAACAACCTCCGCAATCAGCGTGTTCCCGGCGCAATCCAGCTCCACGCCGATTTTACGGCCGGAGTTGAACAGCAAACGTACCCGGCACTCCAGCAGATTGCGGGCGCTGATCGCCTCCGGGTGCTGCTTGAAGAGGATGATGTCCTTGGAGGAAAGCTCTGCCGTGCAGCTGTCACGCTCGCTGCCGGCCGTAAACAGCAGCCGCGACCCGCCCCAGGGATAGGAAAACAGCCCGGATTCGGGCGATGGGCGTCCCAGCTTCAGCAGATTGATGTAACCGACCTGACTGCTCCCCATGCGGCTTCTGGCCAGCTGCTCGCCGGTCGTCTGTTCCAGCATGACCCCCTTTTCAAAAACCAGGGTTGTCTCGGTCATCAGGCGCATCTCCACCAACGAGTGGGAAATGAACAGATACGGTATCCCGAAATGCTCACTGACGGTTTTCAGATAAGGGATGATCTGGAAGCGCAGGGAATCGTCCAGCGCCGAGAGAGGTTCATCCATCAGCAGCAGGCGCGGGTTGGCCAGTATGGCACGCCCCAGGGCGACCCTCTGTTTTTCCCCCCCCGACAGGTTGGTAACACCGCGGCCAAGCAGCTCTTCCAGCTTCAGCACTCCCACCAGAGCGTCAAAATCAATCGTGCGCAGCTCCGCCGGGCAGCGTTTGAAACCATACAGCAGATTGTTTTTGACGCTCAGATGCGGGAACAGGCAATGCTGTTGAAAAACCATGGCGATCCGCCGCTGTTCCGGCCGCAGGTTAATCCTTTTTGCGCTGCTGTAAAGCGGGAGCCCGTCCAGAATGATCTCGCCGCTGTCCGGCTCCACCAGCCCGGCCAGCATGCTCACCAGAGTTGATTTGCCGCTGCCGGACACGCCGAATACGCCGACCCTCTCGCCGCTGACGGTGAAGTCGGTTGTTAGGGTAAAAGCCCCGAACGTTTTTTTTGTCTTCATCGATAATTGCATATCAGTCTCTTCTCGACATTTTCATGGCATTGGGGCGCCACGTGTATAGGACAAGCAGCACAATGAATGAAAAAATCAGCATGACCGCGGCCATGTTGTGAGCCTGGCCGTACTCCAGCGCCTCCACATGGTCATAAATCTGCACAGAGGCGACCCGGGTGACGCCGGGGATGTTGCCGCCGATCATCAGTACCACGCCAAACTCGCCCACCGTATGGGCAAAGGTCAGAATTGAAGCGGTCAGGAAGCCGGTACGGGTCAGCGGCAGAGCAACCGTGAAGAAAGCATCCAGTTTCGAAGCGCCCAGTGTGGCGGCAACGTCCATGGGTTGCTCGCCGATGGATTCAAAAGCATTCTGAAGCGGCTGAACCATGAACGGCAGCGAGTAAAAGACCGAAGCCACCACCAATCCCCAGAAGGTAAACGGCAAGGCTCCGATTCCAAGGATTGAGGTCAGATGTCCTACCGGCCCACCGGGCCCCATGGCCAGCAGCAGATAAAAACCGAGCACAGACGGCGGAAGCACCAGAGGCAGTGCCACCACAGCCCCCAGTATCCCTTTCAGGCGCGACCGGGTATGGGCCAGCCACCAGGCGACCGGGGTACCAAGTATCAGCAGTATTGCCGTGACAGCCAAGGCCAGCCTGACGGTGAGCCAGATCGACTGAATATCACTGTCTGCCAGGAACATTTCTATATTCCCCCCTTTGCGTCCGGTGGCACAAACCCGTATTTTGTCATGATGCCGCGGACCTGTTTCGATACCATGAAATCGGCAAACTTTTTGGTCAGCGGCTTGTTTGCGCCCTGTTTCGTGATGATGTAGCCCTGCTCCAATGGTGTATGCATAGCTTCAGGTATCAGATAGTAGCCACCTTTTTTCGCCAGCTCGGGGTTAAGCACCAGCGACAAGGCAATGATGCCTACCTGGGCATTGCCGGTCCGTACGAATTGTGCAGTCTGGGAGATATTCTCCCCGAACACCAGCTTCGCTTGCAGCTTTTCCCACAAACCCGCCGAGCGCAGCGCCTCTTCTGCGCGTTTGCCATAGGGGGCATGTTTCGGGTTGGCAATTGCTATCTTTGTGATCCTTGGGTCGGCAAGACTCGCCAGGCTCATTTTTGAGGCATCCATCTCCGCGCTCCAGAGCACGATTCGACCAACGGCATAGGGTTTGACTTCGGATGCAGCCTGACCTTGCCTGACAAGCTCTCGCGGGTAGGCACTATCAGCAGAAAAATAAAGATCATACGGAGCCCCCTGCATGATCTGTGTGTGAAACTTGCCGGAAGAGCCATAGACAACCTGCACCTCGTCACCGGAATGATTCCTGTTAAAACCGCCAACGATCTCGTCCATGGCGAATTTCAGATCAGCGGCAGCAGCAATGGTTATTTTTTCAGCAGATGCGGTTGATGCCACAAGCCCGACAAGAACCAGAATGACCACCAATACGCTTCGCGGTTTCATCATAATTACCTCCTCATACCTTTGCCTGTATAACTCATGCCGATGTTTACCGCAACTGTCATGCCATCAATCGCTTTTCCGGCAACAAAGTTGCATCAGACCGGCAATCACCAGGAGACAGACCATGGAAACACTCGACAGGGAAACCGTAAAGAAACTCTTCGATCATTACCGCAAACATCGCGACGGCATCCGCAACAAACCCGAGATGGCCTCAATCTGCCTGATCTGCGGCTCCATCCATATCCTCCCCAAAGCGGACGACGACCGGAAACTGTTCTGCCGCAGCTGCGGCTTTGCTTTCTACCGTTACAGCTGCTCTGTCTGCGGCAAGACCATCGACGGACGCGATCCGAAAAACCAGGCCTGCGGAGAATGCGGCCTGAGGGTCTGCAGCTGCGGAGCCTGCGACTGCCCATCCAGAGGAGATAAAAACTGATGCAACAAGGGAAAAAACCGGATCGCTACGTATCATTCATCGGGATTGAGGGGGAGAGTAATTCACGCAAGCTGATGGAAATGCTGCGACGGCATATCGACGACCCGCACAAGACCAATCGATATTGGGAATTGTTCAAGGAGAAGCTGGCACGGGTCGGCAAGCCGGAAGAGAACAGCGGCCGCTGCCTGGACGAACTGTTTCTGATCCACGCCTATATCAACAACATCCGGGAACTGTTCGAAGAGCACGATGATCAACCGGCGCTGGCGCTGCTGGAGCAGATCGAGATCGAAAGCTGCTGACACGGCCGGTTTGAGGCTTGAGCAACAAACATCCTCACATCCTCCGGTTGACCCGCAGGATCAGATCACCTTCGAACAGCAGCGGATGGCGGCGGAGGCCGGTCAGCAGCCCGGCCGCTGGCGAGACGACCTTTTCAATAACATTGCCGCTGAAGCTGTCGTAGATAAAACCCAGCTCCTCACCGGCTCGCACCCAGCGCCCGACCTGGCGATCAGAAACAAAGGTGCCCGCTTTTTCGGCATAAACCCGCAAAGCGCTCTCCTTGTCAAAGTGGCAGATATCCTCATCCTCCACCGCAATCCTGACCCCTTCCAGCACCCCGGTTCGCCCCAGGAATGACAGCAGCGCCCGAAAAACCCGCTGGCAGTGATCGAGCTGCACGGTACCGGCCTGCCCTACCCGCAGAACGAAGCTCTGGCCGGGCCAGGCTTTCCAGGAAGACATCATGGTGGTGGTAAAGACCGGGGAAAGCGAGCGTTCCATGATCGCCGGAAGCCCGAACATACGGGCTGTGACACGCTCGGCATCGCTCGGTCCGTGCAGGCGTACCTGGGGCACCTCCTCGAAATCGGCGCTGGCGGTATGGATGTCGATGCGGTAATCGGCCCGCTTGGTCGCCTCCAATACGGCATAGGCGATGCGCTGAGTCGTTTCTCCGATGGTGCTGCCGGGAAACATGCGGTTGATATCGGATTTGTCAAAGGGCCAGGTACGGCTGCGCATATTGACCCCCAGCACGTTGACGGCCGGGATGATCAGCACCCTTTTTATCAGTCTGAGATCCGGGTAGTTGCCGGCCTCGACGCTGTTCAGGAAATCGGCCAGGCGCGACAGGATGAAGACCCCGTTGATCTCGTCGCCATGCAGTCCCGCCACCAGCGCCAGAGCCGGGTGCGACGACTTCGGCCCGATTTCGTGACAGGGTATCTCGAACCCCTCCCGAACCGGGGCGGTCATGCAGAGCAGGTTGCGGATCATGAGCGCCCCCCTTTCCGGGCCATGACCCGCGCCATCAGCGACCCTTCGTAGACCAGCGGATATTCCCGCAGGGTAAAGAGAATGCCGTCCACCGGCGAGCGCACCTCGGAGAGGACGCTGCCGGAGAAAGGGGAGACAATCGTTCCCAGCAGTTCTCCGCGGTGCACATCTGTCCAGTGGGAGGCAGTAGGAACAAACATGCCCGAAGTCTGGGCATTCAGATAATGGACATTGCTGTCATCGGCGATCAGTGCGGTATGGCTTGTTTCAGGCAGAGTCAGATTCCGCGAAAGAATTCCCAGCTTCTGCCAGGTTGACAAAATACCGGCCACCAGTTGATCGCAGTATTCCGGGGTAATCCGCATGCCGACCCCCATCTCCACCACCAGACAGGGGGTGTCGTTGCTGTTGAGGCTATGGGCGACGGTGGTTTCCAGCACCGTCGAAGCTCCATGCAGCCAGATCATGTCCAGATTCATGCTGCGGGCGATCGGCACCAGCAGTTCTTCAAATTCCTGGTTGATGCGCACCTGGGGAATCTCGCGCAGATAGATGTTGCTGGCATGGATATCAACCACCAGTGCCGACCCGCTCAGGGCCGTCATGAGCGCCGCCGCCAGCCGTTCCGGGAGCGGCCCTCCGGCGTTTCCCGGAAAGGCACGATTCAGGTCGGTATCAAACACCGGCAGCCCCCGGGTCAGGGTATCCAGACCGAGTGTGTTGAGCGCCGGATACAGCTCGACGGTTCCCAGCAGCGCTTCCGGTGTTGTCCGCAGCAGCTCTTCCAGCCAGGCCGCCAGGCGGTGGCAGACGTAAAGCCCTTCCAGTTCGTCGCCATGGATACCGGCCACGACCGTGCCACGCGGCCCGTCACCGCCGGTATAAACGGTGCGGCGAAGCTCCATCCGCTCACAGTAGGGCATGTCGATTGTGAAAAATGTTTCTGTTTTCATGGAGGTTATATTGGACATCGTCGTCCTTTCAAATTTTTATTACTGCTCCTGCACTGAGATCTTTACGGTCGGCTGTTCCCCTGCCGAATCCCCCTTGAAGCTGCCCCGCTGAGGAGCTGCATCGTAGGAATCCCTGCCTACAGCGACCGCCACGTAATGGTCATTGGCCAACAGGTTGTGGGTTGCGTCAAATCCGACCCATCCGGCTCCCGGCACCAGGGCTTCGGCCCAGGCGTGGGTGGCCAGTTCCTCACCGGTGGAACAGATCCCTGGATCCAGATAGCCCATGACATAGCGGGCAGGAACACCCCAGGAGCGGGCCACCGTGATGAACAGGTGGGCAAAATCCTGGCAGACACCGTTCCCCTGCTGAAGCGCTGCCGCAAGAGAACCGTGAACTTCAGTCGTACCGGAACGGTATTCAAGGACAGTCGGCACCCAGGCCAGAAGCTCCAGAAGTGAGTCAAGCAGGGGGCGTTCCGGCTGTCGCCGGGGCAACGTGCTTTTGAGTAATTCCATAAGTTTTATTTCGGAGGGAGTTGCCTGACTGCGATGCAGGACAAAATCATTCATGGCCGGTGTGCGGCGAACTGCCTGCCGCAGCCATTCCTGCTCTTCCGCTGGCGGAACCGACTCAAAGTCAAAAGGATTCTCTTTCTGAGTTTCAATCTCGGTTTTCAGGCGGGTCACCAGGCGACTATGGGGTGGAATCACGCAAAAGTAATCAACCCGATTGCCAAAATAGTCGTTGTAGGAAGCAAGCTCTGCTGTCGGTTCAGTTTCAATGCTGCATGACATAACTTTCTGGTGCCCATCGGAGCGGGGAACAAGGCGCAACTCAATATGGTGTTCACGGATCGCCTGGGGATACTCGAGTACCGTTTCATGTTCTATCAGATAACGCATTAAGTCTCCTCCTATTGGAAAAACTCTTCTGCCAGTGCCACATGAAACAGTGTCAGTTTTTCCAGCAGTTGCTCCAGATATTCATGCAATCCGGCATCAAAAATTTCCTGTGAGGTACAACTGACCAATTCGGAAAGGTTGGCAAAGGCCGCCCTGGTAGCTTCCTTCTGCTCCAGACCGATGGCATGCAAAGCCCCGCCCATACGCCCCACAGAAAAAACAACCGAACGTGGAAAATTACGGTTCAGCACCACGAACTCGGCGATATCCGCCGGCATGAACCCGGAATGGTAGCTGCGCCTGAAGGCCTCAAACCCGGAGAGGGATTTAAGCAGTGCCGTCCACTGGTAATAATCCAGAGCCGAGCCGACCATGGAAAGTTCCGGCAGAATGACATGGTACTTAACGTCGAGGGTTCTGGCGGTCATATCAGCCCGTTCGAGGCTGCCGCCCAATTGATAGAAGGCATAGGCCTCACCGCGCATCATGGTCGATGAAGTCAAGCCATTGAAGCGGGCCACCTGGCCGCGCAACTCCACGAACATGGCGCCGGCCCGCTCGGCGGTCAAAGGCCCCTTCAGGCGTTCGTCGAACCTCATCCAGATTTCGTTGACCGCCTCCCACATCTCTTTGGAAATTCGATCCCGCGCTACCCGGGCATTCTCGCGGAACAACCGCAGACAGGTTCTGATGGAGCTGGAATTGGTACGGCCGGCGCTGATAAACTGCAGCACCCGCGGAGTGCTGATGCCGCCGTCGCCGAACTGCTCGTTGTAGAGGGACTCGGACGAGGTTATCTGCAAAATCGGACGCCACTTATCCTCTTCCGTCATATCCTCTTCAGCCTCCACCAGATAAAGCAGGTTGATCTCCATCAGGCGGGCGGTCTCGCCGGCCCGCTCCAGATAGCGGGCCATCCAGTACATTGAATCGGCTATGCGGCTTAGCATGGGTTATCCTTTTTTTGTTTGAATAGTACGTCCCTCCCCTTATTTAAGGGGAGGACAGGAGGGGTTATATTCTGTTTCATAACTCCCCCCGCCCCCTCTTATCTTAAGAGGGGGAAGACTGTCATCCTATTCCGCCAGTACCCAGGTGTCTTTGGAACCCCCACCCTGCGACGAATTGACCACCAGCGAGCCCTTCCTCAATGCGACCCTGGTCAGCCCCCCCGGCACGACCTGGATATCCTCACCATAAATGGTGAAAGGGCGCAGGTCCAGATGCCTCGCCTCCAGCTCGCCGTCCATGTAGCAGACGTGCCGTGACAGGTAAACCACCGGCTGGGCAATGTAGTTGCGGGGATTTTCCTGCACCAAATCCATGAACTCCTTGCGCAGGGCCGGTGTGGAGGAGGGGCCCATCAGCATGCCGTAGCCACCCGACTCGCTGACCGCCTTGATCACCATCCGCTCCATGTTATCGAAAACATACTCGCGGTCCTGCACATTGGTCATCTGATAGGTGGGGACATTATGAAGGATCGGCTCCTGGCCGAGATAGTAGCGGATGATATCCGGCACATAGGGGTAGACCGCTTTATCATCGGCGATGCCGCTCCCTGGGGCATTGACGATGGCAACGTTCCCGGCGCGCCAGGAATTGATCACTCCGGCGATACCGAGGGAAGAATCGGAACGGAACACCAGCGGGTCGAGGAAATCGTCGTCCACCCGGCGATAGATCACATCCACCCGCTGCAGGCCGGTGGTGGTCTTGAGGTAGACAATATCGTTAACCACGACCATATCGCGCCCTTCTGCCAGTTCGACCCCCATCTCCTTGGCCAGGAAGGTATGTTCGAAATAGGCCGAATTGTAGACGCCGGGTGTCAGCAGCACGATTTCGGCGTTCTCCTTGCCTCGCGGTGACAATGAACGCAGCGCCTCCAGCAGCAGCGCCGGGTAGTGCGCTACGCGGCGCACTTTGTATTTATCGAAGAACTCCGGCATGATACGGCGCTCGATGACCCGGTTCTCGATCATGTAGGAAACCCCCGACGGTGTCCGCAGGTTATCCTCCAGGACCAGGAATTCACCCTTCTCATCGCGGATGATGTCAATGCCGCTGATGTGGGTGTAAATGCCGCGCTGCGGCACTATCCCGACAATCTCGCGCCGGAAGTCGCGACCCTGGTAGATCAGCTCCGGCGGGATCAAGCCATCCTTGATGATGCGCTGCTCGCCATACAGATCACCCAGAAAAAGGTTCAGCGCCCGCACCCGCTGTTTGAGACCGGATTCGATCTTGACCCACTCCTGGGCGGTGATGATGCGCGGAATCAGGTCAAAGGGCCAGATTCGCTCAATCCCTTCTTCGCTTTCGCCGTAGACCGTAAAGGTGACCCCTTCGGCCTGCAGCGCCAGTTGGGACTCATGGGCTTTGGCTTCCAGTGCGTTGTTTCCGGTAGCTTTGATATGGTCCCACAGGAGGCGATAGTGATCGCGGGGTGTGAAGTCATCGGCGTAGAACTCATGGTAGGGGGTGCGGGGTTTGCCGTTCGGCATGCCGTTGTACATGGTGGGCACTCCTTTGTGTGGATACTCCGGATCGGCTGCAATGGCTGAAGCACGGCGCCGTCCACGATTACTGCTGGCTTATGACCACAAAGCGCTCATCCAGCCACGGCAAAAGCAGGGGCCGCACATCCCTCCAGGCCAGGCCGCCTCCGCCGCAGCCAGGGCGTGGAACCAGAACCTTCTGCCAGCCGGAGTGATCCGCAAGCTGCCGCAACTCTTGAGCCGAACGGGAGATAATACGCAGGTCAGGCAGCGACCAGGCCGTTTCCTCCACCGGAAAGCTGACGATGCCGCCCCCCAGATCGAAAACATGACTGCCATGTTCCGCAATCTGTCTGCCAAGTATATCAGCAATTTCAGGAAAACGCAGCAGCGCCTGTCTTGCCACGCCACGCCCGATTACCGACCGACCGCCTTTGGTCAGCGAACCGTTGGTAGTGATAACGATGACGGCCGTTTCCGCATAGCCCCAGATATCGCCTACGACCTCAAGCATTCCCGCGCCGAGCCGAGCAGATAACCATAAACTTCTCCGCGAGTGGTAATAAAGCCCGGCATGTCGTTGAGAAAATCTTCGATCATGTTCAATTCCCGGCCGTCGTCACTCCCCAACTCGTTCATGACCGCCTCCATCATCGGCAGAATCTCGTACAGATCGTGGCGATTAAAAGGGGCCGGGTCGGGCAGGCCGCTGAACTTGGGTTCTTCGCGCCGGGCGATATCGCGGGGATACCTGAATTTGAAATCGGATACTTTGATGGTAATGGGCATGGAAACCTCCTGATTAATGTCCGCCGCAGCCATTAGCGCTGCCGCCCCCGCAACCACCGCCGCAGCCGCCCGGCTTGACAATATCGCTGGCTTTCGGCTTCTCGCACAGCTTGAGTGACGAGCGGTCCACGTACCACGCTTCATCCTCCAGCTTACCTTCCAGCTCCTTTTTCTTGAGCATCATCAGCACCCGCATCTCGGTTGTTTCCAGCAGTAGGGCCGCTTCGGCGATCGGTACATAATTTGTTCCTGCTTCACACATGATAATCTCCTTTCAGGCTGCCTCGGGCAGCGTTTCGTAGTCCAGATAGATTCCCATCAACTCGCAGTTTGAAAGATCACGCTTGCGCTTGCAGGACATGGCCCGTGTCGCTTCCAGCAGGGTTTCCGCCCTGGATCGGGTGATGTAGACACCCATGCTGCGGTAGCGCTCGATCAGCCCGCCTGTGCCGGAATGCTTGCCGACCACGATGCTGCGGGTCAGGCCGACTTCGGCCGGGTCGAAACCTTCGTAATTGCGGGGATCCTTGATAACACCATCGGCGTGCAACCCCGATTCGTGGGCAAAGACCCTTGATCCGACCACCGGCTTTGAAACGGAAAGCGGCCGCTGGGAGGCTTTGGCCACAAACATGGACATCTCGCGGAAGCGGTGGGTGTCTATGCCGGTCTCGATACCGCAGGCATGCTTGAGCCCCATGATGACCTCTTCCAGGGCGGCATTGCCGGCCCGTTCCCCCAGGCCGTTGATGGTGGTATTGACAAATCTGGCCCCGGCCCGGATACCGGCAATGGCATTGGCGGTGGCCATTCCCAGGTCGTTGTGGGTATGCACCTCGATATCGACGTCCGGCACCGCACGGCGCAGGAAGGAAACCTTGTCGAACATGCCGAAGGGGTCCATGATCCCCAGCGTATCGCAGAAGCGGAAGCGGTCGCCCCCCATGGAGCGGGTGATCTCCATCAGCTCCACCAGAAAGCCCATATCGGCCCGGCTGGCATCCTCGCCCCCCACCGAGACGTACAGATTGTGCTGCTTGGCGAAACCGAGCGCTACTTTCAGCTGCTCTTTGACCGCCTGGCGATCTTTGCGTAATTTATGGGCAATCATCTGGTCGGAGACCGAGAGCGAAATATCCACAGCCTGCACACCACAGGCGATACTTGCCTCAATTTCAGGCACCAGGGCTCTGTTCCAGGTGATCAGCCGGGCGTTCAACCCCAGATCAACCAGCGCCTTGATGCTGGCCTGCTCCTCATCTCCCATGGCCGGAATGCCGCACTCGATCTCCTGCACCCCGATACTGTCCAGCATGCGGGCGATGGCCAGCTTTTCGCGGCGGGAGAAGACTACACCGGCGGTTTGCTCGCCGTCCCGCAGGGTTGTGTCGTCGATGATGACCTGTTGATTACTGTTATTCACAGATTCCATAACTGCCTCCCGTAGAAAAAAAACGCCGCGCCCCCTTAAGGAGACGCGGCGCCGTTGCCGAAGTCCTGTTGCAATGCATCATCTCAATGCATCGACCATACCAAAACATTCATTTAAAACAGAGAAGGCCACATCCTACCCAGGAGATGGCCTTCTTTATCGATTTAAACATTTAACTGCATCGCCATTGCTAGTGGCACGGGGATAATAGCATTGTCAGTTTTGCTTACCCGCAACTCCCCATGGTAGCCAGCCCGAAGATCTGTTCCGGCCGGTAGTCCGGCTTGACACCGGCGTACATCAATTCATTGCTGCCGGATATCCGCATCCTTCTCCGATTGAATAATCTCAGGGCCGAGCGATTGGAAGCCGGGGCATCCAGGCAGATTTTTGTTCCGGAAGGCACCGACTGCAGGGCCTTTTTCAGCAAGGCATCGGCCGAACTGTAGTTCTGTGCCGAAAACGGACCGATCTGCCTTGCATCCCCGCAAGGCTGCAGTACGGCAAAAGCCGATTCATGCTGCAATATTTTCCCACGGGCAGCAGTTGCCTTCAGAAGATCAGCGCGCCTGTCGCCCCACCCCTGACAATCCATATCGCTCAACAAAAGCTCCACATCCCGGCAGGTTGCTTCTGTGTCAGAGACAACAAGATTCTGACGTCCACTGCCAACCCAGCGAATGATTGTATCGATCCGTCTAAATCCGTATTTCTGGTAGAGCGGCATGCCGGCTTTGGAAGCGGTCAGCCAGACCGTTTCAACGCCGCTCTCAACCAGTGCTTCAAAAGTTGTCCTGAAGAGCGCCTGGCCGATGCCTTTGCCGCGACAATCGGCGACCACGATCAGGTTGCCGATCCAGGCGCTCCGGTCGTGGCGCAGCGAGGTTATGAACCCGACTGCTTCGCCCTTCTCCCCGCGGGCGGCAAAGCACCCCTGGGGAAACTCCGACAACAGAAATTCAAATTCCCAGGGTTCTGCCACCCAGTTTTCCGCTGCCGCCAGCACCAGGAAAAGCTGTATGTCAGCCATGCGGAACGGATCGATCGTCATGCGGTCGGACAGGCCGCTTCCGCGATAGTCAGGTTGAGGTCCTGGCCGATCAGTCCGATGGCGTCGGCCCGGCACTGTTTGCAGTGGGCAAACTGGCCGATGATCCCTTCGTTGGCCTTTCTGATTTCCGCCAGGTATTCCTCGCTTGGTCGGGTGATGTGGGCCAGGTCGGACTGTGGAATGATCGGCATGATGTTCATCACAAAAGCACCCAGTTTCTTTATCCTGGACGCGATCAGCGGTATCTGGCTGTCGTTGATTCCGGGAGTCAGGACGGTGTTGATCTTGATCGTCATCCCCAGCTCGCCGGCTCGCTTGACCCCTTCAAACTGGTTGTCAATCAGGATTTTGGCGCCTTCCACACCGGTGTAATGTTTGCCGTGATAAACAATATTACTGTAAATCTGCGCTCCGACCTCAGGATCAATGGCATTGATCGTCACGGTCAGGCTGTGCAGCCCCATTTCATGCAGACGGTCGATCGACTCCGGCAGCAGCAGGCCGTTGGTGCTCAGGCAGAGCATCAGGTCCGGAAATTCATTCTTGACCATCTGGAAAGTTTCAAAGGTTTCCTCATTGGCCAGCGGGTCGCCCGGTCCGGCGATGCCGATAACCTTGATGATCGGTCCGACGACCGGGCTGGCCATGACTTCCCGCACTTTTTCAATCGCCTCCTGGGGAGTCATGATGCGGCTGGTGACGCCGGGTCGGGATTCGTTGGCGCAATCGTGTTTGCGGGAGCAATAGCCGCACTTGATGTTGCATTTGGGTGCCACAGCCAGATGCATCCGTCCGTTTTTGTGGTGGTTACCGCCAAAGCAGGGATGCCCCTGAATCTTATTTTTCATCTCGCATGCAGTTGCCATGGATCGCTCTCCTTCCGAAAATAAAAACGCCCATGGGAGTTATCCCACGGGCGCCGTTGCCATCGTGATAGTCATAGGCATAATGCGTGCCAGCCCCGCTATTTTTTGATTAAAATCCCCGTAAATGCGGAATGGGCGGGCATTTGAAACAAACGGCAACCAACAGTTCCATCGGAGCCGTCATACTTTAGCCACGCAAACCTGCTCTAAAATTGGGCAGATGATCTGGTTTACGAATTGCATGCCCTCCGTGACCCGTTTTTTCCACGCGTGGACATTTTCAGGAAAGGCTCTCCATGTTCAACCAGTACAACCCTGATGAAATCCGCGATCGCGCCCGGGCAGCCTTTATCGGCATGGCCATCGGCGACGCGCTGGGCGCCACGGTCGAGTTCATGACCACCTCTGAAATTGCCTCAAAATACGGCACATTCAAAGATATTATCGGCGGCGGCTGGCTGAGACTCAAACCGGGACAGGTGACGGACGACACCCAAATGGCTCTCTGCATCGCCCGGGCGGTCGTCAGCAGGCAAACCTGGGCGCTGGAAGCAGTTGCGGATAATTTCGCGGCCTGGCTTAAATCCCGGCCGGTGGATTGCGGCGATACCTGCCGCAAGGGAATCCGGGCTTATATGCTGCACGGCACCCTGGAAATGCCGCTCAATGAGTGGGACGCCGGCAACGGCGCCGCCATGCGGATGCTTCCGGTGGCGCTCTATTCGCTGCCAGACGGAGAACTGCTCAGAAAATATGCAGTTGAGCAGGCCCATCTGACCCACAACAACCCGGTTTCCGATGCGGCCTGCATCTGTCTGGGGGAAATGCTGCACCTGGCAATCTGCGGAGCCGAGAAGAGCCGCCTGCGGCGGCAGGCGGACGGACTGGTGGCCCGCTTCCCGACATTCAACTTTGAGCCGTATCGAGGCCTGGCGACCGGTTATGTGGTCGATACCATGCAGACCGTCTTTCACTGGTTTTTTCGGGGCAGAAGCTTTGAGGAATGTCTGGTCGGAGCGGTCAACCAGGGGGCTGACGCCGATACGACCGGAGCAATTTGCGCGATGCTGGCCGGAGCCTATTACGGCATGGAGGGCATTCCGCAACGCTGGCTTAAAAAAATGGACAAAGGCGTTATCACCGAAATCGAAATTGTGACCGACAAGCTATTGGCGGCCAGCCCGCTTTGGAGAGCTTTCTGAATTTGAGAGCGCTGTTTTTTGTACTGTGCTGCAAATATATAGAAAATGTTTTGCTTTCATGGTCTTTTAACAGGTGCTATTATTCGTACGAACAATAGTTTCAAGGAGGTCTGCATGCCGACAGCCATAAAATTTTCCGAGGACATTGTCCCGTTAAGTGACCTGAAGATAAATCCCGGACGGATTGTGCATCAGGTTGACGCAACCCATCGCCCGGTTTTGCTGACAAACAGGGGACGCGGCGTCGCCGTGGTTCAGTCTCTTAAAGATTATGAGGCTGACACCGAAGAGCGGGCGTTTATGAAAGCGGTGTTGCAAGGTTTTGCGGATATTGATGAAGGCCGGACCGTAAGTCTGGCGGATGCGAAGAAACGTCTCGGACTGGTCTGATTTTGAAGCCGATCGAATTCGCCGAATCCGCGGTATGCGATCTTGAGGAAATTCTTGCCTGGTATTCCGGATTGCAGGTTCCTGAAGTAGGAGAGCGGCTGGTCCGGGAAATCTTCATCAGAACAGAGCAACTGTCCGAGCATCCTGAAAGCGGCCGCATCGTTCCGGAATTTGATGTAAAAACAATCCGCGAGCTGATACATCCCCCGTTTCGTATTGTGTACCGCATGGATTCCTCAAAAATATGGATTATTCGGGTATGGCGGAGTGAGAGG
>MTLC01001686.1_pt3 | contig 15813 bp, 8 predicted proteins | sample 1982451 | NCBI WGS metagenome assembly MTLC01 (sample SAMN05710165, study PRJNA340218) | biofilm metagenome | isolation source: sample SPH anode biofilm adapted to +100 mV | place: USA | collected 2012-02-03 | reverse complement strand
TGGCCCGTTCGTCTAGGGGTTAGGACGTCAGGTTTTCATCCTGGTAACAGGGGTTCGATTCCCCTACGGGCTACTATTTTAAAGCTACCATTAATGGCAGCTTTTTTATTCCCCGAATGGCCCGTTCGTCTAGGGGTTAGGACGTCAGGTTTTCATCCTGGTAACAGGGGTTCGATTCCCCTACGGGCTACAAAGTCAAAGTGCTGTAACAATCAAGTTACAGCACTTTTTGTTTGAATCCTTGAATCTTGAATCTTTGAATATTACATCCCTGAATCTTGAATCCTTAAAAAGTCTTTATTTTAATCCTCAAAACCAAGCTTCCAAGTCAAACCTGCAGCAATTGCACCAACAACAGGAGCAAGAATAAAGAGCCACAGCTGATTTAATGCCATCCCACCTGCAAAAAGAGCGGGACCAATACTTCTAGCTGGGTTAACAGAGGTTCCAGTCACAGGAATGGCAACCAAATGAATCAACATCAGAGTTACTCCAATAGCTAAACCGGCCATTGTACCATTCCCAAATTTTGAAGTGGTTGATAAGATAACAAAGAGGAACAAGAAAGTCATCACAGCCTCGATTATAAAGGCGCTAATAACACTATATTCTCCAAGGTAACCTACTCCCCATCCATTTGATCCTAGAGCCCACTCACCCATTACAAAATCCGGTTTGCCAGAAACAATAAGATATAACACTCCAGCACCCAGTATAGCTCCTACAATTTGAGCCACTATGTAACCAATAGCATCTTTAAAAGAGATCTTTCCCACAACCAGAACACCAATGGTAACCGCAGGATTAATATGACAACCGGAAATACCACCAATAGCGTAAGCCATCGCTACTACAGCAAAACCAAACGCAATTGAAATCCCCAATAATCCAATACCACTTGGTCCCACGCCGGATACCCCAGCAATCACAGCCGCTCCGCAGCCAAATAAAACTAAGCTAAATGTTCCGATTAACTCTGCAACGTACTTCTTCATCTGTAATTGATTTGTTTGTTTTTGATCAGTTAATACTACCACTAGCTAACTACATTCAGGCACTACAGATCTATTTGAACTAAAATTGATCCTTTTATTATTGCCTTTATCTATAGCTAAGTGACAAATATAGTATTGTTCTTTGAAAAAGACCAAATTCCTCCTATTTTTCACAAATTTATATCGCCTGAAATACAGCAATTTACCAATTCAACTAAAAACATCGAGGATTTTATATAAAATAAACCTTGACAGATATAAAAATAGAAGCCATATTTGCAAAGAATTCAGCAACAACAACTCGGCGACCATTTTCAAAACAAAGACAACATGTTCAAACAAGCAAAGGGCAAAATGGTAAATACAAAAGACTTTTCAAACTCCAATCACACCAGTGAACGCATTTATGATAAATATGTAGTATGGACGGCTGGAATAATCGGTGTCATAGCCATACTTTACATCATTATTCGAATTATTAAATTCTGATCCATTTCAGAAAATCCACTATACTCTGATTCCGAAGAAAGATTGCTTCGAGAATTATCTCAAGGATCAAAAGGTAGTTAAAAAACAGCCGGTCATGAGATGCGTAGAACACATCTCAAACCAGCTGGCAAAGCAAACTATACAGAAACTGCTAAACCTCGGGTAACATAAAATCGTTGATAAATTTCGTAAAATCTTTGTACCTCCGCTCACTAATTTTGAGCGCAATGGTAACCTTTGTCAGAGGATTTTTTAGCTTACACTTTCGATCACAGGAGCTAACCGAAAACAGGTAAGTACAATTTATGGTATGTCGATCATGAATCCTATAAAACCGGTCAACAGGAAGGCGATCTTCCACCTTTGAAAGGTTTAAACTAACCATTAAGGTCTTATCCATATCAATAAAATGCAAGATACAATAACTTCCGGCGGCCTCCAGAAAGAAGATATCATCATAGTCTATATAATACAACTCTCCCATTGACCTTATCATCATTTTACCCTGCTTGATCAACAGATCATCATCCTTCATTCTACTCTGCTCACCTAACATCACTCTTTTTCTAACCCTCACAAAAGACTCCCGAAGCTTTTCAACGGTCAACGGGAGCATGACATAATCAATTACATTCAACCTAAATGCATCCCCAGACAGTAGATTATCTCTACCAATAAGCATCAACGGTATATCCTGCAGTTCATTCTTTTCAAGGATAGACAATAAGCCAGCACCCGCAAGTACGGCATCACATAAAATCAAATCACACCTTAAATCAGAACCTACTTTATCAAACTCATCTACGCTATTAAAAATCTCAGTAACCTTATAGTTTTCATTTACCTCATGAATCAGTCCACCTATCTCACTGATCTCATGTTTTGAGTGACTAATTATTATAATTTCCATATTTACCTCCTTATGTCCTGCTGCAACCATTCCTAGCTAGTCCTTTTTGATCTGATCAATATTCAATCAAAACAGTATAAACCAGAATGTAACAACAAGATTACCAAAGTCATTTATTATGTGGTGATTTATTTGCTCTAAGTTTTCGTTCTAATACATCAAATTCCAACGATAAAATAAGCCTCTATCATTGAGTCAATCTATTCATCATATACCTCTTTCGGCCGTAATTTTAATTCTTCATTGCAGTCATGGCTAACTATTAGCCCCCCTGCTTTATCTCCTTTCTCTTTTCTTTTCATTCTTCCTCTGCTCGTTATTTAGCTTAGGCGTTGAAATTAATTAAATATCTCATTACCTAATCTCTTATTAAATATTTTTAACAACTTTCACATTTATTAAGAATTACAAATCATGTGGCTAAAAATGGCAACAGTTACAGTAACAAAAGCTACCATCCTGAATTACAGTACACTGATACCAACTAAATGAAGAGATTCTGAGATTACCCTTTTGATTGTCCTTAACTCCATTTTGGTGAAACCATCCCGAAAAAACAATGTCGATTCCAGTTGACTCAACCGTTTCCGAATCAAACACTGAATTAGCAGAACCATCTGAGGACAATTCTAGAGAATAATCTATCGGCATTGTGGAATAACTCAGGAAAGGATCTACAGAATCTTCAAGCGGATGGGGCGAGGTTGAGCTATGTAGCCAGAACAGGCCACTGTTGGTAGAGTCAGTTAGTATTTCTGATATTTCCTTGATGGAAGTGATAATAGAGTCAAGATAGGCAAATGTGAAGAGAAAACACACTATTAAAAGAGTCATGCTGATAAGATTTCTTTCCCGGATGCCTCTTTTTACAGGAACATCCGGGAATATCTCAAAAGGGATTGAATAGAGTCTTTTAATCTTCTGAATAGGCTTAATTGTCAATTTAGATAGTTTTTGATACAACAGTTTAAACTAGAAACCAGTGCACAACAGAAAAAAGCTTAGTTAAGTATTGCATTTATGTTACCAGACCCAAATTTTGTTGAAAACATTCACCAATCAGAAACAGTTGGAGCGATATATTAAACCCGGTAATAATCAAGACTAATGGTAGTTGCTTTTGATATAGTAAGAGCCAGCTATATAACTAACTAGAAAACAAACTAAAAAGGTTTACCCTAAGCTTATTTCGACGACAAAAGTAATCAGTATTGTATTACTCAAATTAGGAGAGTAGACGACCTTTTTACTAGCGTAGTATAAATGTTTACAAGTGATCTTTCTTAACTTCCTAAACTTGAGATTGGTCATTAATAGATTCCTTATTCAAACTTACCTCAATTACAATTCGATGGACAAATACCTTCAAGTATATCAAAACACCTAGCTCTTCAGAAAATCCTATATTAATACTATTAATATTTTAAACTAACACATGAAACAAACGGGCATAAACTAGTTTTACAGGATGATAAAACCTCACAGCTACAATCCGTATTATCAATCGTTTAACATAAGAATAATATTTCACAAAAATAATGGTGATTATTGTCTAATAAAGTTTAAAACTATATCTTTGCGATACTTTAACAAACTCTCTAATAATTATATTTACCTAAAACGGCAAACTGTAGAGATACACCTTGCCGTTCTTTTTTAGAATACAAGAACTAATCAGAGAATATTCAGATAGTTATATTCCTGAGCTTTAGCCCAATCATACTTCTGATCAAATTCGTTTAAGTCACAAAAATAGAAATCAGATAACCATCTCGCGAACTTATTACGGGCACTTTTAATTCCATAATATGACTTAAACTTACGTAATAGATTAAGATCCTGAACCAAAGGCTGCTTAAAATCAATATCTCGCGGATGGATATAGGCCATCATGTAATCTGCTGATTTCGTGAAATAATTCAATGCACTATAGGGCCATAACCGAAAATAACCGCCTCCTGAATATGGAATATGAACACCTGAATACACAAAAGGAATAACAGGATACTCCTTAATTACAACTCCATTAATCTCTATTTTAAACGGCTTAAGTGATGGCAATTCAGAAACACCTCCATGACCGCTCTTAGGAAGAAAAAGAGATGAATCTCTTTCTATTCCCATTTCAGCTAAGACAGGCCAAACAAATCTCATACCCTCTTTAATACTAAAACCCGGTGCCCGGTAGGAAATCACCTTATTTCCAATAACCTGTTCAATAGCGTCAATTGCAATGCGGGTATCATCATAAAACTGCTTTTCGGTCATGCCACTTATCAATGAATGGTTCATACTTTGACATGCCACCTCAAAGCCTGCATCAGAGATCAATTTAACAATCTCCGGATGCTCCTTTGCTACCCATCCAACAACGAAAAAAGTAGCTCCGCCATTACATGATTTTAATATATCTATAATCTCTTTAACCGGCTCTTCCATCCTTGATTCCAGCTGAGACCATCTACTTACATCACTACCAACTGGTGTCTCCAGCAGATGAAACCAATCTTCAATATCTACACTCATTATTCGCATGGTGCAAAACTAAGAATAATAAAAAGATTCTGTTTTAAGCCAATATTAACATCATCACCACAAAAACCAGAGTAAATAAATCAGTCCGAAAGAAAGGGATGCAAGGAACTCAATCAAAAACTTAACATGAACCATCAATAGATCCACTTTGCGATATTTCTGCCAACAAAAACTGATATTGAATATGGGACATGCCGCCATATCCACGATAACCATTTCTGCGATCTGATCCCTCCTTTAGTCTCAGGCCAATTCACCCACCTCAATGGTATATCCACTGCACCCCATTGTAACTTGTGTTGATGCACGCCACTGCCATAAGTCGAACGACCAAAACTATACCTCGAATAGCCCAAATCTATTGCGTGACTGATCATCCTCCATTGCAACAGATAACTGCCATAATGATCACGGGCACCATCAACCGTAGCAAACCAACAGTTCTCGTACATAGAACCATAACCAAGATTGATCGCACCACCTACTACCCTACCATCCTGCTTAAGCAACCAAACATCAACTCGCCCCGGAGAACTATATTGCCGGATAAGGTTCCTGAAAAAAAGTGGTGATAGTGCTGCTGATCCTAACATATACATCCGTCGCCGATAGACCTTCATAAAGGCAGATAGATACTCCTCTCCTCCAAAAACAACCTCAAAGTTACTCTGAGTGGCTTTATTTATCTTTCGCCTTAAATTACTACTGAATCCTAACCAAACAGTCTCCTTCTCCGTTGAGAGTGTAAGCCAGGACACCACTTTATTAATTTCAGAATCCCCAAAGTCTCTACTTTCTCCTTCCAGGACCAAATCACCATTCCTACGCTCAGTTAATAAAACAGGATACCTCCACTCTATCCCATAAAAGCCTTTAATAAAATGTAAACTGGATAGACTTGAGAACAACAGATTGCGATTTTCATCGGCAAGACTAAGATCACCGTAGCTTCCGTAGGAAAAATGCGGAAGAGAAACGATACTTCGTCCCGTACAGATAGCGGCAAACCCTGCAACATTAACCCTTTTCCAGCCAAAAGAGGAGGCAATTATTTGGGGTAAAAGCGGATGATCAGTAATAATAAGGTCTTTATAACCACTTTTTTTGTTATGAAATTTTCCTACTGATGGTTTGGAACCGTCAAACTCTTGAAGCCAACCATCAATACTACATGAGCACTCTACGAAACCAAGCCTCAACTTAGCAATCAATGCCACCAGTGCCCCTATTAAAACAAATAATAGGTCAATCCAAAAATAAATAGTCACTCGAAAAAAGTAGAGAGTAAGAAGCTCAATCCACCAGGCAATTGTGATAGAAATTATTGCAATCCAGATCGCTAATCGCCGCCACCGTAAAGGACAAGTTCCCATCAATGAAGAGAGATGCCAGGCCAGACCGCCATAAGCAAATGCCATTAACAGCGATCTAAACCATGATGTGACTCCGAAATATAAGATGACAAATGTTAACCCTATAAAGAGCAAAAAACCGGCGTAACCCGCTATAAACCTTTTAATACTATTTTTAGAGTTCATGCACCAAAGTTCTGATTTATTTCAACTCTATAAGCTATTCTTACGGATTCACAGAAAAATAATATAAGAAAAAATAAAACCAGCCTTCCGTAGAGACGCGATTCATCGCGTCTCTTTTTTGGATTCATTGCGTCTCTTTTTTGGATTCATCGCATCTCTTTTTTGGATTCATTGCGTCTCTTTTAGATTCATCGCGTCTCTTAGATGAATCATCTCTTTTCGATTTATAAACCGTGTCCAATTCATTGAAAAAAAAAGACCTCACGATGCATCTCGCATAATGAAGTCTTGTTCAATTAAAACAAAGAAAACTATCTCGTGGAACGGGAAGGTTATTCACCATTCCGCAGACATAGTACACAATCGGTCAATTCTCAATTGTCCTTTCATCTGAAAGGAATTACCTCATTCTATGGTCACCTCCCGGTGATACTCAACTAAAAATGAGTCGCGGTTAATAACGATTCGAGACAAAGATATATTAAGAGAATAAGAGAAAACAGTGATGACCGGAACTGCTTTACAGCCGTTGATAGTTACATTGCAGGTGTCGTAATCAGCCTGAAAAAAGAACTAACTCATAAGCTTAACGTACAGAGATGTCAATCTAATCATATAGTAACTCAACAGAATACCTTATTGATAACAAACTCGACTAGCTTATTACCCCTAAATTGGTTTCAATTCCGAATTTGATTCCAAATAATGGAAACACTATTTTCAATCTAAAAATAATATCAAATAGTGAACATCCTGTAAAACAAAGGGTTTTGTAATTTTCTTTTGAACATTTTATGGTTTGGTATGGTTATTTAATAATGTTTGGCATAAGACATAAAATTTAAACCCTATAAAAACAAACTCATGAAAAAGTTCAACAAATGGATGGTCCTGGCAGCGATAGCCCTTGTGACCTTCGGAATAACCAGCTGTAATAAAGACACCGACAACAATGACGACACTACGGTTAAATCTAAAATGACCGAACTTAAGGTTCCATCTAACTTCAATTGGAACTCAAGTCGCCAAGTAAACTTAAACATCGTTTATAACCTGCAGAATGCATCAGGTCTTCTTTCAAAGATATCTGTATTTGCAGGTGACCCTTCAGTTGATGGAAAACTCTTGGTCAATGGATCTATCGGATATGGCTTCCCAATGAAGAGCACCGTTGCCGTTCCTACAAACCTCACCTCTCTCTATATTAAATTAGAGAAAGCGGAAGGCGGCTCAGAGATCGTATCAGCTAATATCTCAGGTACATCTTTAACCTACACCTTCACTGGCACCACCAAACAGACTAAAGATGCAGTAGCTCTTGAAAGTGGCCCCGACTGTAACAGTGGTTGCGACGTTGAAATTAGTGGCAACACTGATGTCACCATCAAAAATGGACAAACCTACTGTGTTAAGACCACCTTCTCAGGAAACATCTTCTTCGAGCCTTGGAATGGTGGAGGTACATTAAGAGTATGCGGTACTGCAAACATCGGGAATATTAGTAACCCCGGCGATAATTGTAATATCATAGTTAGTGAAAACGCTGTCTTCACCGTTAGCAATCTGGCAATGAACGCCGCTTCTACCTTTAAAGCTTATGAAGGTAGCCAGGTTACTATGGGCAACTTCAACATTAACCAGGCTGCTGGTAAACTTTACATCTACACCAACAACTTCGTCTGCAACAGTAATTTCTCTCCAAACGGAAAAGTATACAACTACGGACTTCTCACTGCTAATGGTGAATTTAACCTGAATAGTGCAGCATACCTGGAAAACTACGGAACTATAAATATTGCCTCTAACATGGACGCCAACCAGGATATTATCAACGAAGGCACCATCTATGCAAAAGGTCATATCAACTTCAATGCAAACATTACCGTTTTAAACAAATGTCTCATTAAATCTGATAATGACATTAACCTTAATAATGTCAACTTTACCATGACCAATGGTGCTCTTATTGCAGCCGGAAACACTACTATCAATGGAAGCTCAAGCCTTCTTCTTCAAAACCAATCAGAAGTTTACACCAATGACATGATGGTTAATAGGGATATCGAAGGCTCAGGTAGTCTTAACTCTATTGTTGCAAATGGTACTTCAACCATAAATGCTGGTTCCAAAATTAAAGGTGCCATTGAGTATGCTGATAACGATGGCGTTCTGGCCAATGGTAATGCATCTAACTTCATCAACGGAGCCACTTTCGTAACTATAGCAAATGCTACAAACTATATCGCACAAAGTGCATGTAACCCGGTAGGTATTGGTACTCCTTCAATCGTTGATACCGATGGTGATGGTGTTGAGGATGATCTCGACGATTATCCTACCGATCCTGCACGTGCATATGATAACTATTTCCCTTCAAAGACTGGCTTTGCTTCTTTAGCCTTCGAAGACCTATGGCCCGGTACTGGCGACTATGACTTCAACGATCTAGTTGTAAATGTACGTTTCAACCGTGTTACCAATGCTGCAAACCAAGTTGTTGAGGTTAAAAACAAATACTATGTAGCCGCAATTGGTGGTTCATTAACTAACGGATTTGGTGTTCAGTTTGACAATCTAACATCTGCTGATATTCAAAGCGTAACCGGTACAGCAGTTGAAGGTGGCCCTTACAGCTTCAATGGCAATGGAACTGAGAATGGTCCTGATAAAGCAGTCGTAATTCTTTGGGATAACCCAAGAAACATCGTTACCTCACACGGTGGCTCAATGTTCAACACCATCGAGGGCAACCCAACTGGTGAATCAGATACGCTTAACCTCGTTGTTAAATTCACCACACCTAAGGCTCCTGAAGTCATTGGAACAGCTCCTTTCAACCACTTCCTTGTGAAGAATAATGTTAGAGAGAAAGAGATTCACCTCTACAATGCTCTACCTACCTCAATGGTTGATGCAAGCTTCTTCGGAACAGCAAACGATGCTTCATCGCCTGCCGATGGCCTCTACTATCGCACGAAAGATAACCTTCCATGGGGTCTCTTCATCCCTGAAATCTTCGCCTACCCTGTTGAGAAAGCCGATATCCTTACCGCACACCTGAAGTTTGGTGCATGGGCAGAATCAGCTGGTACCACAAACACCGACTGGTACAAGAACCTGGCTGGATACAGAAATAACGATAATATCTACGGCGCTAACTAAGATATTGATCTAAAATATTACTCAAGAAGGAGACTGGGGTGACCCGGTCTCTTTTGTTTTTAGGAACAATACAGAATTCGAGATTCAAGATTGAATCCCCTCTGAAAAGCCGGTGCTGAAACCGCCAGTAGCAAGATGCCAGTGGCCAGTAGCCGATTCATTAATCCGTGTGATCCGTATAGATCCGTTAAATCCGTGTGCCTAGGTCCTAATGGGCGAAGCCCATTCTCTACCCGAGATAGGCACCTCTAAGAAGATGAGATTCAAGATTCCAGATTCAAGATTCAATGATTGAACTCGATCAAAGATAGGATTTATGCGAATAAGGAATTTGGCCACAGTGTTCCACAGTGTTTTACGGTGTACCACAGTGTTATCAGATCCCTGAATACCCGGAGCTGTAGCCACTAGCTTCTGGCCACTAGCAGCTAGCCGCTGGGGGCTTTGCCAATTTTGAATTCTTGAATCTTGAATCCCCTCCCTCTCTGGAGCTGAAACCGCCAGTAGCCAGATGCCAGTAGCCAGTAGATACTAGCTTCTGGCTGCTAGCCGCTGGGCTTTGCCAATTTTAAATTCTTGAATTTTGAATTAAATCCATGAGTCTAGGTGACTATGGGCGAAACCCATTTTAATCAATCTGGCACCCACATCTCTTCTCCCTAATTATTTATTCGCTGATACTCTGATGGCGTTACCCCCGTCTGCTGTTTAAAGGCCTCAATAAAGGTCGACTTGCTCTTAAAACCTGCCATCTGACCTAATGCAAATAGAGTAAACGACTTATTGCCTTCATCAGCCATTAGTTGCATCACCAGGTTAATACGCATCCTATTAATAAAATTCGGAAAACTGGCTCCCTCAAAATCATTGATAACTAATGAGACATACTTAGTATTAGTCTGAAGATCAAGCGCCAGCTTCTTCAGCGACAATGAAGTATCACTAAGGATCCTTTGCTCAGAAAGATGAGCCACTATTCTTCGATGAAGCTCAACTCTCGCCTCATACGACAAGATCTCTCTCACACGATTAACATCTTCACTATCTCCCCCCTCACGAACATTCACTTCGGTAAACGTACCAACATCATCCTTAACATTAACTGATCCATCTGTCATGGAATCATAAGCTGCCTCAACAGCTCCATCACCAACAGGAAAAGAGCCTGTTGAATGCTTCATCGAACTCCCATAGTTAGTCCGCATCACCTGCCATACCAATAGGAAGACAGAAACCAGCAATAGCAGAGCATAGAGTCCCGGAGCTTCATTTATTTTAAAGAAAAATGAGACCAAACCGGTATCTAATGCAATTATCAATAAAGAGAAAAAGAGAAATATACGAGAGAGCCAGATGCTTCTCTTTTCATCACCCCCAACATATTCATGAACATGATTCATAAAGACATTAAAGCGGACAAGATAAAGCACGAAATAGGCAAGCATCTGAAAAGTAATAATCAAACCTGAATAGACTTGAAGAGATTGAGATACAACATTATTGGCATCTGCAATCATGGGAATCACAGCCCCAATAAAAACCACTATGGGCAGTGAATAATGAGCGACAAGACAGGATTTTGCCGGAACAGTATCCTTCACTAACGATCTGATCATGAAATAGAATGTAGGCAGAAGCGATAACACAATCGGACTTCGTAATCTAGTCGCCCATTGAATAAAGAGATCAGAGCCAAAGTGAGTAACATGAAAAGCAATGAGATAGAGTGCCATCAGGATCTGCAGGATCATCAACCAGACCAGATGGCGCTGACGGGTGACTAATGCTCGAAAAAGCACAAAACCGGTCAAAAGTAACAGAGCTATGGCCCCTAAAACGGGAATAAGCTGAAGAGCCGCAGGAAATATCATTCTTATATCGGATATAGTAAAATCTTATAAACAAAAAGAAAAGCAAAAGTACGAAAACAGGAAAAAGAAAATCAAGACCTGATTCAAGAATCAGAACCTACATAAATTGTAGGAGAATTGTGGCACTACTAATTTTCCGCCCTTAATCAAAAACTGCAAACCGAGGCTTGCAAAGTTACTTAGTAGTTTTAAAACTGATGTAAACACTATGTAAAATATAGCATCCATGGCTTTGTGGTTTTTTTATATCACGTGTATCCTTAACACCAAATAAATCAATGTTAAATTAAACCATTTTTGATATGAGAAAACTACTATCTCTTTCATTGATGTTGTTCCTGTGGTGCTTTACAGCAATGGGACAAATTGTCTTTACCGATGGGTTTGAGACAGGTAATACTGTATTAGGTATCCCATCAGGATGGACAGCAGAAGCATCAGGCTGGGTTGCTAACAACAACACAACAACCTCTTATAGCCGTCAGCCCCATACCGGAACATGGTATTGTCAAATACCCTACAACCAGACTAAGTGGATGTTTAAGCAAGTTAGCTTAGAAACTGGTAAGACCTATAGTTTTGCTATGTGGGCAAAACAAGACGTCACCACTGGAGCCTCAATTGCCGTAAAATACGGTACATCAGCCACCTCAGCCTCTATGACGAACACTGTGGTTGCATCAACAGCTGTCTCAAATACCTGGCTCTACATAACAGGGGACTTTACAGTTGCCACAACAGGAACCTATTATATCGGAATCTTAGGAACTGTTAACAACACACCTTGGTATGTCTGTATTGATGATATCTCACTAGAAGCTCTTGGAGCTAACCCCCCAAACTGCGCAAATATCGCTTCACCTGCCAACAGTGGAACCAATGTATTACCAACAGCAACCCTTAACTGGACATCTGGCGGAGGAGCACCAACTGGTTATAAACTCTACTTCGGTACAGATAACCCTCCAACAAATATCGTTAATGGAACAAACTTGGGTCTGGTTACAACTTACGATCCAACCCCGGATTTAAGTTATAGTACCAACTATTATTGGAAAGTAGTCCCTTATAATGCTTATGGTGATGCTACAGGTTGTAGTATTTGGAGCTTTACAACAGCCGCTGATCCTACTATAGTCACCCTACCATACAGCGAGAAATTTGATGCAGTTACCGCACCAGCTTTCCCCAATGGATGGACTACAAAGGTCTCCTCATCAACTGCATCAGCGGTGGTTACTACTACGACCTCAAGCACTCCTTACTCTAGTCCTAACCATGCCTACTTATATAACTATTCAGATAATGCAGCAACTTTAATTTTGACTTCACCTCCAGTCAGTGCCAATCTAAATACTTTAAAGCTAAAATTCTATGCTAAGAATGGTGGCAGTGGTAACCTACTGGTTGGAACCATGGATTCGCCAACTGGAACTTTTACTCAGATCCAAAGCATAACACTGACATCCACTTATACCCAATATACAGTTGACCTAAGCTCCTATGTTGGAAGTAATCATTACATCGCATTTAAACATGCAAATGGTGGAACTTACAGAACCATTTATATTGACGACTTCTATCTTGAGGCACTCCCTGTTACACCTATATTTTCAGTAAACCCAACAAGTAAAGACTTTGGAAGCCTTATTGCTAACAATGTAAGCACATCTCAAACATTTACGGTAACAAACACAGGGGTCGGTACTTTAACTTTTGCAGCCGGTAGTATTACCCTAACTGGTGCTAATGCTGATCAATTCACACTGACTGATAACAACACCTACCCTATCAATCTAACAGCAAACCAGACATGCACGGTAAGTGTAAAATTCTCTCCCACTTCAGCAGGAGCAAAGAGTGCCAGTCTTCAATTCATTCATAACACAACCGGGAGTCCTTCATCAGTTGCTTTAACAGGAAATGCTCTTGCCGTAGGTTCTCTCTTCGAAAGCTTTGAAGGCACTTGGCTTCCCACAGCATGGAGCGCTGATGCCTCTTCGTGGAACCAAAGCACAGCGGCAGCTTATGATGGAACCAAATCAGCTTCATTATATACTATATCCGCTATTACTGATAAAAAACTTATGACTCCCAAAGTATCAGTTACTGGTTCAAGTCAACTGACTTACTATGCAAAGGCATCTAGTTCAAACCAGTATCTACAGATAAAATACTCAACTGACAAAACTAGCTGGACTAATATTGGTAGTCAAATTACTTTAACATCAACATTCACACCATATACTGTTGATTTAAGCTCGCTTTCAGGACAGAACGTATATCTGGCCTTCTCAGCATCTACCAACACCACCTATTCCTATTTCTATGTTGACTATGTCATGGGACCCGTTATTACTCAGGAGGCACCCGTAGCAGCTACTATCGGAGTTCCTGCTAATAGTGCAACCGGAATTTCTCCTACATCATCACTAACATGGAGCGCAAATCCAGCTGGTGGTATCCCAACAGGTTATAAAATCTACCTCGGAACCGATAATCCTCCAACTAACATCGTAAATGGTACCGATCTTGGTTTGGTAACTACTTATGACCCTAATCCCGATATGAGCTATAGTACTACTTACTATTGGCAAATTGTTCCTTATAATACTATTGGTAACGCTTCTAGCTGCCCTGTATGGAGCTTTAGTACGATGGCTGACCCATCTATCACCTCTTTCCCATTTGTCGAAAGCTTTGATGGCGCAACCTTCCCCCCTACTAACTGGGCTACACAAAAAACTTTCGGTTCTGGTAACCCCGGTACTTGGGAACGATATACAGCCGGAACATATCCCACTTGTACACCTCACTCGGGTGCAGCAATGTCAAGATACAATAGCTATAATCTCTCAAGTGGAACCAAAGGAACACTTACTACCCCCCCTCTTAAGTTTGTTGATGACGCATACAGGGTTAAGTTCTGGATGTACCGCGATAATGGATCCGCCAACGCTGACCTCGTAAACGTATATTACAACACAACTAACACACTCATAGGAGCAACACTTCTTGGTACCATCAATCGTTCAAGAACATTAGCACCTGTTGTAGCTACTGACGGATGGTATGAATATACCTATAACATGCCGACAGGTGCAACAGGAACAGGACGTTATATCATCTTTGAAGGAGTTAGTGCCTATGGAAATAATATGTTCATAGATGACGTGACGGTTGAGGCAATCCCAGCTGTTCCTACTCTAACGATTAATCCAACCAGCAAAAACTACGGAAATGTTATGTGTGGAAACACATCAGCACAAACATTTACCATCTCTAACGGTGGCGGTGGTACTCTTACCATCACAAATGGAGGAATAACTATCACTGGTACAAATGCAGATCAGTTTACACTGACCGATAACAATACCTACCCTATCAACCTCACAACTGGCCAATCAGCCACAGTCTCAGTTGCCTTTGCTCCTACAACAGCAGGCGCAAAATCAGCTAACCTTCAGATAGCTCATAACGCAGCAGGAAGTCCTTCATCCGCTGATCTGTCAGGAACTGCTTATGAATGTAACGCACAATCTATCCCATACTCAGAAAACTTCGATGGCGTTACCGCCCCTGCGATCCCACTATGTATGACTGTTACTAACAATAATTCGGATGCTAAACAATGGGAAACAACTACTGCTCAGAAGCATTCAGGAACCAACTCTATCATGATAGGTTATGGCGCAATAACTATGAACGACTGGTTCTTTAGTCATCCACTAAACCTCGTTGCTGGCCATACATATACCGTTCGTTTCTATTACGCTTCGCATAGCGGATCATATCCTGAAAAACTTGAAGTTAAGTGGGGTACCAATGCTACAGCAAACGATATGACAGGCGGTCAGATCTTCAATAATGCAAATATAACCAACGCTATTCCCTCATGGGTTCTGGGTGAAGGCACTATCGTTCCCGTTGCAACTGGAACCTATTATATAGGTTGGCATGGCTATAGCGCCGCTAACATGTTCAACATCTATGTTGACGATATCTCAGTTTCTGAAACCCCTGCCTCCACAACCTGGACCGGTACTACCAACAACGACTGGGCTACCACAACCAACTGGAGCAATGGCTTACCGGGTAATATCACCGATGTAACCATCCCCGCCGGACTTACAAACTATCCCACAGTGGCTAGTGCTTCAACTATTAAATCTCTGGTCATGGGTGATGGCGCTACTCTCTTAGGCTTCAAACTTCTCACCATTACCGATGGCGCAACTCTTACCCGTAATATCTCCGGTAAAGACGACTACCACCTGATCTCCTCTCCGGTTCAAACCATCACGGCTGGTCAG
>MTLC01000678.1_pt5 | contig 15844 bp, 16 predicted proteins | sample 1982451 | NCBI WGS metagenome assembly MTLC01 (sample SAMN05710165, study PRJNA340218) | biofilm metagenome | isolation source: sample SPH anode biofilm adapted to +100 mV | place: USA | collected 2012-02-03 | reverse complement strand
GCTCGCCAGCCACTTCGGCGGTGTGGTGGACGTTCGGGTCTGCCGGCTGACGGCGTCCGCGAGTTCGTAGATGCGGCTGGCTCGCGAGGCCAGGTAGGCGCCCCATTCGGGATGGTGTTCGAGTTGGTTGGGTAGTGCGGGGAGCCAGGGCAGCGGGCCTCGGCGTCCGCGCCATTCGTTGTCGGTGACGCGCCAAGCGAGGACGGACGCCGGGTCGTAGGCGGTGTTGATCGGTTCGGCGCAGGCACGGATGAGGGCGTGGACGGGGTCGCGTTCGTCCGCTTGCACCATGAGTAGTTCAGAACGCAGCGCTGGCCATCCGGCGGCGTCGGTGAGGTCGGGGATCGTGGCATCAACTCGGCGTTCGAGGGCTCGGATGCCGAGTTCGCCGGCGATGTGGGTGGCGGCGAACGTGACGGCGTCGCTGTAGCGGTCGACGGCGTCCTTCAACTGGGTGCGGGGATTGCCGGCTTCCCGTAGCTGGGTGGTGGCCGAGACGCACGCTTCGTCGCGTCCGAGGATACGTTCGAGCAGGTCGGTGGGGGTGAGCGGGTTGATCACCTCCGGGTCGATGGCGTTGTGCGGGTCGCCGTCGCCGACGGTCACGAGGTAGGAGTGGTTCGCGATCCGGCCGCGGGTGAGCATTGTGTAGGCCTGTTGGCGGGATTCGCTGCCAGCCAGGAGGCCGTGCATGGTGTCGGCGGTGATGCCTTGAGCGGCGTGCGTGGTGGAGGCGTAGCCGAGTTCGACCGACTCTGCGACGTAGTCGGTGGGCAGGGTGATGTGCCGCCGCGAGCCGAGGTGACGGGCGTGAATGCCGCGCTTGGCGTCGATGCCGAGGACGGTCCAGCGGTCGCCGTTCTTGACCCAGTCGGTGGCCGAGGTCCGTAGCTTGCGGTTGTTGGCGCGGGTGATGATCACGTCGCCGGCGCTGGCACGGTTGCCGTCCGCGAGGTCGATCTCCACACCAGCGGTCTGCCCGTCGAGGCGCTGGGTGCGGGCGCGTTGGTTGAGTTCGGCGACGAGTTCGCGGGTGGGGGCGAGCATGATCGAGTCGAGTCCGTTGGCGCGGTCGGTGGTCCAGGCGGTGAACAGGTCGTCGGCCATGGTGGTTTCGTCGCCGACGTGGACGCGGTGGTTGTCGAGGTAGAAGCCGAGTGCTTCGGGGAGCCCGTCGCGCAGGGCGAGGGAGGCGGAGCCTTCGGCCTGGTCGGCAAATCGGACGAGTTCGGTGAGCCGCAGCGCGCCGTGTTCGGCTTCGATGTCGCGAAGGACGCCGCCGGCCTCGATCGCGGCGAGTTGCTGGTTGTCGCCGATGAGGCGGACGCTGGCGCCTTTGGCCAGGACGTGGCTGATCACGGTGTCGAGGGTGAGGGTTCCGGCCATCCCGGCTTCGTCGATGATGACCAGGCTCTTGCGTCCGAGGGCTTTGAGCCAGCCGGGATGGTCGTCGTGTTCGAGGGACCAGACGAGCTTGGCGAGGGTGTCGGCGTGGGCGCCGATCTGGTCGCCGAGGGTGGCTGCGGCGGTCGCGGACGGTGCGAGGCCGAGGACGGTTCCGCCGGCGTTGGTCCACGCTTTGGCGAGGGCGTTCATGGCGGTGGTCTTGCCCGAGCCTGCGGGTGCGATGGCGAGTTGGACGCGTGCGCCGGAGGTCGCCATCTCGCGGACGAGCATTGTCTGGCCGGGGTTGAGCGGCACCCCGTCCGCTTCGGCCTGCAGGATCGCCAGGTCAACCGCGGGGCCCGGGATGCGCCTCCCGTTTCGCCGTCCGGCGGCTGCGAGCAGGCGCTGCTCGGCGGCGAGGATTCGTTTCGAGGTGTACTGCTGTGAACCGGCGATCGTGTAGACGGACGCGCGGTCGACGCGCCGGAGCGGCAATGGGTCGCTGATGGGGTCGGGCTTGCTCAGCGCGATCGAATGGACGCGCATCGCCCGCTCGACGACCCGCTCGACAAGCTCGGGGACTTGCGCCGCGGAGGGTGCGGCGGCGCGGGCGAGGCGCTGGGCCTCGCCGATCAGGTGCCAGCTCTGCCACACCGACCGGTCCTGTTCCACCCGGTGCACGACCTTGGCTGCGGTGGTGTCCACCCAGGCGTCGTTCAGTCGGATGGGTCGCAGTCTGGACGGGTGGAGCGCGCGGTCGAACATCGCTGCAATGCCTCGCTCGCCGCCGAACACTTCGGTGGCATCGCCGCGCCAGGTGGAGCGCTGGTCCGCGATTGTGCGGGGCTCGTGTTTGGCGTCGCGGGTCTCGAGCGTGGCCTGTTCGGCGAGCGCGATTGCCTCCACTGGGGTGGGCGGGCGGCCGTGGTCACCCTGGAACGTAGCGACGAGTTCTCGGCGTCGGACCTCGATGCTCTTGCGGCGGGTTGACCAGCGGTCGATGAGGCGGGGGTCGACGCCGACGATCTCGCGCACGGGACGCTTACGCGGATCGGACTGCTCGCGTTCGGCGAACCTGACCCCCAGGCTTTCGGCCAGGTGGCGTTCGAGTGCGGTGTTGTAGGTCTCCGACGCGGCGACGATCGCCTTGTGGAGCACCCGGGAGTCGATGCTCAGCCAGCGCCCGTCGGTCAGGGTCTGGACCTTGTTGGCGACCGCGACGTGGGTGTGGAGATCGGGATCGCCGGCACGGGAGTCGCGATGGGTGAATGCGACCGCGACCAGTCCGCGCACGTCGACCTGCTGGACGCCGCCGCGTCCGGTGCGGGTGTACAGGGCGTGGGTTTCGATGAACCGGAGAGCGTCGGCGACTGCGGCTTGGTGTGCGCGTTCGATGTGTGCCGCCATGGCCGGTTCGGCCAGTGCCCAGAGTGCCGAGACGCTCTTCACCGGCGAGAAGGTGAGGTCGAAGCCGGCCACCGTTGTGGTCTGCTGGCGTGACAGCTTGGCGATGAACCCGGTCAGCTCGCGCACATCGAGGGGTGCCCGGCGGTGTTCCTTGAGGAACATCTCAAGGGCGACTTCGCCGCGGACCCGGGCACGGTCGGCGATTGGGACCGGGGCGTTGGCCGGCAGTCCGTGTTCCCGGTTGAGCGCGTCGAGTCGTCGGGCGACCTCGATTCGGAACGGTCCGATGTCGGAGTCGTAGACCTTGTACGGAGTGCCGAGCCGGGTCGTCTTCAGGATCTCCGCCGAGGACGCTCCTTGCTCGAAGAGTTCGCGTGACCGCTCCTGGGCGAGCGGGTGCATCCCGGCGCCGAAAAGGGCCTGCATCTGTTCGGCAGTGACGATGTCTCCCGCGTCGAGCCCGTCGATGCCGACCATCGCGGAGCCGATCCAGCGGCCCGGGACCTCTCCCTTCTCCGAGTAGTAGGAGGCGAGGGAGGCGTGGCCCTTCTCGCTGGAGTCCATCGCGGCGACCTGCCGGGTCAGGTAGTCGTACCCCGATCCGGCAGTCAGTCTCCGAAAGGACATCGTCACAGCTACACAGGCAGATACACTCCGCTTGGGTGGCCAGCAGCAGTAAAACCCGTAGTCAGAAGCTGGTGCCAGAGGTGTGTCTGGCGCAGGGGGACGTGGGTATCGGGGTGCTGTTCTGGCCAGGTGCCCTGGTCGGTGGGCGCATTGGCCCGGGGACTGAGGGCCGGGTGAAGGAGACTGCGGGCGGGGTCAGGAAGGCGCTGGGGAGGGTCAGGTAGGTGGCGGGGCTTGGGGTATGGCGTTCGGACCGGCTGGACTCAGGAGGAGAAGCTTGATCGCCGGCAGGTCGTGGTCGGGGTCGCGGCGCAGCCGGCCTCGGGGTGTCGCGTCCAGGTCGGCGGGGGTGATGATGACCAGCCGGATGCCGTGGGCGGGGATGAGTTCGTCGCGGCGGGCGTCGTAGAGCGCACGCTGCAGCCCGCGGTGCACTCCGCTGACGGTCAGCCGGTCGGGCTTGTCGAAGTGGTTCAGCGGCTGGTCGTGCTGCCGTTCGCGGTACTCGACGACGACGTTGGCGTTGGGCCAGTAACCGTCGACGGGCAGCCGGACGCGTCGTCCGCTCGCGCCCGGGTCGCCGAGAAGCCAGTCGAACCGATGCTGGCGCAGGCCGGCCTGGGCTAGGACTTGGTCGCAAAGGTCGAGGACGTAGTACTCGTCGCTGGCGGCTCGTCCCATGGAGTTGACCGTAGTCGCACGTCCGGTGGATCCGCACTGCTCGAAGCACTTGCCCGATCGCGCCGGCGTTGGCCACCGAAGCTCCACTCATCTGCCTGTTAGTGGTGAAGGCGCATCGATTGAGGAGGCCAAGGTGTCCAGGCAGGCGATGAGACAGGTCGCCCGGCGTCGGGTGCAGGAGGCGCTGGCAACGAAGCAGAAGGATCGTGAAGCTCAGGAGCGCAGACTCCAGACCTCGGCAGTCGCGGTACTGACCGCGCTTGCCGAGCGGGACGCTGCGATCGCGGTGGCGGAGCAGGCAGCCGCGGCATCGATCGCGTCGATGGTGGCCGAGGGGTTGAGCCTAGCGGCGGTCGCCGACTGGTGCGGCGGTCTGCCCGTCCGGGAAGTCACCAGGCTGAGCAAGGTCGCCTCGAAGGCCGTGGCGCGATGAACCGCACCCCGGTCCGCTGGCGGGCCTGCTGGGCGCTCGCCCAGATCACGGGGGTGATCGTTAGCTCGGCGTGCTGGATCGTGTTGGCGGCCTCGGCCAGCGAGTTCGCGTCCGCCGTTCTGTTGGGCGGGGTGGTCTTCGTCGTGGCCTACCGGACACGTCTTGTGCTGTGGCTGGCTTTCGGAGCTCGGCCGGCCTCGGTCGCCGATCGGGATGCGGTTCTGCGGGCGATCGTGCCGCTCGCGTCCCTGCGCGGACGCAACCAGCCCAGCGTGTTCGTCGCGAGAGGTCGCAGGGCGATCGGTTGGGATGTCGTCGTGCCGCGCCCCGGCGTCCTGCTGGTGAGCGAGTCGGTGCTGAACGCGATCCGGGCGGGCAGGGTCTCCGATGCCGAGGTGAGTGCGTTGGTCGCTCATGCGCTCGGCCAGCTGCCGGCCCTTGGTTCTCGGGCAGTTCTGGCTGTCGAGATCTACTGCCTGCCGTGGACGATCGCAAGGGCCGTGGCGGGCAAGGTCGCGAACCGGCTTGCTCGAGCTCCGCTGATGTCGTTCTCGTGGAAGTTGCGGCCGGTCGTCTTCGGTCTTGGTCTGTTCGATGCCGTCCAGCACGGACGCTGGGAGGCGGCCATTCCGCTCATCGTTCTGGCGGTTCTGACCTACACCACCGGGCCGCTCGATCAGGCGTGGACGCGGAAGCTCGACGAACTGGGGGACCATCGCGCCATCGACGAGGGCCTCGGCCCGTTCGCCAGCATGGTTCTCGATCCGCGGTTCAAGGCAGATCGCCGGCGCGCCGGCGTCCCGCTGGAGGCGAGGCAGTGACTGATCGCACGGGCATCGAACTCGACGCCCAGTCCGCCTACGAGGCGATTCGCAGCATCAACCACGCCACCATCTTCACCGGCGACGGCATACCTGCCCCGGTCGTCTACCGGGTGCTCGGCTTCTTGCAGAGCGCCGGCGGCTACGGGCTCGCCCAGGCGCTCGGCCAGCTCGCTCGTGGGCTGGAGCGGTCGCTCGCCACGTACGACGTCTGCGAGGACGACGGACGTGACCCGGTCGACTCCGTCGCTCACGCCGTGAACGCCCTGACCGATGCCGCCGAGCTTCTGCAGCGCGTCGGCCCGCTGCTCGACGACGCTCAGGCCGCGATCTCCCGCCAGGGCTATCGCACAACCGGACTTGAAGACGCGCGATGAGGAGCACGCTGATCAGCGGATCAAGTAGAGGCTCGTCGTGGGCAGCCTGATCCTTCGCCAGGACGGTCGATAGTGACCCCGACGACGCTTTCCACTCTCCCAGGTTCGGTTGCCTGTTTCGGAACGGACTCAGGCGCATGACGGCGCTTGGTTGGACGGTCGAACTCCCACGAGAGTCCGACCGTCAGTCCAAGGGGCCAAGATGGGGGCGTGGTCGAGGACAACTTGAGGGACGCCCGGCGGCGGATCAACGTTCTGTACAGCTACGTGGTCGCAACCGACTCGGGTTTCGCTCCTAACCCGTTCTTCGGGGTGTGCACTTTGGCGTGCTGCAAGCCGGCGATCCGCAAGGCGGTAGGCACCCGGCTGCTGCGGCTGTCCGGGAACGTCGACATCCGCGACTTGGGGAGTGCTGAGCCTGGTTTCGTCCGCGATCAGAACATCTGGGTGGTCGGGTTGTCGGGTGCTTCGCTGAGGGATCGCCCGCGCCGGTCGGTCGTGTACGCGATGCAGGTGACCGACGTCCTCGACTTCGAGTCCTACTTCGAGGAGCATCCCGAGAAACGTCCGAGTCGAACGGGTCTCACCCCGGCGGATCCGGCTTGGCATGGGGACGCGATCTACACCGGCAACGACCCGGCGACAGCCCGCCAACTTGCGCCGTGCACCCACTCCGCCGGCGACCAGGAGGATGAGGGCAACAAGCATCACGACCTGAACGGCCGCTATGTGCTGCTGTCTGACCACTTCGTGTACTTCGGCGCGGACGCGCCCTACGACCCGGTGGAGCAGCGGCTGCACCACGGTCGCGGCCACAGCTCCCATCACTCACCCGAGGCCATCGCGGAACTCGAGGCGCTGCTCAACGGGCCGTGGGCCGAGCTGTTCGACCACAATCGCAGCCGCGCAACGACACCGAGCAGCTCTGCCCGGGGATGCCGAGGTTCACGATGAAGATCATCCTGTCCCGCAAGGGGTTCGACTCCCAGTACGGGCGCATTCCCAGCCCGATCCTTCCCGACGGGACGCTGCTGTCGCTGCCCATCCCGACCTCTGAATCCGGATGCCGGTTCGCTGACCTCAGCCACGAGGATCTTCGTTACTCCGAGGTGATCGTGGCGCTTGGCGGCGACCCAACTCTGGCGGACGGTTGTTGCCACCTCGACCCGGATCTGCGGCCCGGTCGTGCTGACGGCTGGGTGCCGGCGTTCGGGCAGACCGGTGCCGCCCAGACTCACCTGGCGAACCAAGGCGTCGGAGTCGGTGACCTGTTCCTGTTCTTCGGACGGTTCCGCCAGACCGAGTACGCACCCGACGGCCGGCTGCGCTACGTCAGAAGCGCGCCGAGTCTGCACATTGTGTTCGGCTACCTACAGATCGGCGCGATCGTCCAGGGCGATCAGGTGCGCGACTACCCGTGGCACCCCCACGCAGAGAACCCGCACCCGCTGCCCAACAACACCCTCTATCTGGCCAGCGACCGTCTCACCTTCAGCGAAGCCGCCGGCTCCGGTGTCCTGGATCACCGCGGGGACCGGGTACTCACCGCGCCCGGGCTCGCCCAGTCTCGGTGGCGGCTTCTAGATTGGATGAACACCGCCTCGATCAGCTACCACACCAAGGCCAGCATCAAGGACGGCTACTTCCAGTCTGCCGCCAAAGGCCAGGAGTTCGTGGTCGACGGCGACGTCCCGGCGCAGGAATGGGTCGAGTCGTTGATCGCTCCCATCCAGATCTGACGCAGCCACTGGCCCGAGAAGCCGACGTTTTGTTGCGATCCGGGTATGCCGTCCTGGGTGGCTCACCCAGGCATAGCTTCGATGGCGACCACAGCCGTCTGGACGCCGTCCTCGGTGGCAACCTGCTGTGCGAGTGCTGCGGCTCGTTCGCGTACGCCCTTGGTGTGGACGTGGGCTAGTGCGGCGCTCACGGCGTCCGGGGCGGGGTGTCGGGGGTCAAGGGGTGGGGCTGCGACGCCGAGGCCGCGCAACCGGCGGGCCCAGAACGGTTGGTCGAGGGTGAACGGAACCGGGATCGACGGCGTCCCTGAGACCAGCGCGGAGTCGGTGGTGCCCGCGCCGCAGTGGTGGACGATCGCGGCGCAGCGGGGAAACAGCCAGTCATGGGGCACGAACCCTGTGACGAACACGGTGTCCGAGGCCGGCACGCGATCGGTGAAGCGCTGCGCGAGGACGACCCGGTGACCGGCCAGGCCGGTCAGGAGGGCGTCGATCAGTGCCGTGGTTCCGGAGAAAGACGGCATGGAGCCGAACCCGATGTAGATGGGCGGCTCACCCGCGTCCAGGAACGCCTGGAGGGCCGGGTCGGGACGCCAGCTCGCTGGAGTGGAGAGCCGCCACGAACCGGTGACCGACACGGTCGAGGGCCAGTCGTGGGGCCTGGGCACGAGGGTTGGTGACCAAGCCCCGAGCCGTCGCACGCCGCGCGTCGGGTTTCCAATCCGCGGTCGGCCCAACTCGCGCCGGGCACGGTTCACGGCCCGCGCGATCATCGCCCAGCCGGCCACATCCACGATCTGGCCGAGCGTCCGGTTGAGGAACCGGGGCAGGTGCAGGTCGCCGAGCCCCGACGGTGCGAACTCACGGGTAGGGGCGAGGGGCTGCAGTTCGGCGATCACTGGACGCGCACCGATGTCGGCGGCGACCGCGAGGGCGTGGTAGCCGGCCGTTGGCATCCCCACCACCACGTCCGACCCGGATGCCGCCACGGCGATGGTCTCCAGCCAGGCCCGATCGTCGCGGTGGTAGTCCCTGAACGACCCCACAGTCAGGTGGCCGGCCTCGACCATCTGAACCATCGGCGCGCCGGGCCGCATCAACTCGGTGATGTCCCCGGCCAGCGCGTGGAACTCCAGCCCATGTGCCGCCGCAATGGCGCTCGTGCCCTGCTCGGCCACGATCACCGGTCGGTGACCCGCCCCCCGTAACCCGAGCGCCAACGCGACCAGCGGAATACCGTCGCCGAGACTGCCATAGCTGACCAGCGTGACCTTCACCGGATCCCCTCACTTCTCGAACGGCGCGCACTGCGCCTCGACAACGGCGCGCATCAACCGGCGCGCTTCCTCCGGCGGAATCGATGTGGCTGCGATCCCGAAACAGATCGAGGAGAAGGCCAGCCACAGTGTCCAGGCAGCCAACACCGCCGACGCCTCCGTCGCCGGGCTCTCGGCGGCGGGAAACAGTCCGCGGATCGCGTCCACGACTTCGGCCAGCCGTGCCTGGTTCTCGACATGATCACGCTCACGCAGGTAGGCGACGAAGTAGTCCCGCAGACCGTCCGGCATCGCGATCGACGAATCCACCAGACTGCCGAAGTAGCTCCACACCCGGTCGGTCACCGTCCCCGGCACCTGCCTAGCCCCAGTCAGCATGCCCAGCGACGCGGCGGTCGAGGCCTCCTCCCACACCCGCAGGAACAGCGCGTCCTTTGACCCCACGCTGGCCACCGTGCCTACCGACACCCCGGCCGTCGCCGCGATCTGAGGGACGGTCGTGGCGGAGTACCCCTGCCGGGTGAACAGGTTGGCAGCAGCCGCCACCACCCTGTGCGCAGACTCTGCCTTGGCCTCCGCTCTTCTCACAATCCCTCCTGAATGCGTTCACTGAACGCATTCAGCATAGTGTCCGTTCGGCCGCATGATCAGGATGTCCGCACGGCGAGCTACCACCCGTCGAGGGTCTGCACGGCCCGGACCCACTCCGGCCACGGTCGTGAACCCGGCACTGGGAGCCGTCGCTGTCCGTCTTTCGGTTGGGACTAGATCCCGGTCCACGAGCGGGCGCGCAGTTCCCGCCGCATCCGCTGCCGATCCGCGCGGCGCTCACGCCGGTTGGCGTCGCCGCCGTGGCACAGCTCGCAGGGGCACAGGCCGCGGCCGTCCCAGAGCCAGGTCCAGTGACAGTGGCCACGTTCACGCCACAGGGCGTCGCGATCGCGGGGGTCGGGAAGGTCGCATACGCCGTCGGTGTGGTCGTGCACTTCAAGACGCGCGATGTCGCCACGGGCGACGCGGACATGAAGCGGGACGTGGGCGTAGGTACGGGACACGGGTGCCTCCGAGGGTTCAGAGCCCCGGTCCGCGACCCCTCGGTGAAGGACGGACCGGGGCTATAGGTTGAGCCCCTCGCGCGGTCGTGTCCTCATGAACGTCATCTTCGCACGAACTACAGACGGGCTGGCGTCGAGGTCGGTGGAGGGGGTTGCCCTCGATCCTCAGCCGGTGCCGGGTGGGCGTGACCGTGTGAACGTTCGGGCGCGGCTTTGGACGTTCACGCCGGCGTCGGCCATGCGCAACAACCGGCGACGTTGAGCGCCCGAATGATGCGACCACGCGGGCGACTTCTGGCCAAGGAAGGTCCTCCTATCTGCCTGTACTGGTGAAGGGCTTCCGCTCTTCCCAGCGTCGGGTTGTGGAGGTGTCGCATGGAGGCTGCCGACGACGCGGGTGTGAACATCCGTCTCCACCCGGCCGATCTTCCGTTGGTGTTGCAGGAGCAACTCGACCTGCTCGCCGACCGCCGGGACGCCGGTGCATCGGACGCCGAACTGGCCGAACTGGTCGCCGAGCTACTGCGGCTACAGGAGTGGTGAGTGCGGTGGTTCGGCCGGAATGGACGCCCGAGGAGCGGGCCGAGGCGCGCCGGAACACCCTGGAGCAGTTGCACGCGCAGTTGGCCGAGCAGGTCGCGAACCTGGGCAGTGTCGAGGCGTGGCAGCGGTGGCTGAGCCTGGCGCGGAGCCTGCATTCCTACTCGTTCTCCAACGTTCTGCTGATCAATGCTCAGTGTCCCGGGGCGACGATGGTGGCCGGTTTCGGGGCGTGGAAGCAGAAGGGCCATGTCGTTCGCCGGGGCGAAAGGGCCATCAAGGTACTGGCGCCGATCCTGCGCAAGACGCCGGTCCTCGACCATGCGGGACGTCCGGTGATGGACGAGACCGGGCAGCCGCGGCTCCATCGCGAGATGGTCGGGGTGAAGCCGGTGAGCGTCTTTGACGCCAGCCAGGTCACACCGGAGGTTCAGATACCGCCACCGCCGCAGCTGCTGGTCGGTCAGGCGCCGCCGGGGTTGTGGGACTCGCTTTCCGAGCTTGCCGCGATTGAGGGCTACAAGGTGTGCCGCGGAGACTGCGGGACGGCGAACGGGTTGATCGACTTCCCGTCCCGGGAGATCCGGATCAGGCCGGACGTGGACGATCTGATGGCCACCAAGTCGCTGTGCCACGAACTCGGCCACGCCCTGACGATGAGCCCCAAGGACCACGAAATCTACGCCACCCAGCGCGAGCTGCGGGAGGTCGAGGCCGAGAGCATCGCCTACGCCGTGCTTGGCGCTCACGGTGTCGACACGAGCCAGTACACCTTCGACTACGTGGCCGGCTGGGCCGCCCGGGCTGCGACCGAGACCACGTCGATTGCCGACGTGATCGTCGCGACGGGCCAGCGGGTGATCGCCGCCGCGGACCGCATCCTCACCCATACCAGGCCCGCGCAGAGTCTTGAGGACGGCCTCGCCGACGAGTGGGCGCGGACCGTCCAGCCCACTCCGTCCATCGCTGCGACGAAAGCTCAGTGGGAGGTTGTGTCGGAGTCGCCCTCCCCCGTGCTTCGCGCCGAGCAGGCTGCCTTGTTTGCGGCTCCGCGTCATTCGCCAGGGGTGCCGCGATGACCTCACCTGACCGCGGGGTGATCAACGTCGAGGACGCGTTCGCTGAGGCTCTCGGACACATCCGCAACGCCACCGAGAAGCTGTTCGCCGAGGCCGATCCGGCCACCGACGGCCTTCTGCTCGGTCTCAGCTGCCTCGATCTGCAGAGCATGCTCGTCGACGTCTGGCCGGCATGGGTGCCGAACGAGCGAACGGCACGCGAGTCACTGGCCTGCGCCGAAGCCGCTCTTGGTGAGGTCATCGACCACGTGCCGCTCGCGATCTGGGCGGCACTGCGGTCAATACGTCAGCAGGCCAGCGATGGCGACCGTTGATGACCTGCTGCGGCGCATGCACCGACAGGCCGCCGCCCTGCGTCCGGACGGAAACGCGGGTCAGCTGGATGCGCATCTGATCGCCTGGGGGTCACTGGCGGCCAACGCCAGACGCGTCCTCGAAGCACTCGACCCGCGCCCGGAGGAGCACCCCGACTTCTATGCCCTCCTGCAGTCCCTGCGCCGCGGTGGGTCGACTCAAGCGGGGACGGCGGCCGACCCGAGTGTGACGGCGTTGGCGCTGACGGTCGGGGCCATGGGCGACGTTGTGGCCAGTTCCCCAAGCGTGGTTGCGGACGCCGGCCAAGCTCAACGCGCCAGGCTTCAGGCAAGCATCCGGGCAGCGCTCCATGCTGCGGCTCGATCCACCGTCGACATCGCCCGGGCCGCCGGCAACGAACGTGCGGGCGCCATCGTGTGGAAGGTCGCCGAAGCGACCGAACTGGACGCGTTGCTGCCACCACAGGCGCGGGTGAGCACGCTCGAACGCCTCACCGTCACCCGGCTCAGCGCGGACACAGTCGATGGTGCCGTCCACCTATGGGTCAGTGCCGCCGAACCAATCTTCACCAACTACCACCTCATCACCGGAATCGCCTTGCAGGACGCTGCGGCCACGCTCGCGCTGCTCTCCCGGACCACGGCCGACACCATGCACGACGCCGCACGCCGACGCATCATCGAGCCCGATGGCAGCCGCGAAACGGCACGCCTCATGAGCATCGCGTCCAAGGCCTGGCGCGAAGCCGCCACCTGGCCGTCGACCGTCCAACTGGGAGGACGGGCGTACGAGCACCACCAAACCGTCAGGGCGGTTCGGGACGCCCTCACCGGCCCACCGCTGGCCAGGCTGACACTTCGCGAGAAGGTCCACGCCCTCCGATCCGCCGTCAGCGCAGCCGCGACGATTGGGGAGATGCAGGCCAGAGCCGTGACCTGGTTGGTGAACCGGGGCGGGCTGTGGGTCGCGCACGAGCGTCCGAACCTGCGTCCGCCCGGGGTCGAGCGCCGCTACGTCAAGCTCGACTGGGAGACCATGCCCTTCGATCACCCCGTCGGGGTCCTCCTCAGTGACCGAGCGCACCAAGCACGGGAGGCGCTCGACGAAGCCGCCGAGGCGATCAACCGCGCGGTGCTCCCCGGGTCTGTAGATCCAAACGCTGCCGGCCACCTCGCTCTGGTCGACAACCGGATCGTGTGGGAGGCCGTCGAGCGCAACACCTGCGTCCGCAGGCCCGAGGACACTGCCCTCAGGACCAAATCCCATCAGCGGCAAGGTATCCCGAGGTGAGCGTGTGCCGCGGCACCTGGGTGCGAGCGGTCGACAGGACTGCGCGGAGAGTCCGTCCGAACCGATCGATAGGGTGGTTGATGTGACTGGTCTCGAGCTTCCCGACGACTACGCAAGCGTGCTCGCCGACCTGAAGCTGCGCGTTCGTCAAGCCCGTTACCAAGCCCAGCGTCGAGTCAACAACGAACTGATCGGCCTGTATTGGCAGATCGGACGAGTGCTCCTGGATCAGACCGAGCGGTCCGGTTGGGGAGAGAAGCTCATCGCTCAGCTGTCTGCGGATCTGCGGGCCGAGTTCGTGGGCAGCGCGGGATTCTCGCCGCGGAACCTCGTCTACATGCGGTCCTTCGCGCGCGCCTGGCCCGACTACGACCCAATCGCGCAACAACCCGTTGCGCAAATGCCATGGGGTCACATCACTGTCCTGCTCGACAAGCTGGACGGACCTGAACTCAGGGACTGGTACGCCTCCCAGGCGGTCACCCACGGCTGGTCGCGCGCGGTGCTCGAACACCACATCAAGACGGCCGCGCACACCCGGTTCGGAACCGCGCCGACCAACTTTGAGCGAGTGCTCGCTCCGGGCGCGTCCGACCAGGCACAGCAACTCACAAAGGATCCCTACGTCTTCGACTTCCTCACGATCGAGCCTGGCCATGCCGAGCGGGAACTGGAGCAATCGCTGGTCGACAAGATCCAACACACGCTCAGCGAACTCGGTGCTGGCGATTGGGATGCCGCGGAGTCGAAACTGGCGCTATTGGTCTGATCGACCACCTGGGATAGGTCACCAACTGCTGTATAGTCATGGGGTGCTGACTATTGCTTCACGCCTCGACGTCATGAACCGGCTCGGCCGGGCCATGGCCGATCCGACGCGTTCTCGTATCCTGATGGCCCTTCTGGACGGTCCGAGCTATCCGGCTGTGCTGTCCCGTTCGCTTGAGCTGGGCCGGTCGAATGTCTCGAACCATCTGACGTGTCTTCGTGATTGCGGGATCGTGGTCGCTGAGCCCGAGGGCCGTCAGACGCGCTACGAGATCGCGGATCCGCATCTTGCGGCGGCGCTCAAGTCACTGGTCGACGTGACGCTCGCGGTCGATGAGAACGCCCCTTGCCTGGACGCCTCGTGCACGGTGCCGGGTTGCTGCGGAATCGGAGCGGGCGCATGAGTGAGGTGACGAAGCCCCAGGTGGAGGGCGTCGAGCTCGAGGATGACGATGACGATGACCATGACGGTCCCTGGTGGACCGATCGCGGAATCATGGTCCCGGTCTTCTCCGGTGTCGCTTTCCTCACCGGCCTGATCCTGGAGTGGTCCGGGATGGAGATCCCGGCGCTGGTGTTGTTCTGGGCCGGCCTGCTGCTGGGTGCATCCACGTTCACTCCCGGCGCGATCCGGAAGCTGTTCAAGGGCAAGCTCGGCATCGGGCTGCTGATGACGATCAGCGCCGTCGGTGCGGTGATCCTCGGCTACGTCGAAGAGGCCGCCGCCCTGGCGTTCCTGTACTCGATCGCCGAGGCGCTGGAAGACAAGGCCATGGACCGTGCCCGCGGCGGACTGCGGGCACTGCTCAAGCTCGTCCCCGAGACCGCGACCGTCCGCCGCGGCGGGGCCTCTGTTGAGGTCGCCGCGAAGGACCTGGCTGTCGGGCAGCTCATGCTGGTGCGACCGGGCGAGCGGATCGCGACCGACGGCATTGTCCGCACTGGCCGCTCCAGCCTCGACACCTCAGCGATCACGGGGGAGTCGATCCCGGTCGAGGTCGAGCCCGGCGACGCCGTATCTGCCGGCGCGATCAACACCGCTGGTGCGCTGGAGGTCGAGACGACCGCAGCGGGCACCGACAACTCGCTGACCACGATCGTCGACCTGGTGGAGAAGGCGCAGGCAGAGAAGGGCGACCGCGCCCGCCTCGCCGACCGTATCGCCCGCCCGCTCGTGCCCGGCGTACTCATCCTCGCTGCGCTCGTCGCGATCATCGGGTCGTTGTTCGGCGACCCGGAGCTGTGGATCACCCGCGCCCTGGTCGTGCTGGTGGCGGCGTCGCCGTGCGCGCTGGCGATCTCGGTGCCGTTGACGGTGGTGGCTGCGATCGGGTCGGCGAGCAAGTTCGGTGTGATCATCAAGTCCGGTGCGGCGTTCGAACGGTTCGGCGTGATCCGCCACGTCGCTGTCGACAAGACCGGCACCCTGACCCGCAACGAGCCCGCCGTCACCGCAGTCCTCACCGCCGACGGCATCACCGAGGAGCAGGCGCTGGCGTGGGCGGCCGCGCTGGAGCAGCACAGCACCCACCCCCTCGCCGCCGCGATCACCGCTGCCGCGCCGGGCGCCCCTGCGGCGGAGGGCGTGACCGAGCAGGCCGGCCACGGCATCGAAGGTGAGCTCGATGGCGCGCGGATCACGGTCGGCAGTCCCCGCTGGCTCGACGCCGGGACCCTCGGCGACCGGGTCGCGGGCCTGGAGGAGCAGGGCATGACGGTCGTCATCGTCCACCGCGACAGCACGCCGGTCGCCGCGATTGGCGTCCGCGACGAACTGCGCCCCGAGGTCCCCGAGGTCGTCCGCACCCTCGCCGCACAGGGCGTCGGGGTCACCATGCTCACCGGCGATAACGCCCGCACCGCCCGCGCCCTCGCCGCCCAAGCCGGGATCGGTGACGTGCGTGCCGAGCTGCGCCCGGAGGACAAGGCCGCCGCGATCGCGGAGCTCGGTCAGCACGGGTCGGTGGCGATGATCGGCGACGGCATCAACGACGCTCCCGCCCTCGCCGCTGCCGACATCGGCATCGCGATGGGCGCGACCGGCTCGGA
>MTLC01001872.1_pt1 | contig 15865 bp, 13 predicted proteins | sample 1982451 | NCBI WGS metagenome assembly MTLC01 (sample SAMN05710165, study PRJNA340218) | biofilm metagenome | isolation source: sample SPH anode biofilm adapted to +100 mV | place: USA | collected 2012-02-03 | reverse complement strand
GCCGCCCGCCCCGGCGGCGGCAAGCCCCTGCCGGTGACCGGAACGGCCATGGCCGCCGCCCCCATGGCGCCGCCGCCGGGCCGGACTGCGGCCGCACCCACAGCCGTCCCTTCGCAGGCTTCTGCGCCTGCCCCTTCGCATGCTTCTACGCCGGCACCTGCGCCTGCTCCTAGGCCCGCACCTGCGCCAGTTACTGCGTCCACAAATACGCCCGCTCCTCGGCCCGTCCCGGCGACCGTGTCCTCGCCCGTCCCCGTGGCCCCTCCGACGGCCGCCTCTGCGACCGCCGCTCCTGCGACCGCCGCAACGCCCGGCCCAGCGACAACCCAGGCGGACGCGCCGGCAGGCCCGCCGCCCGCCGCGGCGCCGGCCCCGATCCAGGACCCCGGCAACCTCGAGCAGCTGCGCAAAGGCGTGGGCGAGGCCCTGCGCCAGGCCCCGGGCGGCCTTCCGCGGACCCTGGGTTCCATGCCGCACATGGCCACCGGCCTCACGTTCCAGGACGGCACCCTCCATTGGCTCTTCCCGCCCAACGTGCGCAACACCGCCCAGGACCTGGAACGGGAGCTTTCCAATCCCCACCTCCTGGAGGCCCTGCGCCAGGTGCTGCCGGGGCTCGTGCGCACCACCCTCACTTTCGAAACGGAGAACCGGGAGCGTCCCGAGGACGTCCTGCGGGCCGATCCCTCCTTCCAGCGCCTGCTGGCCGACACCGGCGGGGAGATCGTGGAGGTGCGCCGGGAGGAGTGATCCGCCCCCCCGGTTTCGCCTTTATCGTCGCCCCGAAGGGCCTACTGCCAGAGGCTGAAGTCCGCCACCCGCAGGAAGGCCCTGCGCAGGCGGTGCAGCAGCGCCAGGCGTGCACCCCGCAGGGCGGGATCCTCGCACTTCACCATCACGGCGTTGAAGAAGGCTTCCAGCGGCTCCGCGAGGCCGGCCAGGGCGGCCAGGAGGGACGCGTGGTCCGGGTTGGATTCCAGCCCCGGCAGGATGCCGGCCAGGACCTTCTCTTCGGGCTCCTGGAGCCGCGCGGCGTCCAGGTCCCCGGGGGTCTCGTCCTTGAGGATGTTGGCGATGCGCTTGGCGCTCTGGCCCAGGCTGAGGAAGCGGGGGTCGTCGCCGAAGGCCGCCAGGGCCTCGCAGCGGGCCTTGAGGTCCACCAGGTCGGTCCAGCCCGCGGCCAGGGCCGCGCGGCGCACGGGGCCGGCGTAGCCGGCCTGCTCCAGCTGGTAAGCGACGCGGTCCCGGAAGAAGCTCTCCAGGGCTTCCAGGGTCTCCTGCCGGGGCTTCGTGGCCTTGGCGTCCACCTCGTCCAGGGCGAGGGCCGCGGCGCGCACGGGGTTGAGGTTCCACCCCTTCTCGAAGAGGATGCGCACGATGCCCTGGCCCGCGCGGCGCAGGGCCAGCGGGTCCTTGGAGCCGGTGGGGATGACGCCGATGGAGAAGCACCCGGCCACCGTGTCCAGCTTGTCGGCCACGGCCAGCACGCCGCCGAGATCCGAGGCGGGGATGGGAGCTTCGGCGGAAACGGGCTGGTAGTGCTCCTTCACGGCCTGCCACACCTTGGGGTGGGCGTTCTCGCGCTTGAGGTACTCGCCGCCCATGATGCCCTGCAGCTCGGGGAATTCCCCGACCATGAGGGTCACCAGGTCGCATTTGCAGCTCTCGGCCACGAGGCGGCCGTCGGTGGCGTCCAGCCCCAGCGCGCCGGCGATGGCCGAGCTGAGGGCGGCGATGCGCTGGGTCTTGTCGAAGTAGCTGCCCAGCTCCCGCTGGAAGGTGAGGTGCTTGAGCCGCTCCATGCGGTCGCGCAGCGGCGCCTTGCGGTCCTCCGAGAAGAAGAACCGGGCGTCGTAGAGCCGGGCGCGGAGCACCCATTCGTTCCCGCTCTGGATGAAGCCGTCGGGATCGTCGGGGCGGTTGGCGGCGGTGAGGAAGCAGGGCAGCAGCGCGCCCGAGGCGTCCTCCACGCAGAAGGCCTTCTGGTGCTCCTTGAGGGAGACCACGAGCACTTCCTTGGGCAGATCGAGGAAGTCGGTGGGGAACGCGCCCGCCACGATGCGGGGGTACTCCACGATCTCCGCCAGGGTGGAAAGCAGCTCCTCGTCGGCCACCACGCGGCCTCCGGCCGCTGCGGCCAGCTCGTCGATCTGCCGGGCCATGCGGTCGCGGCGCTCCTGGAAGCCCACCACCACGCCGGCCTCCTCCAGGACGGCCTCGTAGGCCCTGGGCCAGCCCACGGCCACCTTGCCGGGGTGGTCCATGTGGAAGAGCCGGTGGCCCCAGGTGGAGAAACCTGACTTGACCCCGTCCAGTTCGAAGTGGATCACGTCCTGGCCGTAGAGGGCGACGATGCTGCGGATGGGCCGGACGAACTCGAACTCGGAGGAACCCCAGCGCATGGCCCGGGGCACGTGGAGGCCCGTGACGAGGCGGGGGAGGACCTCGGCGAGCAGGTCCATGGTGGGCCGGCCCCGCTTGACGAGGGTGACCACGGCCACGGGCTCCTTCTTGCCCGCGGGCTGGTCGAAGGTCACCTGGCCGAAGTCCACGCCCCACTTCTCGGCGAACTTCAGGCCCGTCTGGGTGGGCTGGCCCTCGGCGTCGACGCACATGCGCCGGGGCGGGCCCACCTGCACCTCGCTCTGGTCGGGCTGGAGCTCGGGGAGCTCCAGCACCCGCCAGGCCAGCTTGCGGGGCGAATAGAACCGCTCCACGGCCAGCTCGACCCGGAGGTTCTCCCGGATCCAGGCCTGGAGCCCCTCCGCGAACTCGGTGGAGAGGGGGGAGAGGAAGCGCGCGGGGATCTCCTCGCAGTGGATTTCCAGCAGGAGCTCTCTCATGCCTTCACCTCCCGGGCGGCCGCGTCATGTGCGACGCAGGCCCTCGCGCAGGCGCACGTGAGGTCCCGCACCCGCTTGATGAGGCCGGCGCGCTCGGTGGTGGACACCGCGCCCCGGGCGTTGAGGACGTTGAAGGTGTGGCTCATCTTGAGGGCCTGTTCGTAGCCCGAGAGGAAGTGCCCGTGGTCGTCCAGGAGCCGCCAGGCCTCCTTCTCGTAGGCCTCGAAGGTCTTCCAGTGCAGGTCCAGGTCGGCGTGCTCGAAGCTGTAGGCGGACAGCTCGAGCTCTTCGCGCTGGCGCACGGCGCCGTAGGACACCGGGAAGGTGCCGTCGTCGGTCTTCACGTTGCCCCAGGTGATGTCGTAGATGTTGTCGAGCCCGCCCAGGAACATGCAGATGCGCTCGATGCCGTAGGTGATCTCGGCCGAGACGGGCCGGCAGTCCATGCCGCCCACCTGCTGGAAGTAGGTGAACTGGGTGATCTCCATGCCGTCGAGCATCACCTGCCAGCCCACGCCCCAGGCGCCCAGGGTCGGGGCCTCCCAGTTGTCCTCCTCGAAGCGCAGGTCGTGCTTGCGGAGATCCACGCCCATGGCTTCCAGGCTCTCGATGTAGAGGTCCTGGACCCGCGCCGGGGAGGGCTTGAGGAGCACCTGCATCTGCAGGTGCTTGTAGAGGCGGAAGGGGTTCTCGCCGTAGCGGCCGTCGCTGGGGCGCCGGGAGGGCTCCACGTAGGCGACGTTCCAGGGCTTCCCGCCCAGGGCCCCGAAGAAGGTGAGGGGGTTCATGGTGCCCGCGCCCTTCTCGAGGTCGTAGGGCTGGCCGATGAGGCATCCCCGGTCGGCCCAGAAGCGCTGCAGTCGAAGGATCAGTTCTTGGATGTGCATGGGAATCCGCAGGAAACCTGGATTTTACCCTGGATCGGACGATCCGTCAGGGCCGAATGTCCCGGCGGCGGGGGGAGGTTGTGCCGTAGGTCCTTGCTTCCTGGGAATGCCTAAGTAGAATCAACGTTTTCATTGGGATGACCATGACCCGCAAAATCGCACTCATCGCCATCGGCGGAAACGCGCTCCTGCAGGAAAAGCAGCTCGGGGTCCAGGAGGAGCAGCTGGACAACGCCCGCCAGACCGCGGAGATGTTCGGCAACGTCATCAAGGCCGGGTACGCCCTCTGCGTGGTGCACGGCAACGGCCCCCAGGTGGGCAACATCCTCATCCAGCAGGAGGAGGCCGCCAACCGCATCCCCCCCTACACCCTGGACATCTGCGACGCCATGACCCAGGGCTCCATGGGCTACATGATCGAGCGCACCCTCATCAACCGCCTGGCCTTCCAGAACCTCAAGGTGCCCGTGACCACCATCCTCACCGAGGTGGTCGTGGACAAGGACGACCCGGGCTTCCAGAATCCCACCAAGCCCGTGGGCCCCTTCTACCGCGAGCACCGCGCCCAGGAGCTCCAGGCCCAGAAGCGCTGGCACATGAAGGAGGACTCCGGCCGCGGCTGGCGCAAGGTGGTGCCCAGCCCCAGGCCCCTGGAGATCGTCCAGCTGGAGGCCGTCAAGCTCCTGCTGGAGGCGGGCCACTGCGTCATCGCCGGGGGCGGGGGCGGCATCCCCGTCATCCGCGACGCCTCGGGGTACCTCGTCGGCGTGGAAGCCGTCATCGACAAGGACCGCCTCTCCTCCCTGCTGGCCGAGAAGCTCAAGGCCGACACCTACGTCATTCTCACGGGCGTGCCCAAGGTCGCCCTGGACTTCGGGAAGCCCACCCAGCGCTGGGTGGACCGGCTCACGGCCTCCGAGGCCTCCAGGCACCTGGCCGAAGGCCAGTTCCCCGCGGGCTCCATGGGGCCCAAGATCGAATCCGCCCTGGCCTTCCTGGCCTCCGGGGGCCACGAGGTCCTGATCACCAGCCCCGAGGCTCTGGAGCACGAGGACTACGCCACGGTCGGCACCCGCATCGTGAGGGACTGAGGCCGTGCGTCCCCAGGTTCTCGCCGCGCTTCCGGCCCTGGTGGCCTACGCAGGTCCCCAGGGCCTGGACCTGGCGGGCATGGACCGCACCCTGGCCCCCGGGGACGATTTCTTCGCCTTCGCCAACGGCGCTTGGCTGCGCTCCGCCGTCATTCCTCCCGACCGCAGCTCCACCGGCGCGGGCACCCAGCTGATGGAACTCACGAGCCGTCGCACCGCGGCCATCGTCAAGGCCGCCGCCAAGGCCCGGCCCGGCACCGAGGCCCGCAAGGTCGGGGATTTCTACACCGCCTTCATGGACGAGGCCGCCATCGAGGCCCGGGGCGCGGCTCCCCTCCGGCCCATCTTGGCCCGCATCCGGTCCGTGGACGGGCCCCGGACCCTGGCCGAGGCCCTGGGCCACACCCTGCGCGCCGACGTGGACGTCCTCAACAACGCCGTCTACGCCACCCCGAACCTCCTGGGCCTCTGGGTCGCCCAGGACCTGGACGACCCGACCCGCTACTCCCCCTTCCTTCTCCAGGGGGGGCTGGGCCTGCCGGACCGGGAGTACTACCTCTCGGATTCGGAGGTCATGAAGGGGATCCGGGCCCACTACCTGGCCCACGTGGAGGCGATGCTCAAGCTGGCCGGGGTGGAGGACGCCGCGGCCCGGGCCGCGCGCATCGTGGCCCTGGAAGGGCGCATCGCCCGGGTCCACGTGGACAACCTCGACACCGCCGACGTGCGGAAGGGCAACAACCACTGGACCCGCGAGGCCTTCGCGACCCGCGCGCCGGGCCTGGACTGGGACGCCTTCTTCTCCGCCGCGGGGCTGGGCGGGCGGAGCGAGTTCGTGGTGTGGCAGCCGACGGCCCTCGCCGGCCTGTCGGCGCTCGTGGCCAGCGAGTCCCTGGAGACCTGGAAAGACTGGCTGACCTTCCACGCCATCGAGAAGGGCGCCCCCAACCTGTCCCGGGCCTTCGTGGAGGCCTCCTTCGCCTTCCACGGGAAGGTGCTCCAGGGCACGCCCGAACTGCGCGATCGGTGGAAACGCGGAGTCGACGCCACCAGCTCGGCCCTGGGCGAGGCCGTGGGCAAGCTCTACGTCAAGCGCCACTTCCCCCCCAGCGAGAAGGCCCGGGCCCAGGCCATGGTCCGGAACATCCTGGCCGCCTTCGCGCGGCGCATCGACGCCCTGGAGTGGATGGCCCCGGAGACCAAGGCCAAGGCCAAGGCCAAGCTCGCCGTTCTGAAGGTGGGCGTGGGCTACCCGGACCGCTGGATCGACTACGCCGGCCTCCAGGTCCTGCCGGGCGACGCCTTCGGCAACGCGGAGCGGGCCGAGCTGTTCGAGTACCACCGGAACCTCGCGAAGCTCGGCAGGCCCGTGGACCGCGGCGAGTGGGTCATGACGCCCCAGACCGTCAACGCCGTGAACCTTCCGGCCATGAACGCCCTCAACTTCCCCGCCGCCATCCTCCAGCCGCCCTTCTTCGACGCCAGGCGCGCCGCGGCCCTGGACTACGGCGCCACGGGCGCCACCATCGGCCACGAAGTCAGCCACAGCTTCGACGACACCGGCGCCCTCTTCGACGCCCGGGGCCGCCTGAGCAACTGGTGGACCCCCGAGGATTTCGCCCATTTCAAGGCCTCCGGGGCCCAGCTGATCCGGCAGTACGACGCCTACCGCCCCCTGCCGGACCTCTGCGTCAATGGCACCCTGACCCTCAGCGAGAACATCGCCGACGTGGCGGGCCTGGCGGCCTCCTACGACGCCTACCGCCTGTCCCTGGGCGGCAGGCCCGACCGGGTGCGCCAGGGCTTCACCGGCGACCAGCAGTTCTTCCTGAGCTTCGCCCAGTCCTGGCGGGAGAAGCGCCGCGAGCCGGCCTTGCGCCAGCAGGTCCTCACGGACGGCCACGCGCCGGAGGAGTTCCGGGCGGATGGCGTGCGCAACCTGGATGCCTGGTACCAGGCCTTCGGGGTCAAGCCCGGGCAGAAGCTCCACCTGGAACCCAAGGACCGGGTGAGGATCTGGTGACCCTCAGCCCAGCTCCCACCGGGTCCGGGAAAGCCACACGGTGAGTTCCTTGCCGTCCTCGTCCACGCCCTGGTAGCGCATCTTCACCGGGCCGTCCTTGTCCCTGCGGGTGACGGTCACGCCGGCGGCCTCGCCCTTGGTGAGGAGGCGGTAGAGGCCATCGGGGCTGCCCAGCTTGGGCAGGAAAGGCAGGCTGAGCCCCGAAAGGGACATGGCCCGCTGGTCCACCTCGCGGCGGGGGATCAGCAGGTGGAAGCCGTCCCTGGGATTGCCCTCCAGGAGCAGAAGGCGCTCGCCCAGGCCCTGGAGTTCGACGACGGTCCTGCCGGTGGCGGGATTCAGGAGGACGTTGAGGGTGCCCTTGCCCTGGCCGCCGGGGCTGGCATAGCCCCAGGCGTACTGCGCCTTCACCAGGGGGGCCTGGGCGCAGAGGGGCAGGACGAGGCAGACCGCCGCGGCGAGGGCCCTCATAGGGAATCGGCCCCGTCGTCGTCCGCGCCGGGGTCGTCCGCATCGGGGGCGGGCTCGGGGGCCGCCTCGGCCGCAGCCGCGGCGCGGTTGCGGGCGATGCGCGTGCGCAGGTCGACGACCTGCTTCTCCAGGTCCTTGCGGTCGGGGAAGACGAAGGCCAGGGCCCGCTCCCATTCGTCCAGGGCGTCCTGGAGCCGCTCCAGCTTCAGGAGGGTCTCGCCCAGGTGCTTGTGGATCTCGGGGCTGTAGGGGCTCACGGCGGACGCCTTGCGCAGCGCCTCCTCGGCCTCCTTGAACTTGCCCTGTTTGTAGAGGGCCCAGCCCCAGCTGTCCATGGTGGAACTGTTGCCCGGTTCCTTGTCCAGGGCCGACCGGATGAGGAGCGCGGCCTCCTCCAGGTCACCGCCCTTTTCCAGGAGGAGGTAGCCGAGGTTGTTCTGGAGGGTGGGGTTGGCGGGATCCAGGCGCTGGCCTTCGCGCAGCACGGCCATGGCCCGATCGTCCTGGCCGGTGCTTTCCAGGGCGTTGGCCTCCAGCAGGAGCAGGTCGACGTTGCGCACGGGGCCCGTCTTCCGGGCGGCGCTGACCGCGTCCAGGCACTTGTCCCAGGCGTTGAACTCGGACCACAGCACGGCCATGGCCTCCCGGTCGAGCTGGGTCAGGGCGCCGCGGGACTCGGACTTGAAGATCACGCCCTCCTCGAAGGTCCCGGGGGGGATGCGGGAGGCCTTCTTGAAGAGGTCCTGCTTGGGGAAGCGCTGGATGCCGTCCCGCAGGAGCTTCCGGGCCGGCTTCCAGTCGCCGCGCTGGATGAGGGCCTGGGCCTGGAGGGAGGCCAGTTCGGCGTGGGTGGCCGCCTCCGGCCAGGGGCGGACCGTCGCGAGCAGGTCGCCGGGGCGGCCTTCCATGAGCAGGCAGGACGCGTAGAGGACCTTCACCGGCAGCGCCAGGCCCGGTTCCTCCGGCTTGGCCTCCAGGATGGAGGGGAGCAGGGCCTTCCACCTTGCCTCGGCCTCCGGGAGGCGGCCCACCTTCATGAGGCACAGGCCGATGTTGAACGAGATGCGCATGGACGCGTGGAGGGCCTCGGCCTTCTCGAGGGTGGCCAGGGCCATGTCGAACCGGGAGGTGCGCAGCTGGACCAGGGCGATGTTCTCCCAGATGGCGGGCTCCTGGGGAACGAACTGGGCAAGGCGCGTGAAGCTCTCCTCGGCGTGGCCGAGGAAGCCCGCGTCCACCTGGTCCCGGGCCAGTTCCTCCAGCATGCGGAGGTGCCTCTGGTCGGGATTGGGACGGGCACAGAGCGCGAGCACCGCCTCCCGGCGGGCCTCGTACTGCTTGTGCTTCACGGCCAGCTCGGCGGCGCGCTCGAAGGCGTACTCGTAGAGCGGCCGCCCCTTGTAGCCCGGGAAGGGATGGAGCCGGCCCACGGCGAGCCAGGACCGCAGGGCGCCCTCCTCGTCCTTCTCGTTCTCCTCGGTCTCCGCGAGGCGCATCCACATCTCGGCGTCGTTGGGAAGGAGGGCAGTGGCGCGCTTGAGGGCGCCGGCGGCCTGGGCCTGGGCGGCGGGCCTGCCCTGGGCCAGGTAGAAGCGGAGCAGGGCGAGGTGGGCCGCGGCCTCCCCGCTGCGGGGATCCAGTTCGGCGGCCTTGGCCGCGGGGGCCACGGCCCCCTCCACGTCCCCGGATTCCAGGATGGATTCTGAAAGCCGCAGGTAGGCCTGGGAGCTGTTGGGCACCAGGGCGATGACCTTGCGGTAGAGCGCCGCGGCGCCCCGGGGGTCGTCGCCGCCGCCCTTGCGCTGCATGGACCTTGCCTGGAGCATGAGCGCCCGGGGGTCGTCCTGGGAGAAGGCGGGGGCCCCGGTCCCCAACAGCGTCATCAGGGCCAGGGCGGGGAGCAGCTTGTGGGTCACGTGGGCATCTCGGAGTCGATGAGGAGGGTGGTCATGCGCTCGTGTGGGCCGCGCCAGGCTTCGGGGGGGAGCACCTTCTGCACCGCCGCGGCGCCGGGGCGGGGCAGGATGCAGTGTATCGCCGATCCGCTTCCGGGCCCCGCGGACGCGGCTTTTTTATCCACCCGGAGCAAGGGGAGGCAGGCCTCCCAGGGGGGGACGAAGGGCAGGAGATGCCGGAGGCGGGACGCGGTGCGTGCCAGGAACTGGGGCGGGAAGGGCCCCAGGTCCTCCTGTTCGGCCAGGGCGCAGGCCGCCAGGGTCCCCAGCCCCACCGCCTCGCCGTGCAGGAGGCGGTAGTCCGAGGCGGCCTCCAGGGCGTGCCCCAGGGTGTGGCCCAGGTTCAGGAGGCGGCGCTCTCCGGTCTCCCGCGGGTCCCGGTGGACGATCCCGGCCTTGGCCCGCAGGGCCCGGAGCAGGGATTCCGGCGAAGGCACCCCCGGTGCGAGGAGCTCTTCCGCCCAGGCCAGGTCGCCCTCGGCCAGGGCCATCTTGAAGACCTCCCAGGCGCCGGCTTCCACCTGGCGGGTGGGCAGGGTCCCCAGGAAGGCTCTGCAGGCCACGAACCGGGAGGGGTGGTGGAAGGCGCCGGCCAGGTTCTTCCCGGCCTCCAGGTCGCAGGCGGTCTTCCCGCCCAGGCCCGCGTCCACCTGGGCCAGGAGCGTGGTGGGCCAAGCCTGCCAGGGGATGCCACGCATGTAGAGGGCGGCCCCCAGGCCGGCCATGTCCGTGAGGACCCCGCCGCCCACGGCCACCACCGTGGATTTCCGGTCCAGGGGCAGGGCGGCCCAGGCCTCCAGCCAGGGGATGAGGGTCGCCAGGCGCTTGGTGGCCTCGGAGACCGGGACCCACAGGGTTCCCGGAGGCTCGGGCATTCCCGCGCCGCGCCAGGCAGCGCGCACGGCCTCGTCGCCCACCAGGGTCCAGGCGCCGGACGGAAGGAGCCCCGGCGCGGGCGCCTCCTCCACGAACACCTCGGTGGGGAAGCCTTCCGGCAGGGCGATCCGCATCTAGAGTTTCTGCCTATATTCGTCGGCGTCGTCGTCGCTGCCCGCCTCCTTGCGGAAGCGCTCGCCCAGGAGGTCCAGTTCGATGTAGCGGTCGGCGACGTCCATGACCTTGTTGGCCATGGCGGAACGGAAGCCGGCCACCTCGACCCGGACGCCGTTCTGGGCCAGGGCCTGGAGGGGATAGGCGAAGTCCTCGTCGCCGCTCACCAGGATGATGAGGTCGACCTTGTCGGCGTAGTTCATCATGTCCGTGGTGATCTCCACCTCGAGCCGGGCCCGCCGGGTGCCGTCGCGCTCGAGCTTCACGGGCTTCTGGACCACCCGGAAGCCGTTGCGGCGCATCCAGTGCAGGAAGCCCCGCTGGCGGTCCGCGGTCTCGTCCACGCCGGTGTAGAAGAAGGCCCTGAGGAGTTCCCGGTCCCTTCCGACCAGGAGCGACAGGAGACGGCTGTAGTCCACCTCAAAACCGAGCTGACGAGCGGAATGGAAGATATTGTTGCCATCGATGAAAACGGCGCATCGCATCATGTCTGCCATCCTGAATTCGGGGCTTTCCCCGGGGATTTGAATAGTTCCGCCTGAGCGGATCAAACATGATGGCATGACAGCAATCATGAAAGAATGGTTTCATGGCTGATTCTTCCGGTAGTTTTTTCCATTCCGACCAGGTCGACGAGCAACCCGGGCGCCAGGTCCTCCTGGTGCGTCTCGTGGGCTACCTGCGCCCCTACTGGGCGGGCCTGTGCGCCCTGCTGGTGCTCATGGCGGCGGGCGCGGTGCTGGACGTGCTCCCCTCCGAATTCACGTTGCGCCTGATCGACCACCACCTGGCCAAGGGCACCCTGCGGGGCTCCGGGCCCCTGGTGGCGGCCTTCCTGGGCTTCGTGCTGCTGGGCTTCGTGGTGCAGGTGGTGCGCTACGGGCTTCTGGCGTGGGTGGGGCAGATGGCCATGCTCGACCTGCGCATGCAGGTGTTCCGGCATCTCATGAAACGCAGCACCCACTTCTTCCACCGCAATCCCGTGGGCCGGCTCATGACGCGGGTCATCAGCGACGTTCAGAACCTCAACGAGATGTTCTCGTCGGGCTTCGTGGCCATCGTGGGCGACGCCCTTTCCCTGACGGCCATCGTCCTCTGGATGTTCAGCAAGCACGTGGGCCTGGCCCTGGTGGCGGTGGGCATCATGCCGCTCCTGCTGCTGTCCACGGAGATCTTCCGCCGGTACGCGTCGGCCGCCTACCGGGAGACCCAGGGCCGCTACGCCGCCATCCAGGCCTACCTGGCCGAGCAGCTTTCGGGCATCTCGCTGGTGCAGCTGAACGCGCAGGAGGCCGCGAGCCGCGCGCTGTTCGGCGACTTGAACCAGAAGTACCTGGACGCCTTCCTCCGGACGATCTTCGCCTACGCGGTGTTCTTCCCGGTGGTGGAGTTCATCACCAACGGGACCCTGGCGGCCCTGATCCTCTATTCCGGCTACAAGCTCGAGTCCGGCACCCTCACCCTGGGGCTGCTGCTGGCCTTCATCCAGCAGTCGGGGCGCTTCTTCCGGCCCATCCGGGAGCTGGCGGAACGCTACAACGTCATGCAGACCGCCCTGGCGTCCAGCGAGCGCATCTTCAAGCTCCTGGACAACCAGGACGAGATCCGGGAGGTGGCCGAACCCAGGCCGGTGACCTTCACGAAGGAGGTGCGCCTGGAGGGCGTCACCTTCGCCTACGAACCCGGGGGCCGCAAGGTGGTGCGGGACCTCTCCGGCGTCATCCCCAAGGGCCGGCGGGTGGCGGTGGTGGGGCACACCGGGGCCGGGAAGTCGACCCTCATCAACCTGCTCATGCGGTTCTACGACGTGGAAGGGGGCCGCGTCACGGTGGACGGCGTGGACGTGCGCGAGGCGGGCCTCAAGCGGCTGCGGGGCCTCTTCGGCCTAGTGCTCCAGGACGTCTTCATCTTCTCCGGGACGCTGGAGGAGAACATCGTGCTGGGGCGGCCCTTCAACGCCGAGCGCCTGGCCTCGGTGCTCGAGCAGAGCCAGCTGGAGGACCTGGTGGGACGGCTTCCCATGGGCCTCCTGACGCAGGTGGGGGAGCGGGGCCAGAAGCTCTCCGCCGGCGAGCGCCAGCTGGTGGCCTTCGCACGCATGCTTTATCAGGAGCCCGAGATCCTCCTGCTGGACGAGGCCACGGCCAACATCGACAGCGAGACCGAGCACAAGATCCAGCAGGTCATCGAGCGCGTCAGCCACCGCCTCACCACCTTCACCATCGCCCACCGCCTCAGCACCATCAAGGACGCCGACGAGATCTGGGTCATGGACCAGGGGCAGCTGGTGGAGCGGGGCAGCCACGACGGCCTCATGGAGCAGGGCGGGACCTACGCCAAGCTGGTGCGCCTGCAGTTCGAGAGGGAGGCGGCCGCTTCCTAGGAGGCTGCCACCTCCTGGAGATGCGACCATGGGGGATGGCCCTGAACCTGCCCCCCCTCTACCCCATCACCGATCCCCGGTCGGACGTGCCGCTCTCCCTCCAGGTCCAGCGCCTGGGCGAGGCCGGCTTCCCCCTGGTGCAGTTCCGGGGCAAGCCCCTGGACGCGGCCGCGCAGTGGACCGAACTTCGCGCGGCGCTTGAGGATGCGGCGGGCCGGGGCGGGTGGCCCGCCATCTGCGTCAACGACCGCTCCGACCTGGCGGTCCTGGCCGCCGCCCAGGGCCTGGCGCCCTGGGGGCTCCACCTGGGCCAGGGCGACCTGCCCCCCGGGGAGGCCCGCCGGTTGCCGGGCCTGGAAGGTTGCCACCTGGGGGCCTCCACCCACGGCCCCGCCGAGTGGAACGCCCCGGACCCCGCCTGCGACCACGCCGGCGTGGGGCCCTTCCGCCCCTCCGCCACCAAGGGCGACCACGAGCCCCCTGTGGGCCTCCCGGGCCTCCGGGAAGGCGCCTCGGCCCTGCGGGCCCGGGGCGTGGCCCCGGTGGCCATCGGCGGCCTCACCCTGGCGGACGCCGCCGCGTGCTTCGAGGCCGGGGCCGAGGCGCTGGCCATGGTGGGCGAGATCAGCCGCAACCGGGATCCCCGCGAACTGCTGTGGGCGGCCCAGGCGGCGCGGTGGACGGCGAGGCCGGTCCTGCACGGGGGGCGAGGCGTCGTCATCATCGGGGGCAGCGGGGCGGGGAAGTCCACCCTGGCGCGGGCCCTGGCCCGGCGCCTGGGCCTGCCGGCCCGGGATTCGGACCGGGAGATCGGCGGGTCGATCCCCGAGCTGTTCCGGGAGCGGGGCGAGGCGGGCTTCCGGGCCCTGGAGGCGGAAACCGTGGCCCGGTGCCTGGAGCAACCCAGCGTGGTCGCCCTGGGGGGCGGCGCCTGGGAGGATCCCGGGACCCGCCGCCGGGTGCGCGAGGCGGGGTTCACGGCCCTGTGGCTGGCGGAGGTGCCCTCCGCGGCGTGGGAACGGGTGGGCGGGGATCCCGGCCGGCCCCTGGCGGCGGAACGCGCCGGCTTCCTGGACCGGTACCGGCGACGGACCGCCGCCTGGTGGGAAGCCCCCATGGTGTTGCCCCTGGGACGGACTCCCGGCGAACTGGCCGACGAGCTTGTAAAAAAAGGTTGAGGCACCTGATCGTGACAATTCCGCTTCCCCAATGGGGTAACCTTTAGTCCGTCAATTCCTTGCCCCCAATTCACCCATCCGGCCCCGGGCCGGTCGCGGTTTTTGTGAAATCTGCGAGACTACGGCAGCACTCGACTCCCATGGACCTCATCTTCTCCGACATCCATTCGAACCTGCACGCGCTGCGGGTGGTGTTGCGCTATGCAAAAAAGCGCGCCATCGACCGCTTCGTCCTGCTGGGCGACCTGGTGGGCTACGGCGCCAACCCCAACGAGACCCTGGACCTCATCCGGCAACTGGAGCCCCGGGTGCTGGTGCGGGGGAACCACGACCGGGCCTGCATCACGCCGGGGTCGGACAACGCCTTCAGCCTTCCCGCGCGCATGGCGGTCAAGTGGACCCGGGGCCAGCTCTCCGAGGAGAACGCCTGGTTCCTGGAGAACATCCCCATGGGCCCGCTGACGCTGGACGCGGGCTACACCATCGCCCACGGCAGCCCCCTGGACGAGGACGACTACCTGCTCCATCCCCGGGAGGCCCTGGCGGCCTTCGACGGCTTTCCCGGCCAGGTGTGCTTTTTCGGGCACACCCACCTGCCCGGGGCCTACGAGCTGGACGACCCGGCCCAGCGCCTGACCTTCATAACCTTCGAGGCGGGCACCTGGTTCCAGTTGCGGGAGGGCTGCAAGTACCTGATCAATCCCGGCTCCGTGGGCCAGCCCCGGGACCGGGACCCGCGGCTCTCCTTCCTGACCTACGACACCGCCCATCGCCGGGTCAAGCTCCACCGCCTGGACTACGACCACGCCGGCGCCTCCCGGGCCATCCTGGCCGCGGGACTCCACAGCAACCTCGCCGAACGCCTGCACCACGGAATCTGAGGCACCCCTATGAAAGCCCCGCAATCCCTCGATCAGCACCTGGAAGCCATCCTCCGGAAGGCGAAGAAGTCGGGAACCTCGGCCAGCCTCCGGGCCGAAGGCGCCGTGAAGATGCTTGGGCATCTCCACGTGCACAGCCTGGAGATGGGCGCCTCCATCCATCTCGAGGGCCTGAAGCTGCGCGACATCCTGCCCCCGGCCGGCACCGCCGTCACCCTCACCCTCATCCAGGGCGACGAGGTGATCTCCATCCGCACCCGCCTCCTGGAACCCCTCCTGGCCGGGACCGAGCCCAAGGTGCCTCCCGTGATCCGGGCCGCCTGGCCCACGGAACCCCTGGAGATCCACCCCCGGCGCGAGGTGCGGGTGGCGACCCCCGACCTGCCCCCCCTGGAGGCCACCGTCCTCTGGCAGGGCCGGCGGTTCGAGGCCAAGCTCCTGAACCTCACGGACATGGGCATGGGCCTGGGCCTCAAGGAGCCGCTCACCTTTGCCTACCACGACCAGGTCGAGGTGGTGACGAACCTGCCCGGAAACGAAGTGTTGACGGTCTCCGGCGACGTGCGCCACTCCGAGTCCCTCGAGGGCGACGAGCTGCCCACCCGGGTGGGCCTGGTTCTGGTGGACCTGTCCCCCGAGACCCGCGAGGCCCTGCAGCGCTTCATCCAGGCCCGGCGCATGGACCGGTCCACCGCCATGCGGGGGCACTGAGGCCGACGGATCAGTCCACGGCTTTCCGGTTCTCCCGCGCGCGCCGGGAGGCCGCGTCCCGCTCGGTCTGGGAGGGCGTGCCCCACACCAGGCGGTTGGGCTTGGCCTTGAGGATCTCCAGGAGCTCCTCGGTGGACCGGAGGTTGCGGTCCAGGGCCTTGAGCGCCGCGTCGGCGCCGGGACCCGCGGTGGCCAGCAGGGCCCGGGCCTCCCGGGCGAGGCCTTCGGTCTCCCGGAGGGTTCCGGCCAGGCCGGCCACGATGGCGTCCAGGTCCCCGGAGCGCTTGTCCAGGACACCGTGCAGCACCGCCAGGCTCTTGTCCAGGTTCGCCAGGCTCCGGTCGGCCAGGGCCATGGACGCGTCGCCGTGGCGGGCCAGGGCCTGGCCTTCC